>Ga0335074_10000460_pt1 | contig 59046 bp, 53 predicted proteins | sample Lox_Sample_23_FD_206715 | JGI IMG/M metagenome (GOLD analysis project Ga0335074, IMG submission 206715) | Soil microbial communities from Loxahatchee National Wildlife Refuge, Florida, United States - Lox_Sample_2.3 | ecosystem: Environmental > Terrestrial > Soil > Wetlands | place: USA...
GCCACCGCGATCGCCCGCGGCGACCTCTCCAGCAAGATCACGGTGGACGTGAAGGGCGAGATCCTGCAGCTCAAGGAGACCATCAACACGATGGTCGATCAGCTCAACGGCTTCGCCGCGGAGGTCACGCGCGTCGCGCGCGAGGTCGGCACCGAGGGCAAGCTCGGCGGCCAGGCCGTCGTGCCGGGCGTTGCGGGCACCTGGAAGGACCTCACCGACAACGTGAACGTGATGGCCGCGAACCTCACGAACCAGGTGCGCGGCATCGTGAAGGTCGTGACGGCGGTTGCGAACGGTGACCTGCGCCAGCGCTTGACCGTCGAATCGAAGGGCGAGGTCGCCGCGCTCGCAGACACGATCAACAGCATGACCGACACGCTCGCGATCTTCGCCGACCAGGTGACGACGGTCGCGCGCGAGGTCGGCGTCGAGGGCAGGCTCGGCGGCCAGGCACACGTGCCGGGAGCGGCCGGCACCTGGAAGGACTTGACGGCCAACGTGAACCTGCTCGCGGCGAATCTCACGACGCAGGTGCGCGCGATCGCGGAGGTCGCGACCGCCGTCACCAAGGGCGACCTCACCCGCTCGATTCAGGTGGAGGCGCGCGGCGAGGTGGCCGACCTCAAGGACAACATCAACGCGATGATCGGCAATCTTCGCGTAACGACCGAGCGCAACACCGAGCAGGACTGGCTGAAGACCAACCTCGCGAAATTCAGCCGCATGATGCAGGGCCAGCGCGATCTCGTGACCGTCGGCCAGATGCTGCTCTCCGAGCTCGCCCCGCTCGTCAATGCGCAGCAGGGCGTCACCTACGTCATCGATTCGGGCGGCGGCACACCGTACCTGCGGCAGCTCGCAACCTACGCCGATCCGGAGGAGGCTGCCGAGCCCCGCCGCTACCGGCTCGGGGAAGGCCTCGTCGGGCAATGCGCGACGGAGAAGCAGCGCCTGCTGCTCACGGACGTTCCGCAGGAGTCCATCCGCGTGCGCTCCGGGCTCCTGCAGGCGGCGCCGCGCAACGTCATCGTCCTGCCCGTGCTCTACGAGGGACAGGTGAAGGCCGTCATCGAGCTCGCCTCGCTCCACGAGTTTACCGCCTCGCACCTCGCCTTCCTCGAGCAGCTGACGGGCAGCATCGGGGTGGTGCTCAACACCATCGAGGCGACGATGCGCACCGAGGGCCTGCTGCAGCAGTCGCAGCAGCTCGCGACCGAGCTGCAGACGCAGCAGAAGGAGCTGCAGCAGACCAACGAGGAGCTCGCGACCAAGGCGCGCCTCCTCGCCGAGCAGAACGCGGAGGTCGAGCGCAAGAACCAGGAGATCGAGCTCGCCCGGCGCGCGCTCGAGGAGAAGGCCACCGAGCTCGCGCTCACCTCGCGCTACAAGTCGGAGTTCCTCGCGAACATGTCGCACGAGCTGCGCACGCCGCTCAACAGCATCCTCATCCTCGGGCAGCAGCTCGGCGAGAACGCCGACGGCAACCTGAGCACGCGCCAGGTGGAATTCGCGAAGACGATCCACGCGGCCGGCACCGACCTCCTGAACCTCATCAGCGACATCCTCGACCTCTCGAAGATCGAGTCCGGAACGGTGACGGTCGAGTGCGAGGATCTCGCCTTCACGCACCTGCGCGAGACGATCGACCGCAACTTCCGCCACGAGGCCGAGTCGCGCAAGCTCACCTTCTCGACCAATTTCGATCCGCACCTCGGCCGCTCGGTGCGCACCGACTCCAAGCGCCTCATGCAGGTGCTGAAGAACCTGCTCTCGAACGCCTTCAAGTTCACCGATCACGGCGGCGTGCGCCTGCACGTCGGCGTGGCAACCGGCGGCTGGAGCGTCGACCACCCGATCCTCAGTCAGGCGCAGACGGTGGTCGAGTTCTCGGTGAGCGATACGGGCATCGGCATCCCGCCCGAGAAGCAGCGGATCATCTTCGAGGCCTTCCAGCAGGCCGACGCAGGCACCGCGCGCAAGTACGGCGGCACCGGATTGGGGCTTGCGATCAGCCGCGAGCTCGCGCATCTGCTCGGCGGTGAGATCCGCCTCTCGAGCGTGCCGGGCAGCGGCAGCACCTTCACGCTCTATCTGCCGCTGCTCTACATGGGCGCGGCGTACGGACGCAGCGCACCCCAGGCGAAGAACGGCGAGCCGGCGGCTCCGGTGCTGCCGTTCCAGCCGCTCGTCACGACGGTCCGGGCCGAGGAGATCCCCGACGACCGCGAGAGCCTGGAGCCCGGCGACACCGTGCTGCTCATCGTCGAGGACGATCCGCACTACGCGCGGGTGCTGCTCGACCTCGCCCGTCGGCACGAGTTCAAGGGTCTCGTCGCCCGGACCGGCTCCGAGGCGCTCTCGCTTGCGCGCAAGTACAAGCCGACGGCGATCTCCCTCGATGTGTTCCTCCCCGACATGCTCGGCTGGACCGTGCTCAATCAGCTCAAGCGCGACCCCGAGACGCGACACATTCCGGTCCAGATCCTCACCGTCGAGGAGGAGCGCCAGTACGGGCTCGAGCGCGGTGCGTTCTCCTACATGAACAAGCCGCTCACCACCGACGGTCTCGAGTCGGCCCTCGAGCGCATCAAGACCTTCTCGCGCCAGCGCGTGAGGCAGCTTCTCGTCGTCGAGGACGATCCGGCCGAGCAAATCTCGATCGCCGAGCTCATCCGCCACGACGACGTGGAGATCACCGCGGTCGGCACGGGCGGGGAGGCGCTCGAGGCCATGCGCGAGCGCGAGTTCGACTGCATGGTGCTCGACCTCAAGCTCCCGGACATGTCCGGCTTCGAGCTGCTCTCGGAGGTGCAGCTGGACGAGCGCCTGCGCAACACCCCGATCGTCGTCTTCACCGGCCGCGAGCTCTCCGCGGAGGAGGAGGCGGAGCTGCGCAAGAAGGCGAAGAGCATCGTGCTGAAGGGCGTGCGCTCGCCCGAGCGGCTGCTCGATGAGACCGCGCTCTTCCTGCACCGGGTCATCGCGGACCTCCCGCCCTCGAAGCAGCGCCTGATCGAGACGTTGCACGAGAGCGATGAGGCGCTGGTGAGCCGCAAGGTGCTGGTGGTCGACGATGACATCCGCAACATCTTTGCGCTCAACAGCCTGCTCGAGCGGCACAGCATGGAGGTCATGAGCGCCACGAACGGCCAGGATGCGATCAAGCTCCTCGAGGGCACGGAGGACCTGTCGCTCGTCCTGATGGACATCATGATGCCGGAGATGGACGGCTACGAGACGATCCGCCGCATCCGCGAGAACCCGAAGTTCCGCCTGCTGCCGATCATCGCGCTCACGGCCAAGGCGATGAAGGGCGACCGCGAGAAGTGCCTCGAGGCGGGCGCCTCCGACTACGTCGCGAAGCCCGTGAACACCGAGCAGCTGCTGTCGCTCGTTCGCATGTGGTTGCACCGATGAATGAGACCGGTGTCCTCGCGATCGGCACCACCCGGGACCTGCACCGCACCTGACCATGGCCGAGCAGGCGCCCGACAAGGTCAACATCCTCCTGGTTGATGACCAGGTGGCGCGGCTCGTCTCCTACGAGTCGATCCTGCGCGACCTCGGGTACAACCTCGTGCGGGCGACCTCGGGACGGGAGGCGCTCGAGAAGCTCATGGCCGCGGACTACGCGGTCATTTTGCTCGATGTGAGCATGCCCGGGATGGACGGCTTCGAGACGGCGAGCCTCATTCACGAGCATCCACGCTTCGAGCGCACGCCCATCATCTTCGTGACCGGCGTGAACGTGAGCGAGCTCGATCGGCTCAAGGGCTACAAGGTCGGCGCCGTGGACTACGTGCACGTGCCGGTCGTGCCCGAGATCCTGCGCGGCAAGGTCTCGGTGCTCGTCGAGCTCTATCTCAAGCGCCGCGAGCTGCAACTGCTCAATCGTGCTCTGCAGCAGGCGAATGTCGAGCTCGCCGCGGCGAACACCGCGCTCCAGGCGGAGAAGACGCGCGAGCTCGAGCAGTACAGCCGCGAGCTCGAGCGCGCGAACGCCGAGCTCGGGACTGCAAACCTGGCCCTGCGCGCCGAGATCGCCGAGCGCGCGCGCATCGAGCAGCAGCTGAAACAGGCCGACCGCCACAAGGACGAGTTCCTCGCGATGCTCGCGCACGAGCTGCGCAATCCGCTCGCCCCCATCCGCAACGCCGTGCAGATCATGCGGCGCACGGCTCTGGAGGATGCACAGTTCGTGTGGACGCGTGAGGTCATCGAGCGCCAGCTCTCCTCACTCACGCGCCTCGTGGACGACCTGCTCGACGTCTCCCGCATCACGCGCGGCAAGATCAACATCTCCCGAGAGCCACTCGAGCTCGGAGCGGTGATCGCTGGCGCCGTCGAGACGGTGCAACCGCTGATCGCGGAGAAGAACCATCAACTCGAGCTCGACGTTCCGGACCCTGCCGTGAGTCTCGAGGGTGATCTCACTCGCCTCACCCAGGTCGTCGGCAACATTCTCGCGAACGCGGCGAAGTACACCGACAGCGGTGGCCGGATCACGCTCTGCGGACGCAAGGATGGCCCGTCCGTCGAGATCCGCGTGCGCGACAGCGGCATCGGCATTGCGCCCGATCAGCTGCCGCGCATCTTCGACCTCTTCACCCAGGCAGAGCGTGTCGATGAGCGGGCCCGCGGCGGTCTCGGGATCGGACTTGCGCTCGTTCGCAGGCTCGTCGAGCTGCACGGGGGCACCGTCAGCGCCGCGAGCGACGGCCCCGGCCGGGGCGCGGAGTTCCTGGTCCGTCTGCCGCGCCGCCTCGATGCCGCTCGCTCCAGTGTCGAGCTCACCGCGGCACCCGCGGGCAACGGGAGCGCGCCCGTCGGTGCGATCCCCGCCACCGCGGAGCCGCCGGACCTCGCCGCGGTATCCGCCCGGCGGCGCATCCTGATCGTCGACGACAACCGGGACGCCCTCGAGAGCCTCGCAGCACTCATGGAGATGGCCGGCCACCTCGTGAGTACCGCAGCCGACGGGGAGCTCGCGCTCGCACTCGCGCGCGACTTCCAACCGGACCTCGTCCTGCTCGATCTTGGACTGCCCAAGCTCGACGGCTACGAGGTCGCGCGCCGCATCCGCCGCGAGCCGTGGGGCAAGAGTCTGGTGCTCGTCGCACTCACCGGGTGGGGCCAGGAGACCGATCGGCGCCGCACCCGCGAGACGGGCTTCGATTCGCACCTCGTCAAGCCGCTCGACTTCGAGATGCTGACGCAGTTCCTGAGGAATTTGCCGCCGCCGCAGTCCGCGGGCACCGGTAGCGGGCCCGCGCTCACGCCGAGCTGAACTCGAGCACCACCTTCAGGCCGGGGTGGTTGTCCTCGAGTGCGAGCTGCGCGTGGTGCAGCTTCGCGATCGCCGCGACGAGGCTCAGGCCCAGCCCCGTGCCGGAGGCGGCTTCGGCACCCGCGAGCCTCACGAAGGGCTCGAGGACGTGCGTGCGCTCGCCCTCGGGAATGCCGGGACCATTGTCCGCGACGGTGAGCCGCGAGCCCGGCCCGACCCGCTCGGCCTTCACCTCGATACGCCCGCCGGGCGGGACGTACTTGAGCGAGTTCTCGACGAGATTCGCGACGACCTGCGCGAGGAGCTGGCGGTTGCCGCGCACGTCGCACTTGGAGTCCGCGCGCACCGTGAGCTCGAGGTCGCGCTCGCGCGCCGCCGGCTCGTAGAGCTCGGCCATGTCCGAGGCGAGCTCGGCGAGGTCGACGGCCGCGCTGTTGGCGACCGACAGGGCGGACTCGGCCTGCGCGATCTGCAGGAGCGTCGAGAGCGTGCGCTGCACGTGCTCGAGCTCCTGGAGCGAGGCCTCGACTCCGCGGCGCACGGACTCATCGGCACTCGGATTGCGGGCGGCATCCTCGAGCCGGCCGCGCAGGCGATAAAGTGGCGCGCGCAGATCGTGTGCGGCACTGTCGAAAGTCGCACGCAGCACCAGGGTCTTCTCCGACAGCCGGTCGACCATGTAGTTGACCGCCTGCGCGAGCGCATCGAACTCGTCCTGCCAGCCCGTCACCGTCAGCCGCCGCGTGAGGTCGCCGCCGACGATCGCATCGCAGGTCTCCGCGGCGCGCTGCACGCGGCGCGTGAGCCGGCGGCTGAGCCAGCTGCCGGCGAGCACGCCGGCGAGCGCCGTCACTCCGATCCCCCACAAGGTCGCCTTGCGGAAGGTGGCGATGAACTGGTCCTGTTCCGTCACATCCATGCCGACGAGCAGCCGGTGCCCGTACGGCAGCGCGATGACGCTCGCGCGCACGGGGTGCAGAACGGGATCGTCGTGCGGACCGCGTCCCTCGATGCTGAACTGCGTCCAGCGCTCTCGCGGCACGCCCTTGAACGGCCAGTTCTGCAGGTTGCCGCCCTCCTTCGCGAGGTTGCCGTCGACCAGCAGGTAGACCGCTCCGGTGCGTCCCCAGCTGTCGGAGCGAAACGTGAGCTCATCGGCAAGGCCGCTCAAGCCGGCGCGGTTGTACTCATCGACGAGGCCTTCGAGCTCCGCCTCGATCACGGCGTCGATCTCGTTGTTGAGCGCCGTCTCGGTGAGGAGGTACACCGAGCCGAGCAGCGCGCTCACGCCGAGCGTGAAGATCACCCCGTACCCGAGCGCGAAGCGGAAGGCCGAAGTTCTAAGCGGGTTGATCTTCATCGCGGATCACGTAGCCGGCGCCGCGCACGGTGTGGATGAGAGGCTTGGTGAAGCCGCGGTCCACCGCCTGCCGCAGCCGGCTCATGTGCACATCGATCAGATTGGTCTGCGGATCGAAATGCAGATCCCACACGCCCTCGAGCAGCATCGTGCGCGTCACCACGTGGCCCGCGTGGCGCAGCAGGAACTCGAGGAGCTTGAACTCGCGCGCGGTGAGCTCGATCTCGCGCCCGCCGCGCACGACGCGCCGCCGCAGCAGATCCATCTCGAGGTCCGCGACCTTGAGGCGCGTGGGTGCGCTGTCGGCAGCGCTCCGGCGCAGCAGCGCCTCGATCCGCGCGAGGAGCTCCGAGAAGGCGAACGGCTTCGCGAGGTAGTCGTCCCCGCCAGCCTTGAGTCCCTGCACGCGATCGTCCACGCTGCCGAGCGCGCTCAAGACGAGGACCGGCGCGCGCACCCCCTGCTCGCGCAGGAGCTTGACCAAGGCGAGCCCGTCCATGTGCGGCAGCATCCGGTCCGTCACGATGAGGTCGTAACGTCCCTGGGTTGCATGGAAGAGCCCCTCCTGGCCGTCGGCCGAGTGATCGACGGCGTATCCGCTCTCGCGCAGGCCCTTCAGCAGAAACTGCGCGGCTTCCTGATCGTCTTCGATGAGCAGCAAATGCACGCGAGAAAGTCTACCCGGTTCGCGGGCACAGGGACGTGCCCCGCCGCCCAAGGTGGAGCGGCGAGCCAGAACCGCGCTTTTTGCGAGCCGCCGCGAGCGTCGCGGCCGGATGCCCGATGGGCGCGCTTTGAACTAGATGCGCCGCGCGCGGCGCAGCCCCTCGTACTCGGCGAGCACTCGCTCTGCGAGCTCCTCGTGGGGGGCGGTCAGGGTGGGTGCACCGAGCCTGCGCAGCAGCGCACAGTGGCGCGCGGTGCGTGCCCGCTGCTCGCGCGCGGCGAGCGCCACCCAGGGATCGGCACCCGCGGGCGACCCGGGAGCGGCGGCCGCCGCGACCTCCGCGCTCGCGACCCCCGCCACCACGGTGAGGTGCGGCGGCGACAGCACGCGCACCGCCTGCCCGAGGGCATCCGCGGCCGTCGGGTCCTCGAGGTCGGTGAGCAGCACGATGAGACTGCGGTGCCGCAGCAGCGCGCGAGCCATGAGCGCAGCGCCGAGCGGATCGGACTCGGCGCGGCGCGGCGCGAGGCGCTCGAGCGCCTGGCGTACGCCGATCACCGCACGGCGTCCGCGCGCGAGCGCGCAGAGTGCGAGCGGCCGATCGCAAAAGACGACGAGGCCCACGCGGTCGTCGTTGCGAGTCGCGCTCTCGGCGAAGCGCGCGGCGATGTTCGCATACAGGCCGAGCCGGTCGAGCCGGCCGGCGCGAATGCGGCTCGAGCGGCCGGCATCGATCGCGATGAGCACATCGAGGTGCTGGTCCTGCGAGAGCTCACGGCTCACCAGGCGGCGCGTTCGTGCCGTCGCCTTCCAGTCGATGTGCGCGAGCGGATCACCCCGCACGTACGCCCGCAGCTGATGCAGCTCCGAGCCTCCCCCGGCCGTGCGAAACGGCCGTCTTCCGGCCGGCAGCCCCCGCGGGAGCATCTCAGGCGAACCCGAGACATCGGGGGCGACGACGAGCGCACCGTCAATGGCTTGCTCGCGCGACCACCACACGAGCCCCCATCGGCCGAGCGCGCGGGCGCGCGCGACGGGCCAGGGCTGCGCGCCGAGCCGCACGGGCGTACAGCGGAGCGTATCTCGCGCGACGCTGCCGGCGGCGGCGCTCAGGCGCCGTACCGCCGTCGGCCCCTCGAGGCCCGGCGGGAGCGGAGCCAGGTATTCGATGGTCAAGGGCCTTGCAGATTCGTTGCGCAGCACGAGCGACACGGGCTGTGGCCGGCCGAGCAAGGCGCGCGGCGGGGCCACGAGCTCGATGCGCCAGCGCCTGCGGCGGCTCGAGGCGCTCTCGAGTGCGATGCCGGCGGTGAGCAACAGCGCGGGCCAGCGCCACCAGCCCTGCATCGCGGGCTCGGACGACCAGATCGCCGCGATCGCGAGCGTCGCCGTCAGGGCGAGCAGCACGTAGGTTCGGTGTGCAAGATGCATGGCCGACTCACCGCCCACTCAGCGCGGCACCGGCGTGTCGCTCAAGAGCGAGCGCACGAGGTCCGCATCGCTCACGCCCTCGAGCGCCGCTTCCGCGGTCGGGATCAGCCGGTGCGCCATGACCCAGAGGGCGACCTCCTTCACATCGTCCGGGATCACGAACTGCGCACCGCGCAGCGCCGCGCCGATGCGCGCGGCCCGCGTGAGCGCGAGCGCACCGCGCGTGGACAGTCCGAGCGCGATGCGGGGATGCTCGCGCGAGCCGTGGGCGAGCGCGAGCACGTATTCGGTGAGCGCCCGGGCGACGTGCACACTCTCGGCCTCACTCCGCGCGGCCCCGAGCAGTCGGGCATCGATCGCGCCCAGGCCCGCGAGAGGATCCGGCGTCATCCGCGCCCCGTAGCGCTCGAGGATCTCGGCCTCGAGCGCCGGGGCGGGATAGTCGAGATCGATCCGCAGCATGAACCGGTCGAGCTGCGACTCCGGGAGCGGATAGGTGCCCTCGAACTCGCGCGGGTTCTGGGTCGCGATCACCAGGAACTCGTGCGGCAGCGCGAATACCTCGCGCTCGACGCTCACCTGGCGCTCCTCCATCGCCTCGAGGAGCGCGGACTGCGTCTTGGGCCCTGCGCGATTGATCTCATCGACGAGCACCACGTCCGCGAACAAGGGGCCGGGGCGAAACACGAACTGCCCGCGAGACTCGTCGAATACGTGAACGCCGGTGATATCGCTCGGCATCAGATCCGGGGTGCCCTGGATGCGCTTGAACTCGCCTCCGAGGAGCAAGGCGAGCGATTTCGCGAGCAGCGTCTTGCCGAGCCCGGGAACGCCCTGCACGAGCACGTGTCCGCGGGCGACGAGCGCGACGGTGAGTGCGCGTACGGCCGCCTCGGCGCCGATCACGATGCGCCCGAGGTCGCGGGCGAGCGCGGCATGCAGCTCCTTGACCGCGCAGTTCATGGTCGAGAGATTTTTTCGGTTCGCCCGATGAGCTCGTGCAGGCGCCTCAAGGGCACGCGGCGCCCGGCCAGAGCGTCCGCGTGCCAGCGCTTCAGCCGCTCGAGATCGGCGGTGGAGAGGCGCGGATGGCGCTCGAGAGCGCTCAAGCGATCCGCCGCGCTCGGGCCGCAGGACACACCGCCCCGGGCCGCACCTACGCTGCGCAGGAGATGATCGAAGAGCCTGCGCGCCGCCTCCTCGGGGGGCACGACGCGTGCCAGCAGCGCGCCCGTGGCGTGCAAGAGCTCGGACTCGCGCGGGACCGGCGAGCGCTCCTGCGGCGCCCGCAGCCGCGTCGAGCCGAGCACCCAGGCGAGCCACAGCGCGATGAGAACAGCCACGGTCTTGGCAAGGCGGGGGTCGTGATAGAACTTCGCCGGATCGTATACCGCCCCGAGGCCCTGGCGCAGGTCATCGAACATCACGCTGCCCGAGGGACCGACGTTCGCCGCAACGATGTTGGCGAGCAGCTGCCCATTGTCGGCGAGTCCGAGCGCGCGGTTCGTGAAGAGGCTGCCGAAGCCGCTCACGATGATGCGGCCGGCCCCGAGCGGGCGCGTCCACAGTACCCCCGCGCCGCTCGCACGCTCGTGCGCGAGCACGAGCGCAAACCCGGCGTACGGCACCTTGAGCACCCAGGGCGCGGGCGCACGATCGGAGCTCGGATCGGAGACGGCGACCGCCTGCCGCACGTTGCGCAGATAGGGATGCTCGCCGTTCGCAACGAGCACCGCGGGGCTGGCGATGCCGCGGCGCCCGAGCCGCAGCGGCTCGAAGGACAGGCCCGTGAGCAGGTTCACGTCCCCCGGCGTGAGTCCGGCGCGCGCCACCGCCCAGTGCGGCACGTCCGCGAGCGCCGCTACCACGAGCAGCGCATTGCCGGCCCGGATGAAGTGCTCGAGGCTCGCAAGCTCCGCGCTCGAGAATCCGGTGACGCCCGGCAGGGTGATGATGAGCAGATTCCCGACCGGGGCGAGATCGCGACGTTCGGCAAGGACCCCGAGCCGCTCGCGCAGCGAGATCACGCGGACACCCTCCCCCTCGAGCCAGGAGCGCGCGGCGGAGTAGCCATCCGCACGCCGCTCGCTCGTCGTCGGGCGCGGCACATCGGCTCCCGCGCCGCGACCGCCCGGCTGCAGGAACGCTCCGGCGAAGAGCGCGAGCGCACCGAGCGCTGCCACGAAGGTGACGAGCCTCTCCTTCATGGCGCCTCGAGTCGTGCGAGCAGCGTGCGGGCGCCGTTCACCGCAGCGATGAGTTCCCCCGAGCTCGGCGGTGAACCCGCGTAGCGCATGCGCTCAGCCGTGAGCAGGAGCCGCGTGAGCTGCGAGGCGGCCGCGGAATCCTCGAGCGGCACCGCCCCGATGAGCTCACGCGCGGTGAGGCTGCCGAGACGCGTGAGGCCGCGGATGCGGCCCAGGCGCTCGAGAACCAACCCGAGCAGCACGCCCACCTCGCCGGCGAGCTCAACCGCGGGGCCGCTCGCTAAGACAGCCGAGCCGCGGGACGGGAGCCGCTGCGCCCGCCGGCGCGAGCGCACGCGCAGCGCCCCGGCCACCCGAAGCTCGTTCACGACGATGAGCCCGGCGAGCGCGATGAGACCTGCGAGCGCTGCGCTCATGGTGATCCGCGCCGTCGCGGGGCCGAGCTCGATCTGGCGCAGCCCGTGCGCGATGCGGCGGTAGACCGGAGACCCCTCACGTCTTCCGCCGACTCGGCGCAGCCAGCTCGCGAGCGTGCCCCACATCCCGGTGCGCGGCGGCGGGGTGGCGAGATACGCGAGCTCCTCGTGCAGCCGCTCGATGCTCGGCGTAGGCCTCGAGGGGCGCATCGTGAGCTCGCGCGCGAGCAGCTCTCGCAGCTCCTCGAGCCCGCCGGCCGAGAGGTCGTTCTCCGGGTCGCGCCAGTCCGGCGGCAGCCAGCGATCGAAGCCGCCGCCCGCAAGGGCGGGGGAGAGCTGCGGACAACGCATCGCGATGCGCCGGAAGCCCACGTCGACCTCCGTGTCGAGCCTTGCAACGCAGGCGTCGATCACCGCGAGCGCATGCGGCAAAGCGATGCTCTGCGCGGCGGGAACGCGCCCGGCCGCGAGTAGCGCGCCCAGGGGGAGCAAGACCGCAATCAGGGCGCCGCGCCGCACGGACCCGCTCCCAAGCGACTTTCGATGTCGAGTCCCTCGCGACGCGCCCGGAGCTCTGCGAAGGTCGCGAGGATCATCGCGCAGGCAAAAGGGGCGATCACGGCGCCGAGGGCGATTCCTACGGCGCGGGAGATGGCGGTCACGAGCGCGAGGTCGGCGATGCCGACCGCCGTGAAGGCGAGCAGGGCGGTGGTCGCGAGCACGGCGTAAAGCACGAGCACGATGACGGCAGCGACGGCGAGAATGAACACCGTCCGCCACCAGTTACCGGTCACGAGCCTCGCGCAGTAGGTGAGCGCATCGAGGGGACCCGAGCCCCGCGCGAGGAGTGCTGGAACGGCGAAGGCGAACGCCACGAAAAGATACACCCCGGGCACGACGAGCAGTATGAGCCCCAGGGCGCAGCCGGCCGCGGCGAGCACCGCAAGCGCGACGAGCTGCGGCACCAGCGCGAGCGTCGTTGCGAGCTCCGCGCGCAGCGCGCTCGCCTTTCCGGAGGCGAGCGCGCTCTGTCGTAGAATCATCGCGGTCCAGATGAGAAGCGTCAGAAGTAGTCCAAGACCGGACCACAGCCACCACACCCGGTCGGCGGCGCCGAAGGTGCGCAGCGGCCGGCCGGCGGCGAGGTCGTGGATGTTCGCGAGCTGCCCCGCGATCACCCACAGCACGCCGTACGGCAACGACCCGAGGAGTGTCGATTGAAAGATTCTGAATCCCGTGTCGAGCACCTCGCCGATCGACTGCGGACGGGTGGGCAGATACGAGCCTCTCGGGACCATCCCCGCAATTCTCTCACGACCGCCGCGCTGCTGAGCGAGGGACGCCAGCGGCTTGCACCGGCAGTCGAGCAGCCGCAGCTCGATGCGCAGCTGCTCCTGGCGCACGTGCTCGAGAGCGACCGCACACGCGTTCAGTCCCACCCGGACGAGGAGCGCACGGAGCGTGAGCGGGACGCCTATCGCGCGCTCATCGAGCGCCGCGCGCGAGGCGAGCCGCTCGCCTACCTCATCGGGCACAAGGAGTTCTGGTCACTCGAGCTCGAGGTACGGCCGGGCGTTCTCGTGCCGCGTCCCGAGACCGAGCTGCTCGTCGAGCGGGCACTTGCGCTGCGACCCGACCCGAGCGGCACCGTGGCCGACCTCGGAACCGGATCGGGTGCCATCGCGCTCGCGCTCGCGCGCGAGCGGCCACGCTGGCGGATTGCGGCGACCGATCTCTCCGAGGAGGCGCTTGGCGTCGCACGGCGCAACGTGCGCGAGCTCGCCGTAACCAACGTCGAGCTGCTCGCCGGAGACTGGTTCGCCCCGCTCGCGGGCCGGCGCTTCGATCTCGTGCTGAGCAATCCGCCGTACGTCGCGGGCGACGATCCGGTCCTTCGCTCGCCGCCCCTCAACTTCGAGCCGCCGCTCGCCCTCACGCCCGGCGGCGACGGTCTCGAGCATCTCCGCAGCATCATCCGCGCGGCCCCCGATCACCTCGAGCGCGGCGCCTGGCTGCTCCTCGAGCACGGTGCGACGCAGGCGCCGCAGGTCGCTCAGGAGCTGCGCGTGCGGGGATTCGGGCACATCCGCGCGCACCGGGACCTCGCGGGACACGAGCGCATGACCGAAGGCCACTGGTCGTAGCCTTTGGGTCTTGGCGTGCGCGCGCTCCTCAGATTCATCGCGCTCGCGGTCCTTGCGGGGCTGCTCCTCTCGGCAGTGCCTGTGCTGCTCCTCAGGTTCTGGCATCCGCTCACGAGCGCCTACATGCTGCGCGCCCGTCTCGATGCGGCGCTCGCGCACGATCGGCGCTACCGCACGCAGTACGCATGGGTCGACCTCGAGCACATCTCTCCGAATGCTGCGCTCGCGGTCGTCGCCGAGGAGGACCAGGAATTCCCCTTCCACGACGGCTTCGACTTTCGCTCCATCCGCGAGGCGGTCCGCGCGAGCGAGCGCGGCAAGCGCCTGCGCGGGGCGAGCACGATCTCGCAGCAGGTCGCGAGGAACCTGTTTCTGTGGTCGGGACGCAGCTACGTGCGCAAGTCGCTCGAGGCCTGGTTCACGGTGCTCCTCGAGACCTTCTGGCCGAAGGAGCGCATCCTCGAGGTCTATCTCAACGTCGCAGAGTTCGGCCGCGGCGTCTATGGCGTTGAAGCGGCCGCCCGCAAGTTCTTTCACGAGCCGGCGGCGCGCCTGACTGCCGAACAGGCGGCCCTGCTCGCAGCGGTGCTGCCGAACCCGCACCTGATGCACGTCGATCGCCCCTCGCGCTACGTGCTCGGGCGGCGTGACTGGGTGCTCGAGCAGATGCGCAGCCTCGGCGGCAGTGCGTATCTACGCACCGTCGAGAACCCTCCCGCGGCGCACGGCGCGGGGCGCCTGCGCAAGTAGCACCCGCTACGCGGCTCGCCTAGCAGGCTCGCCTAGTGCACGGACTTCGGCGCATCGGCTGCATCGGGCACCGCGCCCTCGGCGAACAGCTTCTCGACGTCCACCGCATCGAACCGATAGGAGCGGTTGCAGAAGTCGCACGTGACCGTGACGGCGCCCAGCTCCGCGAGCACCTCCCGCACCTCGCTCGCTCCGAGCGCGCGCAGCAGGCCCGCAACGCGTGCGGGATCGCACCGGCACTCGAAGCGCACGGGCCAGCCTGCGAAGAGCCGCAGATCCTGCTGGCCGAAGTTGCGCGTGAGCACGCGCTCGACCGGAGAGTCGAGGAGCTCGCAGCGTCGAACCGCGCCGATGCCCTCCTGCGCATCCTGCCACGCGGAGCGTGCCTCGACCCCTTCTGCACAATCCTGCGCGCCGGGCAGCTGCTGGATGAGCAGCCCCGCGGCGTGGGTGTCGTCGGCCGCAAGGCGCACGCGCGTCGGCAGCTGCTCGGAGGATGCGAAATAGCCTTCGAGACACTCCGCGAAAGACGCCCCGAGGAGTGGCACGATGCCTTGGTAGCGAACGTCGCGCTCGCAAGCCTCGACCGTCACCGCGAGCCGACCCTCCTCGCCGACGAGCGCCCTGAAGAGCTCGGGCGTCAACGTCGCGGGGGGCGCTGCGCTTGCGGGGTCTGCCTGCGCCACGGGGGTCGTCTCGGCGAGCCGCTCCTCATCGACTCGCACCAGCGCGCGAATCCGAAAGTCGTGCGTGCACTGCGAGACGAGCAGCCGTGCGGCACCATGACCCTGAAGCTGCAGCGTGAGCGTCCCCCGGAACTTGAGGGTGGAGGCGAGCAGCACGGAGGCGCTCACGGCCTGGCCGAGGAGCTCGCGCACGGGTGCGGGATAGTCACGGTGCTCGCGCAGCGCGCGCCACGCCTCCGCGATGCGGACGAAGTGACCGCGCACGGGCTGATTCTCGACGATGAAGCGACGAACCGCGTCGCCGGCGGGGATGCTCGTGGTCATCCCCGCACAATGGGGCACGAGGGGGTGTAACTCAAGCCGCGGACAGTTTGACCTTGAGCAGCTCGTTCACCTGCGCAGGATTCGCCTTGCCCTGCGTCGCCTTCATCACCTGGCCGACGAAGAAGCCGAACAGCTTGTCCTTTCCGGCCCGGTAGTCGGCGAGCTGCGCGGGATTCCTCGCCATCACCTCGTCGATGATGCGGCCAATCGCCGCAGAATCGGTGATCTGTTTGAGACCCCTCTCCTCGATGATCGCGTCGGCGTCGCGCCCGCTCGCCCACATCGCCTCGAAGACCTCCTTGGCGATCTTCCCGGAGATCGTCGCATCGACCATCCGCGCGAGCAGTCCCCCGAGACGAGCGGCCGTCATGCGGCTGGCGGCGATCTCGAGTCCGTCACGATTGAGCGCGGCGGCGAGCTCGCCCGTGACCCAGTGGGCTGCGAGCTTCGCATCACCGGGCGCCTGGCGCACGACCTCCTCGTAATACCCGGCGAGCTCGCGGCTCGCCGTCAGCACGCCGGCATCGTAGGGCGTGAGGCCGTACTGCGCGACGAAGCGCTCCGCCTTCGCATCGGGAAGCTCGGGCAGGCTCGCGCGCACCTCCTCGATGAAGCTCGGCAGCAGCACGAGCGGCAGGAGGTCCGGATCCGGGAAGTACCGGTAGTCGTTCGCTTCCTCTTTCGCCCGCATCGAGCGCGTCTCACCCCGATCCGGATCGTACAGGCGCGTCTCCTGCACCACGCGACCCCCGGACTCGAGGAGATCGATCTGCCGGGCGACCTCGTGCTGGATCGCCTTCTCCACGAAGCGAAACGAGTTGACGTTCTTGATCTCCGCGCGCGTGCCGAACTCCTTCGCGCCCTTGAGGCGCACCGAGACGTTTGCATCGCAGCGGAACGAGCCTTCCTGCATGTTACCGTCGCAGATCTCGAGGTAGCGCACGAGCGTGTGCACCTTCTTCATGTAGGCGATGGCTTCCTTCGCCGAGCGCAGCTCCGGTTCGGAGACGATCTCGAGGAGTGGCGTCCCGGCGCGATTGAGATCGATTCCGGAGAGGCCCGCGAGGCCCTCGTGGAGCGACTTGCCCGCATCCTCCTCGAGATGCGCCCGGGTGATGCCGATGCGCTTGCGGGCGCCGTCGTCGAGCAGGATATCGAGCGCGCCGCCCGCGACGATCGGCAGCTCGTACTGGCTGATCTGATAGCCCTTCGGCAGGTCGGGGTAGAAGTAATTCTTGCGGGCGAAGATCGATTGGGACGCGATGCGCGCACCGATCGCGAGTCCGAACTTCACGGCCATGCGCACCGCCGCGCCATTGAGCACCGGCAGCACGCCGGGATAGCCGAGATCGACGAGATCGGCCTGGGTGTTGGGCGGGGCTCCGTAGGCTGTCGGGGACCCCGAGAAGATCTTCGACTTCGTGGCGAGCTGCGCGTGAATCTCGAGCCCGATCACCGTTTCCCACTTTTCGGGGTCACCGTTCATGCGAACTCCGCCGGAGCGCGCCGGTGCCAGTCCGTCTCGCGCTGCAAAGCGTGCGCCGCGTTGAGCAGCCGCTCCTCGGCGAAGTGCGGCCCGATGATCTGCAGCCCCACGGGGAGCTTGCCGACGAACCCGCAGGGGACCGAGAGGGCGGGCAGTCCGGCGAGATTCGCCCCGATCGTGTAGATGTCGTTGAGGTACATCGTGATGGGATCGGCCGTCTTCGCGCCGAGCTCGAACGCCGGGGTCGGCGTCGTCGGCCCCATGATCACGTCCACCTCGCGGAAGGCCCGCGCGAAATCGCTCGCGATGAGCTGCCGCACCTTCTGCGCCTTGAGGTAATAGGCGTCGTAGTAGCCCGCCGACAGGACGTACGTACCGGTCATGATGCGCCGCTTCACCTCCGCGCCGAACCCCTCCCCGCGCGTGCGCCGATACAGATCGCCGAGGTCGCGCGGCGCCGTGCACCGGTAGCCGTACCGCACGCCGTCGTAGCGCGCGAGGTTGGAGGAGGCCTCGGCCGGAGCGACGACGTAGTACGCCGGCACCGAGAGCGCGATGTTGGGGAGGCTCACCTCCTCGAGCTTCGCGCCGAGCTGCTCGAAGACGCGCAGGGCAGCACGGACTAGCCGCTCGTTCTCCGGGTCGAGGCCCTTGTCGAAGAACTCCTTGAGCAGCCCCACCTTCAGCCCGGCGACCGGCCGCTCGAGTGCGGCCGCATAATCGGGCACCGGCCGATCGACGCTCGTCGAGTCGCGCGGATCGAATCCGGCCATCGCGCGCAGCACGAGCGCTGCATCCTCGGCGCTCCTCGTGAGGATGCCGCCCTGATCGAGGCTCGAGGCGAAGGCGACCATTCCATAGCGCGAGACGCGGCCGTACGTCGGCTTGATCCCGGTCACGCCACAGAGCGCAGCCGGCTGGCGGATCGATCCCCCGGTGTCGGTGGCGGTCGCCGCGGGCGCAAGCCTTGCCGCAACCGCGGCGGCTGATCCCCCGGAGGAACCCCCGGGCACCAGGCGCAGGTCCCACGGATTGCGCACGGGTCCGTAGAAGCTCGTCTCGTTCGAGGAGCCCATCGCGAACTCGTCCATGTTCGTCTTGCCGAGCATGACCATGCCCTGCGACCTGAGCCTGGCCACGACGGTCGCGTCGTACGGCGAGACGAAATTGTCGAGCATGCGCGAGCCGCAGGAGGTGCGCACACCCTGCGTGCAGAAGAGGTCCTTGTGCAGGAGCGGGATGCCGGTGAGCGCCGCGCCGCGGCCCGCGGCAATCTCGCGATCGGCGGCCGCCGCCTGGGCGAGCGCCAGATCGTGCGTGATCGAGATGAGCGCATTGAGCTTGGGCTGCGTGGCCTCGATGCGCGCGAGCGCATCCCGCGCGAGCTCGACGCTCGAGAATTCCCGCGCGCGCAAGCCGGCAGCGAGCTCGGCGAGCGATCTGCGACTGAACTCGCTCATGCTCTACGCTCCGCGTCGCTCGCGCCGCCTCACTCGATCACCTTCGGAACGAGATACAGGCCCGCCTCTGCCTGCGGCGCATTCCGCTGATAGCGCTCGCGCTCGTCGTGCTCCGTCACCTCGTCGGCGCGCAGCGCCTGCGCGAGTCCAGGCAACGGATGCGCCATCGGCGCGACGCCTGCCGTGTCGGCACGGTCGAGCTCGCCCACGAAGTCGAGAATGCTCGACAGGCTCTTTTGATAGGCCGGGATCTCGCCCTCGCGCAGCTCGAGGCGCGCGAGGTAGGCGATCGTTTCGATCTCGTTACGCTCCATAGTCTGATCGATTTCGCAAACTGCGGAAAAAACGGCGCGAAATCATACACCTCGCCTTGCTCAATGTCCGCTCGGTTGATATGTTACCCGCCACTTTCGGGGGGTCCCTCCAGGTCGCTTAGTTATCCCTTCATGTTCAAACGCTTGCGCGGCTATTTTTCCAGCGATCTCTCGATCGACCTGGGCACGGCGAACACACTGATCTACGTGCGCGACAAGGGCATCGTCCTCAACGAGCCCTCGGTGGTTGCGGTGCAGGACGAGCCAACGCGCGGCGGCAAGATCATCGTCGCCGTGGGCTCCGAGGCGAAGAGCATGCTCGGACGCACTCCGGGCCACATCACCGCGGTGCGCCCCATGAAGGATGGCGTGATCGCGGACTTCACGTACACCGAGAAGATGCTGCAGTACTTCATCAACAAGGTGCACGGCAACCGGATGCTCAAGCCCTCCCCTCGGGTGCTCGTCTGCGTGCCCTTCGGCTCGACGCAGGTCGAGCGCCGCGCCATCCGCGAGTCGGCCGAGGGAGCGGGCGCGCGCAATGTCGCGATCGTGAGCGAGCCCATGGCCGCCGCGGTGGGTGCCGGACTCCCCGTGCACGAGGCGCGGGGCTCCATGGTGCTCGATATCGGGGGCGGGACCTCCGAGGTCGCCGTGCTCTCCCTGAACGGCATCGTCTACGCGAACTCCGCGCGCATAGGAGGGGACCGGTTCGACGATGCGATCATGGGCTATGTGCGCCGCAACTACGGGATCCTGATCGGCGAGGCCACCGCGGAGCGCATCAAGATCGAGATCGGCTCCGCCTATCCCGGGCAGCAGGTTCGGGAGCTCTCCGTGAAGGGCCGCAACCTCTCCGAGGGGGTGCCGCGCAGCTTCACGCTCAACAGCAACGAGATTCTCGAGGCGCTGCAGGAGCCCCTGCAGAGCATCGTGGGCGCCGTGAAACAGGCGCTCGAGCAAACCCCGCCCGAGCTCGGCGCCGACGTGGCCGAGCGGGGCATCGTGCTCACGGGCGGCGGTGCCCTCCTGCGCGACATCGACAAGCTCCTGACGGAGGAGACAGGGCTGCCGGTCGTGGTGGCGGACGACCCACTCACCTGTGTCGCTCGCGGGGGCGGGCGCATTCTCGAGCTGATGGACGAGCTGGGGCCGGGGCACTTCGGGCTCGAGTGAGCGTAAGTCCCTGACGCATTGTGGCAGTCTTCGCCGCAGGCAGTTACCGACCTTCGCCAGGGCGAGGCGCCTCTCCGGGGTTTCGCTTCACCCTTTACGCGATCCTCGCGATCGCCCTCATGTTCCTCGACCAGCGGCGCGGCTGGCTCGAGCAGGCGCGCTACTACCTCACGGCCGCGGCCTACCCGCTGCAGCTTGCGGTGAGTTCCCCCTCGGCCGCATGGCGCTGGTTCGAGGACAGCGTCGAGACGCGCGACGCGCTCCGCGCCGAGAACGCGGCGCTGCGCCAGCGCGAACGCGTGCTCGAGATGCGCTCGCTGCGCTTCGAGGCGCTCTCGCGCGAGAACGGCGAGTTGCGCGGCCTGCGCGACGCCCTGCCGCCCGTCGCCGATCATTGGATGGTCGCGGAGATCGTCAACGTCGAGCTCAATAGTCTCCAGCAGCGCGTGCTCATCAACCGCGGCGCGCGCAACGGCGTCTTCCGGGGGCAGGCTGTGATGGACAGCGAGGGCCTGCTCGGCCAGACGATGCACGTCGGTCCCTGGAGCGCCGAGGTGATCCTCGTCACCGACCCGGAGCATGCGGTACCCGTCCAGATCGAGCGCACGGGTGTGCGCACCATCGCGGTCGGCACGGGCGACACCCAGTCGCTCGCGCTTCCTTACCTGCCCGCGAACGCCGACGTGAAGCCAGGGGATCTGCTCGTGACCTCCGGACTCGGCGGCGTATTCCCGCAGGGCTACCCGGTCGCCCGGGTCATCGAGGTGCGCCACGATGCCGTGCAACCCCTCGCTCAGATCCGCGCCAGGCCGCTCGCCCGTCTCGACAGTCTCCGCGAGGTGATGCTGGTGTGGTTCCGCGCCGATCATCCGGCCGCCCCGAGCAATTCCCGGGGCGGTGGGACGGTCGCTAGCGATCTTGCAAGGGGCAATGCCATATTCCAGCCGCAGGCCGTCCCCACCCGCCATACCGGCGGGGCTGCCCCGGTCCATGAAGGCCGAGCGGCACCCTCCGCCAGCTCGATGAGCACCAGCGCTGGCTCGAGCGCTAGCGTAAGCACAGCGGCGGCTTCCGCCGGCCCACCTCCCGCGACTCCCCCGCGGCCGACCCCCTCCCCCAGTCCGGCGCACGCCGGGCCGACCGCCTCCGCCTCCCATCCAGCCACCCCCGCGCCGACGGCCAGCGCGGGCAGCTCCAGCCGGAGCCCGCCGTGAACGTCCGCCAGGGGGAGCCCAGAGGTCGCGTGGCGCTCACCGCGTTCCTCGCACTGGTGCTGACCGTGCTCCCGCTTCCGGAGTGGCTCGCGATCGTGCGCCCGGCATTCCTCGTTTTGACCGTCCTTTACTGGTCGATCGCCGCGCCGCGGGCCGGTGGGCTCACCCTCGGCTTCGCCTCCGGGCTCACACTCGATGTATTTCGTGGCGCAGTTCTCGGACAGCACGCCCTTGCGCTCACGACGATCGCGTACGTGGCCGTGCGCGAGCATCAGCGGATCCGCTCGAAGCCTGCATTCCAGCAGAGCCTGATCGTGCTTGCCGCGCTCGCCTTGTACGAGTTCATCGTATTCGCCATCGACGGCTGGAGCGGCCATCCGGTCGACAACCCCCTGCGCTGGGTCCACGTCGTGACGGGTGCCCTCGTCTGGCCGCTCGCGACAGCCGTGCTTGAGCGCAGTCATGGCCCCCGCTAGCAGTCCCGCACCCTCGCCGATGAGAAGCGTCCGCATCAAGGATCACTGGAGCGAGCAGCGCATGTTCGAGCGCCGCTCGCTCCTTGCGGCCGCGCTCATCGCGCTCGCGACGCTCGCGCTCTGCGGCCGGCTGTTCCTCCTGCAGGTGGTGCGGCACGACTACTACGCCCAGCTTTCGCAGGGCAATCGAGTGCGCGTCGAGCCGATCCCCGCGGCGCGCGGGCTCATGTTCGACCGCAACGGCGCGGTGCTCGCCGCGGGTCAGCCCGCCTACCAGCTCGAGCTCGTGCGCGAGGAAGTGCCCGATCTCGGGAGGACGCTGCGCCGCCTCGTCGCGATCGGGATGCTGTCCGGGGACGACGTTCCGGAGGTGCGCCGCACGATTCTCTCGCGGCGCAGCTTCGATAGCGTGCCGATCCGGCTGCGCATGTCGGACGAGGATGCCGCGCGCTTTGCCGTGCACCGGTTCGAGTTTCCGGGCGTGGACATCAAGACGCGCCAGACCCGGCTCTATCCGTACGGCGAGCTCGCGGTGCACGCGATCGGTTACGTCGGAGCGATCAGCGAGCAGGATCTCTCGCGCGTTGGAAGCGCCGCTTATGCCGGCACGACGCTCATCGGCAAGGTTGGCGTCGAGGGGGCGTACGAGACGAAGCTGCACGGCACGAATGGCTTTCGGGAAGTGCTCGTCAACGCGCAGGGTCGCTCGGTCGACAAGCTCGGTGCGCTCACGCTGCAGCTGCGCACCCAGCCGCCCGTCGCCGGCGACAATCTCGTCCTCTCCATCGATCTGAAGACTCAGCAGGTCGCCGAGGAGTCCCTCGGCGATCATCGCGGCGCGGTGGTCGCGCTCGATCCGAGCACCGGCGATGTGCTCGCGATGGTCAGTCATCCGGCGTTCGATCCCAATCTGTTTGCCCGCGGCCTCACCTCCGCCGAGTACGCTGCGCTCGCGAACGATATCGACCGGCCGCTGCTCAATCGCGCGCTGCGCGGCACGTATCCTTCCGGCTCGACGATCAAGCCCGTCCTTGCACTCGCCGCGCTCACCGACCGCGCGATGCAGCCCGACGAAAAAGTCTTCTGCAACGCCGTGTTCCGCCTGCCCGGCAGCCGCCACCTGTGGCGAGCGGACAAGGATGAGCCCCGCGGCTGGCTCGACATGCCGGAGGCAATCTCGCGCTCCTCGGACGTGTATTTCTACGGGCTCGCCTCGAAGCTCGGGATCGAGCGCATCGATGCGTTCCTCGGGCCCTTCGGCTATGGCCGGCCGACCGGGATCGATATCGGCGGCGAGAAGTCGGGCCTGCTGCCGACTCCCGAATGGAAGGAGCGCGTCTACAAGCAGCCGTGGTTCCCCGGCGAGACGGTCAACCTCGGCATCGGCCAGGGCTACCTCCTCGTGACACCGCTGCAGCTCGCCCACATCGCCGGAATCCTCGCCGAGCGCGGCCGCAACTTCAGGCCGCGCCTCGTCACCGGGATGCGCGATGTGGACGGACGCGTCATGCGCTTTGCGCCCATCGAGGACAAGCCGATTCTGGGGGTCTCCGATGCGGACTGGACGGTGGTCATCAACGCGATGATCGGGACGACCAAGTGCGAGCGGTATTGCGGCACGGCGTGGGTCGCGTTCCAGAAGGTCGCGTACACGGCGGCCGGCAAGACCGGCACCGCACAGGTGTTCACCGTCGCGCAGAATGCCCACTACAACGCGAAGGACGTGGCAGAGCGCCTGCGCGATCATGCCTGGTTCATCGCGTTCGCCCCCGCGGAGGCTCCACGGATCGCGGTCGCGGTGCTCGTCGAGAACGCCGGCTTCGGGGCAAGCAATGCGGCGCCGATCGCGCGCAAGGTCCTCGACACCTACCTCCTGGGTCCCGACGGCAAGCTCAAGCCCGCAGGTTCGCACACCTTGACTCCCGAGACCGCGGATGCCCGCACCGCGCAAGCCGCGGAACGCTCCGAGGAGCGCCGATGATTTACGAGGGGCTCACCGACGCCTCGCGCGCACGGCGCACGCTCACGGGCACCGCGCGCATGCTCCTCGCATTGAAGCTCGATGGGCCGTTGCTCATCGGGCTGTGCCTGATCGCCGTGTACGGGCTCTTCGTGCTCTACAGCGCCTCGGGCCAAAGCCTCGGCACGGTGCTGCGCCAGGTGGGACACCTCTCGATGGGCGCGGCCGCGATGCTCGCGCTCGCGCAGCTCAGCCCCAACTTCCTGCGGCGCATCGCCCCGTGGCTCTACGCGCTCGGGATCGTGCTCCTCGGCGTGGTCGGTGCGATCGGCTACATCGGCAAGGGAGCCCAGCGCTGGCTCGACCTCGGCTTCATGCGCTTTCAACCCTCCGAGCTCATGAAGCTTGCCGTGCCCATGATGTGCGCCTGGTATCTGCACGAGCGGCCACTGCCGCCGAGCATTCCCTCCCTGGTGCTGCTCGCCCTGCTGATCCTGCTGCCCGCGGGCCTCGTCGTGTTGCAGCCCGATCTCGGCACCGGCGCCCTCATCATGATGGCAGGGGCGCTCGTCGTCGTCATGGCCGGGCTGCAGATTCGCATCATGGTGGCTCTCACGGCCCTTGCCGCGGCAGCCGGCTGGGTCGGCTGGCACTTCATGCACGGGTATCAGAAAGAGCGCGTGCTCACGTTCATGAATCCCGAGACCGATCCGCTCGGGGCGGGCTACCACATCATCCAATCCACCATCGCGATCGGCTCGGGCGGGGTGTTCGGCAAGGGCTGGATGAACGGTAGCCAGGCGCAGCTCGACTTCCTTCCCGAGCGCTCGACCGACTTCATCTTCGCGGTGATCGGGGAGGAGTTCGGCATGCTCGGGCAGATTCTGCTGCTGCTCCTGTATGCCTTCGTCGTCGGGCGCGCGCTGTACCTCGCGACCCAGACGCAGGACACCTTCGCGCGGCTCCTCGCAGGCAGCCTCGCGCTCACCTTCTTCGTCTACGTCTTCATCAACACCGGCATGGTGAGCGGTCTACTGCCCGTCGTCGGCGTGCCGTTACCGCTCGTCAGCTACGGCGGCAGCTCGATGGTGACCCTGCTCGCCGGCTTCGGTATTCTCATGTCGCTCTATTCCCATCGGAGGCTCGTCGGCGCGTAGTGGAGACTCGGCCCCTGGCGGCACTCGCCGCTTGCATCGCGCTTCTGGGAGCAGCGCCCGCGGCTCGCGCGGCGATCCAGGGCTTCGATCTGAAGCGCCCCGAGATCCGCCGCTTCGTCCGCGAGGTGGCGCGGCGCGACGCGTTGAGTCGCCGCAGAGTCCTGCGCCTCCTTGCTCGAGCGCGCCCGCAGCCGCAGATCATCGACCGGATCACCCGCCCGCCCGAGCGGGTGCTCGAGTGGTGGGAGTACCGCCAGCTCCTCCTCACCCCCAAACGCATCGACCATGGGGTCGAGTTCTGGCTCGAGCACCGGGAGGTGCTCGAGCGCGTGGCGAGCGAGCAGGGCGTGCCGCCCGAGTATCTCGTTGCGATCCTCGGCTGCGAAACCTTCTACGGGCGCGAAACCGGTCGCGACCGCGTGCTCGACTCGCTCGCGACCCTCGCCTTCGACTATCCGCCGCGCGGGCAGTACTTCCGCGGCGAGCTCGAGCAGTTCCTGCTCCTCGTGCGCGAGGACCATCTCGATCCTCTTGCGGTGAGGGGCTCGTACTCAGGCGCGATGGGCGCTCCGCAGTTCATGCCGTCCGCGTACCGGCGCTACGCGGTGGACGAGAGCCACGACCACCGGCGTGACCTGTGGAAGGACTGGGCCGATGTATTCGCGAGCATCGCGAACTACCTGCGCCAGAACGGCTGGCAGCCCGGCGAGCCCGTGCTCGCCGCGGCGCGGCTCGATCCGGATCCGAGCTTTCAGCTCGATGCGCATGGCGTCGCCGCCGGCACCCTCGATGAGCTCAATGCGCAAGGCGTGCGCGTGAGCCTCGCGCTTCCCGGCACGACGCCCGCGTTGCTCGTCTCGACCGAGGAGGCGGACGGACCGGCGTACCACGTGGGCTTCGAGAACTTCCGCGCGATCATGCGCTACAACCGCAGCATCCTTTACGCGATGGCCGTCGACGAGCTCGCGCGCAGCATCGCCGCGCGCGTACGCGGGCCCCAGGCGGCCGAGCGCGTCCCCGAGCCCGCACCGCGCGTGCCGTCGAGCTGATGCGCCCGCAGGGAGGCTTGCGATGCGCGCTCGTGCTGACCGCTGCAGGGGCGCTGCTGCTCACCGGGTGTTCCCTCGTCGCACCGCGTCCGAGTGGCCCCCCGCCGGCGCGCATCGTTGCACCGCCGCCGCCCAACGTGCTTGCCGTACCCGATGCGATCCCGCGCGTCGAGCCGCGCAGCAGGCTCGGCAATCCGCCCTTCTACGACGTGCTCGGACGGCGTTACTTCGTGCTCGCGAGCGCCGAGGGCTACGTCGAGCGGGGCGTCGCGTCCTGGTACGGGCCGACCTTCCATGGCTTGCGCACCGCGACGGGTGAGCCCTACGACATGTACGGGATGACCGCCGCGCACAAGACACTGCCGTTGCCTTGCTACGTGCGCGTCACGAATCTCAGCAACGGCCGCAGCATCGTGGTGCGCGTGAACGATCGCGGCCCCTTCGTCGCGAACCGGCTCATCGATCTCTCCTACACGGCGGCGGCGAAGCTCGACATGCTGCGCGAAGGCACGACGCTCGTCGAGGTGCGCGCGATCACCCCCGGAGAGCCCGCGAGCCAGGTGCTCACGCGCGCCGCCGAGGCCCCGGCGCCCGAGCTCTTCGTGCAGGTGGGGGCGTTTGCCGAGCAGCAGAACGCGCTGCAGCTCTTCGAGCGGCTGCGCGCTGCCGGGTTCACGAACGCCTTCGTGCTTGCGCGCCCCGAGAAAAGCCGCCTGTACCGCGTGCGGCTCGGGCCGGTCGGGGGAGTCGCCGAGTACGACGATCTCGTCGCGCGGCTCGAGAGATTCGGCATCCCCGATCCACGCCTCACACTCGACTGAGGCAGGAGCATCCCGTGGCCGAACCGCTGCCCATCTGCTATTTGAACGACGAGTACCTTCCCCTGCGCGAGGCGCGCATCTCCCCGCTCGATCGCGGCTTTCTCTATTCCGACGGCGTCTACGAGCTCATGCCGGTCTACGGTGGCCGACCGTTCCGCTTCCGTGACCATTGTGCGCGGCTCACCCGCAGTCTCGCCGAGATCAGGATGGACGATCCGCTCACCGCAGCGCAGTGGCGGGAGATGATCGCGACCCTCATCGAGCGCAATGCGTGCGCTGGCGACTCCTACATCTACTGGCAAGTCACCCGCGGCGCCGAATGGGGCCGCAACCACGCCCCCCTGCCGGTCGTCCCACGCACCGTGTTCGCATTCTGCGCGCCCTTCCCGCCGATCGCCCCGCAAGTGCTCGAGCATGGCGTGAGCTGCATCACGGCCGTAGATACACGCTGGGCCCGCTGCGACATCAAGGCCGTGGCGCTGCTCGCCAACGTGCTGCTACGCCAGCTCGCCGTGGATGCCAAAGCCGCCGAGACGATACTGCTGCGCAACGGGGAGCTGACCGAGGCCTCCTCGGCAGCGGTGCACGTCGTGATCGACGGCGCGGTACGCACGCCTCCCCGTACGGAGCGCGTTCTGCCCGGCACCACCCGCACGATGCTCGAGGAGCTCGCCGAGCGCATCGGGGTGCCCTTCGCGTCGGGGCGTGTTTCCGAGGCGGCGCTGCGGGAGGCGCAGGAGGTCTGGCTTTCGGCCGCGACGCGCGAGGTGCTGCCGGTCACGCAGCTCGATGGGCGCCCGATCGGGACGGGCTTGCCGGGTCCCCTCTTCCGGCGCATCCACACGGAGCTGCAGCACTACAAGCAGGAACTCGCATGCACCCCCTGGTGAGCCGCACCGCGGCCATTTAACCGTTTGTCCCCGCACCTTCCGCCCACCCGATCACGGTCGAGCTCGTAACCGCTTTATAACCGGCTCGCGGCTGACCGGGACATCCCTGCCGTTTAGGATGTTCCCGGCATGTCCATCACGCTCGATCAGGTCACCAAGCGCTATCAGGGATCGACCGTCGTCAACGACGTCTCGCTCGACATCGGCGATGGCGAGTTCTTCGTCCTGCTCGGCCCGAGCGGCAGCGGCAAGAGCACGCTCCTGCGCGCGATCGCCGGCCTCACCGGGGTCGATCATGGCCGCATTGCGCTGCATGGCCGCGACGTGACGCACGTCGGCGCGCGCGCGCGCGGCGTGGGGCTCGTGTTCCAGAACTACGCGCTCTTCCGGCACATGTCGGTCGCCGACAATATCGAGTTCGCGCTGCGCGTGCGGCGCATGCGCTCGTCCCAGCGCCGCGCGCGGCGCCGCGAGCTGCTGCGTCTCGTTGCGCTCGAGGGCATGGACGATCGGCTGCCCGTGCAGCTCTCGGGCGGCCAGCAGCAGCGCGTCGCCGTGGCGCGTGCGCTCGCTCACAAGCCGGAGGTGCTCTTGCTCGATGAGCCCTTCGGCGCACTCGATGCCAAGATTCGCGAGGAGCTGCGCCGCACGATCCGCCAGGTGCAGCGCGAGCTCGGAATCACGACGCTGCTCGTCACGCACGATCAGGAGGAGGCGTTCGCGCTCGCCGACCGCATCGGAATCATGAATCTCGGGCGCTTGCTCGAGATGGGTCGGCCGGACGATCTCTACGCGAGACCCGCGACGCGCTTCGTCGCCACCTTCCTCGGCGCGGCGAACCTCTTGCTCGCGCGTCAGGGCGGGCGCGGCTTGACCTTCGGCGCAGACCCGGTGGTCGCGCCGAGCTTCAGGTCGACGCAGCACGCGCGCGAGCGCGAGGTGGTCGCGGTGCTGCGTCCGGAGGAGATCGAGCTCGCTCCCTCGCGAGAGACGCTGAAGTCGTCGTTCATGTCCGCGGGGACGGTGCGCGAGATCCTCTTCAGCGGCGCGCTCGAGCGCTTGCGCGTGCGGCCGAGCGATCCCGCGACGAGTGCCCACGTCCTGCGCGCCGACGACGGCGCCGAGGAGCCCTTTCTCGAGGTGACCCGCACCCAGCACGAGCAACGGCTCTTCCCGGTCGCGCCGGGCCAGGACGTGGTGCTCGGGGTGCGCAGGCTGCACGTGCTCGCGACTCCGCTCTCGAGCTTCACGGCCTGCGCCGCGAGCGCGGCGCTCGCGGAGTCGCTCTCGCGCCAGCCGCTCCTCAACGAGCTCGCGACCCGGATGAAGACACGCATCGCGGTGCACGTTGACCCGGCGCTCGGATCGGGTACGCGCCTGGGCTCGCCCGCACCCGAGGCCGAAGCGGCGGTCGACTCCGGGGACGACTCGCCCCCCATTGTCATGGGAGCGGCGGTGATTGCCGCGCAGTCCGGCGCCGTGGCGAGCATCCGGCGGCTCCTCGAGCAGGGGGCCGAGGAGGTGCTGGTCCTGCCCGAGAATGCGCCCGCGCCGCGCCGGGTGCTCATTCACTGGGTCGGCGAGACGGTGCGCCGGGCGACGCTCGCCGTCTCCGCGAGCCTGCTGCGGCACCTGTCCGCCGAGGCGGTCTACATCGGCATCCTGCCGCAGGATGGGACCCCCAACGCGCGCCGCCCCCTCGGGATGCGCGCGCTCCTCGATGCACGCTCCGAGGCGCAGGCCGTGCACGGCTTCGACATGCGCACCGAGCTGCACTTCGGGGACGTTGCGCGGGAGCTCGCCTCGCGGCTCGCCGCCTCGCCCGATCAGCTGCTCGTGCTCGGTATCTCCGATACCGCAGAGCTCGAGCGGCGCTTCGAGGCGCTCGCTGGCAATCCCGGCTGGTCGCTCCTCATCGTCTACCAGCCCGGGGATGCCGCGCGAACCGAGGAGCGGCCGCGGGCCGCCACCGACTTGCTCAGGCTCGCCTGAGGCGATGCGCGAGCGCTTCCATCAGCCGAGCGTTCTGCCCGGGTTCGGGTTGACGTTCGGCTTCACGACCTTCTTTCTGAGCGCGCTCGTGCTGCTGCCGCTCGCCGCACTCGTGCTGATGGCCGGCTCGATGCGCTGGGCAGACTTCGTGCGGGTGGTGCTGAGTGCCCGGGCGCTCGGCTCGTATCGCCTGTCGTTCGGCGCATCGTTCCTCGCAGCCGTCATCAATCTCGTCTTCGGCTTCATCATCGCCTGGAGCCTCGTGCGGTACGAATTCCCCGCCCGCAAGCTCGTCGATGCGCTCATCGACATGCCCTTCGCCCTGCCGACGGCGGTCTCGGGGATCGCGCTCACCACGGTGTTCGCGCAGAACGGTTGGCTCGGACGCTACCTGGCGCTCGCCGGCATCCAGGTCGCCTACACCTGGATCGGCGTGACGGTCGCACTCACGCTGATCGGCATGCCCTTCATGGTCCGCACGCTGCAGCCGGCCCTCGCCGAGGTGCAGCGTGATCTCGAGGATGCCGCCGAGACGCTCGGCGCCGGCCGCGCGTACGTGCTCCGCCGCATCATTCTGCCGACCGTGCTGCCCGCCATGCTCACCGGGTTCACGCTCGCGTTCGCGCGCGCGGTCGGGGAGTACGGCTCGGTCATCTTCATCGCCGGCAACCTGCCGATGAAGACCGAGATCACCCCGCTCCTCATCGTGATCCATCTGCAGGAGTTCGACTACCAAGGCGCCGCGGCGCTCGGCGCCGTGATGCTCGTCATGTCCTTCGTCGTGTTGCTCACGATCAATCTCATCCACGCGTGGGGAAGACGGCGCGTGGTCGCGACCGCACGCTGATGGCGGCTCGAGTTCCCGTTGCGCTGCGCGATGAGCTCGCCACGCGGCCGGGACGCGACACGATGCTCGCCGTCCTCGTGCGCTGGGTGCTGATCGCAGTGTCGCTCGCCTTCCTCGCCTCGCTCCTGCTCGCTCCGCTTGCGACCGTCTTCGCCGTCGCCTTCGAGCACGGCTGGCGCGCGTACGTCGAGACGTTCGCGGATGCCGACACGCGCGATGCCGTGCGTCTCACCCTCATCACGGCGGCGGTCGTCGTGCCGCTCAATACCGTGTTCGGCCTCGCCGCCTCCTGGTGCATCGCCAAGTTCGAATTCAAGGGCAAGAGCTTCCTCGTCACGCTGATCGATCTGCCGCTCGCGGTCTCCCCCGTCATCTCGGGGATGCTGTTCGTGTTGCTCTTCGGGCTTCAAGGCTGGTTCGGAGAGTGGCTCGAGGATCACGGCATCAGCATCATCTTCGCGCTCCCCGGCATCATGCTCGCGACGATGTTCGTGACCTTCCCGTATGTCGCCCGCGAGCTGATCCCGCTCATGCAGCAGCTCGGGAACGACGAGGAGGAGGCCGCCATCACGATGGGCGCGGGGGCGTGGATCACCTTCTTCCGCGTGACGCTGCCCAAGGTGCGCTGGGGGCTCATCTACGGCGTCATTCTCTGCAACGCGCGGGCGATGGGCGAGTTCGGCGCGGTCTCGGTCGTCTCCGGTCACATCCGCGGTCTCACCAACACGATGCCGTTGCACATCGAGATCCTGTATAACGAATACAATTTCGTGGGCGCCTTCGCCGTGGCCTCGCTCCTCACGCTCCTCGCATTGCTCACCCTCACCATCAAGACGCTGCTGGAGCGCGCGGGCTACCAGCGACGCTGATCGCAGATGCTCGAGCGCCTCCGCCGGCTGTACGAAAAACTGCGCCTCGACCCTGCCAGGACGAGCCTTGGCTGGTGGCTCGTTGCAAGCCAGGTGGGCGCCGTGCTGCTCGTCGCGGGCGGCATCTCGATCTACGCGATCGGCCGCCTTCACGACCTCGCCGACCAGCAGGGCAAGTCCCGCGTGCAGCTCGCGGGCGCGATGGCGCGGGAAGACCTGCGGCGCGCGAGCGAGGACGCCCTCACGCAGGCGCGCACGCTCGCGGACCGTCCGACGCTCGAGCGCCTCCTCATGGAGGCGCGGCCCGAGGAGCTCGCCCTGTTCCTGAGGCGCTTCTGCTCGGCCGATGTGATCGATGCGTGCGCAGTGTTCGACAACGGCATGCTGATCGCGCAGTCCGGCACGTCCCTTCCCTGGGCCGATATCGCCGCCGAGAGCGCCGAGCAGGGTCAGAGCTTTCTCGCCGACCCCGCGCAGGCGCCCGCTCCAGTGCTCGGCGCTTTCGCGACCGTGACCGGTCATCCGAGCGCACGGGTGCTCGTCGCGCGGCTGCTCGATGAGCGGATGGCTGCGCGCTTGAGCCGCCGCGTCGGACTTCCCGTGCGGCTGCTCAACTACCGCACCTTCGCGAGCTCGCCGGTCGATGCGCTGACTGCGCTGCACACCGCGGGGCTCGCGGACGGCAACTCGGCCGTCCAGCGCATCAATTCCCTCGATCTCTACGCCGCGAGCTTCCCGCTCTTCGCCTCGACCGGCGAGGCCATCGCGCTCATCGAGGTGCGCCTGCCTGCCGCAGACATCGACAGCTCCGCCGGGCGGCTCATCCGGGAGCTGCTCATCACGGCGCTGATCCTCGCGGGGCTCGCCGTGCTCGCAGGGGTCATTCTCGGCCAGTACGTCACGGCTCCGGTGCGGGCGCTCACCGAGGCGGCCGTGCGGCTCGGCCAGGGCGACTTCTCCACCTCGATCCCCGCGGGGGGCGCAGCCGAGGTGGGCGCGCTCGCGCGGACCATGGAGGACATGCGCCGCAATCTCGTGGACCTGACCGGAACGCTGCGCAGGCGCGAGGCCGAAGCCCAGGCGGTCCTCTCGGGGATCGTCGAGGGCGTCTACGCGGTCGACCGCAATCGCTCGATCCGCTACCTCAATCCGCAGGCCGCGAAGCTGCTCGATGTCGAGCCCGCGCAGGCCGTCGGCCGCTTCTGCGGCGATGTGCTGCGGCCGCGCGGCGCGGGCGACGAGCGCCCCTGCGCCGAGCGCTGCCCGATCCTCAGGGCGCGCGTCGACGGCACGGCGCGCGCGGTCGAGCGCCTGCAGAGCAGCGGCCGCGGCGAGCGCACGACCATCATCACGAGCTCGGGGCTCGTCGAGGGCCTGCAGGTGCAGGTGATCCGCGACGAGACCGAGCTCGAGGCGGTGCGGCGCGCGCGTGATTCGGTGCTCGCGAACATCTCGCACGAGTTCCGCACCCCGCTCGCCGCGCAGCTCGCCTCGATCGAGCTGCTCCACGATGGCCTCGAGCACATGAGTCCCGCCGAGCGCGGCGAGCTCGTGCTCTCGCTCGAGCGCGGCACGCTGCGCCTCACGCGGCTCATCGACAATCTCCTCGAGAGCGTGCGCATCGAGTCCGGTCAGCTCGGCATCCGCAGGCAGAGCATCGAGCTCGCCGAGGTGATCGAGGATGCGGGCTCGCTGATCGGCTCGCTGCTCAAGACGCGCAAGCAGACCCTCGAGGTGAATCTGCCCGCGAGCCTGCCGCTCGTGAGCGGCGACAAGACCCGCCTCACCCAGGTGTTCGTGAATCTGCTCGCGAACGCCAACAAGTTCGCCCCGGAGGGCAGCGTGCTGCGAATCGGCGCCGAGCAGGGCACAGGCTCCATCACGACCTGGGTCGAGGATCAGGGACCGGGCGTGCTTGCGAACGACGGTAATGCGATCTTCGAGCCTTTCCGCCGCGGCGCCGAGGACGAGCCGGAGCCCGGGGGCCTCGGACTCGGCCTGTGGATCGTCAAATCGATCGTCGAGCGGCACGGCGGCACCGTCACGGTCGTGCGTACGGGCGAGGAGCGCACGCGCTTCAGCGTCACGCTGCCCGTGGACGCGCACCCATGAAGGTGCTGGTCGTCGATGACGACCGCGACCTGCGCGAGCTCATCGGGTTTGCGCTCGCCCAGGCCGGATTCCTCGTCGTCAAGGCGGCCGATGGCCCGAGCGCGGTGCGCACCTTCGATGCGGAGGGTCCGGACCTCGTGGTGCTCGATATCAACATGCCGGGCGCAAGCGGCTTTCAGGTCTGTGAAGCGATCCGCGCCCGCTCCCGCGTACCGATCATGATGCTCACCGTGCGCAGCGAGGAGGAGGACCTCATCAAGGCGCTCGATCTCGGCGCGGACGACTACCTGACCAAGCCCTTCAGCCCGAAGACACTCCTCGCGAGGATCAAGGCGCTGCTGCGGCGCGCCGGGATGGAGGGCGCCGCCGCGCCGCTGCGGGCCGGCGCGATCGAGCTCGACGTCGAGGAGCACACCGCCCGGGTCGGGAGCGGCAGCCCCGTGCGGCTCACGAAGCTCGAGCTGCGGCTGCTGCAGATGCTCCTCGCCAATGCCGGGCGGACCGTGAGCTCCGATCGCCTCCTCGTGCACGTCTGGGGCCACCGCAACTCGGGCGATCGGCAGCTCCTGAAGCAGCTCGTGCATCGGCTGCGGCAGAAGCTCGAGACGGACCCCACCCTGCCGCGCTACCTCCAAACGGCCGCCGGCGCCGGCTACAAGCTCATCGTGGAGTGACCCTCGAGGGCCGGGCGGGGAGCCCATTGCCGCGCGCTTTGCGACTCACTGCCCGGTGAGTTGATCGAAGATGCCCCCGTCGGCGAAATGCTCTCTCTGCACCTTCTGCCAGCCGCCGAACTCGCCAACCGTCGCGAGCGTCAGATGCGGGAACTGCCGCGCGTAGCGTGCCGCAACCTGCGCATCGCGCGGGCGGTAGTAGTGCCGGGCGATGACCTCCTGCGCTTCCGCGCTGTAGAGATACTGCAGGTAGGCCTCCGCGACCTCGCGCGTGCCGTTGCGCAGCACGACTTTGTCGACCCAGGCGACACACGGCTCGGCGAGAATGCTGACGGAAGGCACGACGATCTGCAGCTTGTCCGCGCCGATCTCCCGCATCGCGAGAAAGGCCTCGTTCTCCCAGGCGAGCAGCACATCCCCGATGCCCCGCTGCGCGAACGTCGTGGTTGCCCCGCGCGCCCCCGTATCGAGGATCGGCACGTGCCGGTAGAGCTGCCCCACGAACGCCCTCGCCCGCGCTTCGCTCCCGCGCGGCTCGCGAAGCGCCCACGCCCAGGCGGCGAGGTAGTTCCAGCGCGCGCCGCCCGAGGTCTTGGGGTTCGGCGTGATCACCGCGATTGCGGGTCTCGTGAGGTCGCCCCAGTCGCGAATGCCTTTGGGGTTACCGCGCCGCACGAGAAAGACGATCGTCGAGGTGTACGGGGCGCTGTTATCCGGCAGGCGACTCTGCCAGTTGAGTGGCAGAAGCTTGCCCCGCGTCGCGATCTCGTCGATGTCGCCCGCCAGCGCGAGCGTGACGACATCGGCCGGGAGCCCGTTGATGACCGAGAGCGCCTGCGTGCCCGAGCCGCCGTGCGACTGGCGCACGGTCACCTGTTGGCGGGTCCTCGCGAACCAATACCGCACGAAAAGCGGGTCGTACTCGTTATAAAGCTCGCGCGTCGGATCGTACGAGACGTTGAGCAGCGTCAGGCGCGGCGCGGCGAGTGCCCCCGCGGCGCACTGCACGGCGAGTCCATTGAGTCCCGCGAGGAACGCGCGTCTCGAGGCCTTCGTGGTCACGGTGGAAGTCTAGCGAGACGGATCGTGCGCCGCAGTGACAATCAGGTTAGAGAGATCCACCCGAACGCGCTCCCGGGCGCTGCTCGAGCTCCGCAAGGAGCCTGGGCTCGAGGCCGCTGCCCACTTGATCGAGCGTGACGCCGGGAGCAAGGTCCGCGAGCTGGGTCATCTCGAGCCCCGCATAGCCGCACGGGTTGATGCGGTTGAAGGGCTCGAGGTCCATGCGAACGTTGATCGCGATGCCGTGATAGCTCGCACCGCGGCGGATGCGCAAACCGACGCTTGCGAGCTTGCGGCCCGCGACATAGACCCCGGGAGCATCGCGCCTGGAGCGTGCCTCGATCCCGAGCTCACGAACGTAGCCGATCACCGCGCGCTCGAGCGCCTCGACCACGTCGCGCACGCCGAGACCGCCGCGCCGCAAATCGATCAGCGGGTAGACGACGAGCTGTCCCGGCCCGTGGTAGGTGACCTGCCCGCCGCGGTCCGTCTCGACGACGGGAATGTCCCCCGGCGCGAGCACGTGCTCGCGCTTGCCGTTCATCCCGAGCGTGAATACGGGCAGGTGCTCGAGAAACCAGATCTCATCGGCCGTCGTCGCATCCCGTGCATCCGTGAAGCGCTGCATGGCGCGCCAGGCCGGCTCATAAGGGACGAGCCCGAGTCGGCGGCGGATGGGGCCGGAGCCTTCCGTCTCAGCGGGTCGCAAGGAGCGCTTGGTTGTCGAGGCCGGCATTGTTGCGCTGGAGCGCGCGCTCCGCACGATAGCTCGAGCGCACGAGCGGGCCGGACACGCACTCGAGAAAGCCTCGCTCGAGCGCCCACGCGCGATAATGGTCGAACTCATCCGGTGGGACGAAGCGCTCGACCGCGAGGTGGTGGCGCGTCGGTTGCAGATACTGGCCGAGGGTCAGGATATCGACGCCGATGCGGCGCAGGTCGTCCATCGTCGCGGCGATCTCGGCGGGGCGCTCTCCGAGACCGAGCATGAGGCTCGTCTTGGTGAGCACCTCCGCGTGCGCGCGCTTTGCGTGCGCGAGGACCCGCAGGGTCTGCTCGTAGCCGGCGCGCGGATCGCGCACGGGATGGGTGAGGCGGCGCACCGTCTCGATGTTCTGGGCAAACACCTCGATACCAGAGCCGACGACCGTCGCGACATCGGCGAGCACGCCGCGGAAGTCGGGCGTCAGCGCCTCGACCGCGGTGGCGGGACTCCCCGCTTTGATCGCGCGCACGCAGGCGGCGTAGTGCGCCGCGCCGCCATCGGGCAGATCGTCGCGATCGACCGAGGTGAGCACCACGTACCTGAGGCCCATCAGCTCGACCGTGCGCGCCGCATTGCGAGGCTCCTCGGGATCGAGCCAGCCGCGGGGGTTGCCGGTGTCGACCGCGCAGAACCGGCACGCACGCGTGCATACCGCGCCCATCAGCATGATCGTCGCCGTGCCGGCGTTCCAGCACTCACCGATGTTGGGACACTTCGCCTCCTCGCACACGGTCGCGAGGCGGTGCTCGTGCACGACATTCCTCACGGCGCCGAATCCCGCACCCGTCGGGGCCTTGACCCTGAGCCAGGGCGGCTTACGGGGCGCCGGGAGGTCGGACGCAGCGCGCTCCGCCCCGGCACCCGGGGCAGCGCCGACGCCCGGGCGCGCCTTGATACCGTCGCGAATCGCGGTAAAGCCCTGCGGGGTGAGGTACTTCTCCCCGCTGCGCGCCGGCCCGGGTCCTGCGGGACCTTTCCCGCGCTGCGGGAGGCTCGAGGTTCGATCGGGATCCGACATGGGCCCATTGTACCGCGAGGGGGCCGTGCTCCGGCTCAGCGCGGCCTCATCCGCCTCGGTGCGGGGCGCTCCCGGCACTCGAGCACGGCGAGCCTCGGAATCGCCTCGCGCGCCATGCGGAAGTAGCGCCGATCGCGCTCGACGCCGATGCACGCGTAGCCGAGCGATTCGGCCGCGGCAAGCGTCGAGCCCGAGCCCGCGAAGGGGTCGAGCACGACACCCTCCCCGAGCGGCAGCGTCGCCCGCACGAGCGCGCGCAGAAAGCTCTGCGGCTTGAGGCTCGGGTGCGGCGCCAGCTCGCGCTCCGCGCGGCGCGTGGGGGCCGAGCGAATCACATCGGCAAAGGGCTTCTCCGCCGACGGTCTGCGAAATCCTCCCGTCTTCCAGCGCCGCAGATTGTCCTGCGCGCGCCCCTCGAGGGGCTTGCGATACGCAAGCCACGGCTCGAACATCGACCGCGGCATCACGCTCACCTCGGTGAAGGTCTGGTGCGCCGCCTTGGGCCGATCGCCGCCGCGCAGCGTGCACACGAGGCGGATGATCTCGCCGCGCCGCTCGAGCCCGGCGCGCGCGAGCGCGCCGCCGACGATGAACGAGACGAGCGGGTGGCTCGCGACGATCACATTGGCTCCCGGTACGAGCGCAGGCGAGAGCGCGCGAGCCCATTCAAAGAAGAAGCTGTCGAGCGCCGCAAGATCGTCCGGTGTGAGCACCGTGAAGCGCGGCAGCGGTGCACGCTCGATGCCATCGAACGACGGCGGAATGCGCCACACCCCGCCCTGCCCTGCGCGCAGCTTGCGCTGCTCCCGCGGCGAGTACTCAGCGAGGCCGTACGGCGGATCGGTCACCACGGCGTGGATCGCGGCGGGGGGCCGGCGGCGCAACCACTCGAGGCAGTCGCCGTGATGCAGGATCGAGCGGCCGAACGTGAAGGAAGGCGAGGGACCGCCGGTGGGCTCGGCGCGCGGCATCGTGGCCATTCCTATGCGGGTCGCGCGGCGCGGCGCAGCTGCGCATCGAGCGCTGCGAGCTGCTCGGGTGTGCCGATGTTCAGCCACTCGCCCCGGTGAATCCGGCCCCGCACCCTGCCCAAGGCAATCGAGCGCTCGAGCACCTCGATGAGGGGGAAGCGCCCCGCAGGGCAGTCGCTGAAGATCTCGCGGCGATACACCCCGATATTGGCGTAAGTCAGCCGCTCGGTCGCGCGCGCGACTACCCGCTCGCCCTCGAGCCCGAAATCCCCGCGCGGATGATGCGCAGGATTGGGCACCATCACGAGTTGCGCATCCGCTGCGGTTGCGAGCTCGAGGCTTCCGAAGTCGAAGTCGCTCCAGATATCGCCGCTTGCGACGATGAAGGGCGCGTTGCCGAGAAGCGGCAGTGCATGCACGATGCCGCCGCCCGTCTCGAGCGCGACCGGCCCTTCCTCGCTGTAGGCGATCTCAACGCCGTACTGCGCACCGTCCTTGAGCCGCGCGCGGATGCGCTCACCGAGCCAGGAGAGATTGATCACGACCTCGCGAATGCCGGCGCGCGCGAGCGCCTCGAGCAGATGACCGATGAGCGGCTTGCCGCCGACCTCGAGCAGCGGCTTCGGCGTGCTGTCGGTGAGCGGTCGCATCCGCTCCCCGCGGCCCGCCGCGAGCACCATCGCCTTCATGCGTGCCCACCGAGGGCGCGCCGGTTCGCCTCGGCGAGATGCGGGGCCGCGCGGTGCTCGAGAAAGCGGCCGAGCGCGGCGAGCTCGGGGTAGGCAGCGCAGGTCTCGAGCACGTAGCGCAGGGTGAGCGGCAGATCGGCGAGGTAACCTGTCTTGCCATCACGATGGTAGAGCCGCGCGAAGATGCCGAGGACCTTCAGGTGGCGCTGCACGCCGATGAGGTCGAACCAGCGCGTGAGCTCGGCATCGCTGCCCGCGACCCTGCAGCCGCGCGCGAGGAGGCGCGCGCGATGCGCGCTCACCCACGAAAGGACGCGCGTCCGCGGCCAGGCGATGTAGCAGTCCTTGAGGAGCGACACGAGGTCGTACCCGATTGGACCGCAGAGCGCGTCCTGAAAGTCGAGCACGCCCGGGTTGCGGGACTCGAGCACCATCAGATTGCGCGAGTGGTAGTCGCGGTGCACGAACACGCGGGGCTGGGCCAGCGCCTCGCGGACGAGCAGCTCGAACGCGTGCGACAGGAGCGCGCGCTCCTCCTCATCGAGCGCGAGCGCGAGATGCCGCGCGCAGAACCACTCCGGCATGAGCGCGAGCTCGCGCAGCAGCGGCTCGCGATCGTAGGGGGCGAGCGTCGCCGCCGCCTCGCCCCCGCGTGCCTGGATGTCCGCAAGCGTCTCGAGTGCATCACCGTAGAGGCGCTCGGGGTCGCCTCCGGCGCGCAGCCGCAAGAGATACTGGATCGAGCCGAGATCCTCGAGCAGCACGAAGCCGCGCGGGACATCGCACTCGTGAACGCGCGGCACGTGCACGCCGAGCGACTCGAGCAAACGGCTCACGGTGAGGTACGGCCGGAGATCCTCGCGCTCGGGCGATGAGCGTGCCGCGCGGGCCGAACACCCGGAAATAGCGGCGAAAGCTCGCATCGCTCGAGGCGGGCTCGATGCGCTCGACCCCGCGCCGCAGATCTCGCGAGAGCCACTCGAGAGCGAGCGCGAGGCGCGCATCGCCACGAGTCGCGTCGGCATGAGTCGTCGCGTCGCCCTTGGGCATGGAGGTTCCAACTCTGCTGAGCGTCGAGCGCGAGTGCGCCTCGCCATTATAATGCCGCCCGAATGCTGCCTCTGCGCCCATCACCCCCGCTGTGCGGGCCGTCACGCCCGCGGCAGCTCGATCGGCGGGCGCTCGGCAGCCTCGCGGCATGGACCCTCGCCACCTTGCCGCTCTGCGGAGTGTCGCAGGCCCAGCAGTCGCAGCTTCTCGACGATCCCCCCCTGCGGCCCGACGCGCCGTTCTGTCCCTCGGACGTGCGAGCCGGTGCCGGTCCGTTCGCCAAGGAGACCCGCCCGAACCCGAACGCGAAACTCGACATCACGGCCGACCAGCTCCTCTATAACCTCACCGGCAACGCGACGCTCGACGGCAATGTCGTCGTGCGGCAGGGAGATCGCGAGGTGCGCTCCGACCACGCGCAATACGACCGCGCGACGGGCGATGTCACCGTGCGCGGCTCGGTGACCTATCAGGACCCGATCGTGCGGTTGAGCGGAAGCAACGGGAAGTACTCCCCGACCGCCGGCACCGAGGTGCATTCGGCGCAGTTCTCGCTCATCCAGCGCTACGGACGGGGCTCGGCCAACCTGCTCGAGCTCTCGCCGCAGGGCATCCTCGATCTGCGCGGCGTCAGGTTCACGACCTGCCCGGTTGCCGATCAGTCCTGGCAGCTTCGCGCCAAGGATCTCTCGCTCGACACGAACCGCCAGTCCGGCACCGGCCGCGATGCGGTCGTCGATTTTCAGGGCGTGCCGATCCTCTACCTTCCCTGGTTCTCCTTCCCGCTGAGCAACGAGCGCAAGAGCGGCTTTCTCTTTCCGAGCGCCGGCAACAGCTCCGTGAACGGCATCGAGCTGCAGGTGCCGTACTACTGGAACCTCGCGCCGAACGCCGATGCGACCTTCTCGCCGGAGATCTACTCGCACCGCGGCGTGGACTTGGCCGGCGAGGCGCGCTTTCTCACCGATGACCAGAACGGGGAGCTGCAGTGGCACTTCCTGCCCGACGACCAGCGCTTCGAGACCGAGGCGCAAGACCTCGTCAACGCGGGACAGCAGGCGGGCCTTCCCGTGTCCTCGATCGGCAGCAACGATCGCAGCTTCGTCACGTTTCACGACCTCGTCACCCTGCCGGACGATATGCGCGTGCTGATCGATGCGGCCAACGTGAGCGATCCGCTCTACTTCCAGGACTTCGGCTCGGGCCCGGAGACGACGAGCACCGCATTCCTGCAGCGCCTCGCGCAGCTCACCTACCGCGACGAGCACTGGAACCTCGGTGCCGCCGCTCAGCAGTACCAGCCGGTGTCGGTCGATCTGCCCGTCCCCTCGGAGTACCTGCCGGACGAGTATCGCCCCTACGCGCGCGCGCCGTGGCTGTGGGCCGACGGGGATTTTGGCTTCGGCCCGGGGGAGCTCCTCCGCTACGGGATCGATTCGGAGCTCGTGGACTTCATCCGCTCGGGCCTGAGCGGCTGGCGGCTCGACCTGATGCCGCACGTCGGTCTCGATTACGAGGATCCCGGATACTTCATTCGCTCGACGTTCGATTGGCGCTACACCCAGTACGAGCTCGGCAACACCCTGCCCGACCAGAGCAGCTCGCCCTCGCGCTCGCTGCCGATCGCGAGCTTCGACACGGGCCTGAAGCTCGAGCGTCCCTGGGAGAATGACCGTACGCTCACGCTCGAGCCGCGGATGTTCTATCTCTACGTGCCCTACCGCAATCAGGACGATCTGCCGCTCTTCGATACGGCGCTGCCCGATCTCAACACGGTCGAGCTCTTTCGCGACAATCGCTACGTCGGTGCGGATCGGCAGAGCGATGCCGACCAGGTGACCCTTGGACTGACGAGCCGCCTCGTGGCAAGCGATACGGGCCTGCAGTACTTCTCGGCAACCCTCGGGCAGTCGTACTACCTCGAGACCCCTCGGGTCGAGCTGCCCGGTGAAACCCTCGACGGGCGCGCCGACTCCGACCTCGTCGGAGAGTTCGTGCTGAGCGCCTACAAGAACTGGAACGTCAACGTGAATCTCGAGTGGAATCCGGCGACCGACCAGGAAGAGCGCACGTTCGCGCAGCTGCAGTTCAAACCGGGGGACGAGAGCGTCATCAACCTCGCGTACCGGTATCAGCGTGATGTGGTGCTGCCCTCCGCGCTCGCGACGCCCGGGGAGATTCCGGCCGTGCTCGGCGAGGTCCCGCCGCAGCAGGAGGTCTGCAAGGCGACCGGGCTCCCGCAGGAGCAGGTTTGCACCCTGAACCAGAGCCTCAATCAGAGCGAGCTCTCCGCCGCCTGGCCGATCTCGCACGGCTGGCATCTGCTCGGGCGCTGGGTGTACGACTACGACTCGCACGAGGGCATCGACCGTCTGGCGGGCTTCGAGTACCGCGCGTGCTGCTGGCGCGTGCGGCTGCTGTACCGGCGCTACCTCATCAACGGCACGGGGCAGGAGGACACGGCCTTCATGTTCCAGATCCAGCTGAGCGGCCTTGCGGGCGTCGGGCCCGCCACCGACGCTTTCCTCGGGACGGCAATTCAGGGATACTCGCCCCCCTCGCTCACGCGCTGAAACGTTATGAAAGCACTCCGGCCTCGCGCTCGCGGCGTTCCCCTCCTCGCATGTGCGGTACTGCTCCTCCTCGCGGTGGCCACGGGCCCCGCACGTGCGCAGACGCGCGACCTTGCAACGCGCGGGGAGCCACTCGATCGGATTGCAGCCATCGTGAACGATGGCGTGGTTCTCGTGAGCGAGGTGAACGACGAGCTTGCGCTCGTCACGCAGCGCCTGCGGGACCAGAAGCTCGAGCTGCCCCCGGAGAACGTGCTTCGCCAGCAGGTTCTCGAGCGTCTGATCGTGGAAGAGATCGAGATGCAGCGCGCCGACCACGACGGCATCAAGATTCCGGACGATGCGCTCAACAACGCTCTGCAGGAGGTCGCGCAGCGTAACGGGATGACGCTGTCCCAGCTGCCCGATGCGCTTGCGCAGCAGGGCATCGACTACACCTCGTACCGCGACGCGGTGCGCCGCCAGCTCACGCTGACGCTGCTTCGCCAGCGCGACGTTCTGCAGCACACGGTCGTCACCTCGCGCGAGATCGACCAGTATCTCGCGCGCGAGGGGAAGCATCCCTCCGATACGAGCGAGTACGAGATCTCCCACATCCTCATCGCGGTCTCCGAGAACGCAACGCCGCAGCAGCTCGCCGATGCCGCACAGCGCGCGCAGGATGTCTATCAGCGCGCGAAATCCGGCGAGGACTTCGCGAAGCTCGCCGTCGCCTACTCGAACAGCGACACTGCGCTCACGGGCGGCAGTCTCGGCTGGCGCAAGGGCACCGAGTTGCCGACGTTCCTGTCGGAGACCATCCTCAAGCTCAAGCCCGGCGACGTGGGTGCGCCGCTGCGGGCACCGAACGGCTACAACATCGTCAAGCTCGTCGCGGTGCGCAGCACCGACCAGAAGGTGATCGTGGATCAGGTGCACGTGCGCCACATCCTGATGCGCACCAACGAGCTGCAGGACGATGCCCTCGTCAAGCAGAAGCTCGAGCAGCTTCGCACGCGCATCCTCAAGGGCGAGGACTTCGGCGGCCTCGCGCAGACGAACTCCCAGGACCCGGGCTCGGCGAGCGACGGGGGCGATCTCGGCTGGACTGCTCCCGGCACCTTCGACCCGACGTTCGAGAAGGTGATCGAGGGCCTCAAGGTCGATGAGATCAGCGAGCCCTTCAAGACACAGTACGGCTGGCACATCGTGCAGCTCCTCGGGCGCCGCCGCGTCGACAGCACCGACGTACTCAAGCGCAATCACGCGGCGGAGGAGATCCGCGCGAGCAAGGCGGACGAGGAGACGGAGCTGTGGCTGCGGCGCCTGCGGGACGAGGCGTACGTCGACTACAAGATGTAGCTGCCGCGCGCAACGCTGAGAAGTGCTGAGTGGCTCGGCGCGTTCCTCGCATCGCCCTCACCTCGGGTGAGCCGGCCGGTATAGGCCCGGACCTCTGTCTCGCCCTTGCACGGCACGAGCTTCCCTGCCAGCTCGTATGCCTCGCGGACGCGGTGCTTCTCGCCGAGCGAGCGCGCCTCCTCGGGTTGGATTCCATCGAGCTGCGGCCCTACGCACCGGGCGGGCACGGGACGCACGCGCCGGGCAGCCTGACCGTTCTCCACGCGGCTCTAGCCGTCCCGGCGCAACCAGGCCGCCCGGACGTGCGCAACGCCCGCGCGGTGCTCGAGCTGCTCGACCGGGCGGTCGAGGGGTGTCTCGCCGGGGAATTCGATGCGCTGGTCACGGCGCCGGTGCAGAAAAGCTGCATCATGGATGCGGGCATCGTCTTCTCGGGACACACCGAGTATCTCGCGCAGCGCACGGGCTCGCGGCGGCCCGTCATGCTGCTGGTTGCGGGAGCACTGCGCGTTGCGCTTGCGACCACGCACATCCCTTTGCGGGCCGTGACGAGCGCCATCACGGTCGACTCGCTCTGTGAGGTGCTCGAGATCCTGCACTGCGACCTCGAGCGCCGGTGGCACCTCGCCGCGCCGCGCATCGCCGTTTGCGGTCTCAATCCCCACGCCGGGGAGTCGGGACACCTCGGGGACGAGGAGGTGCGCACGATTGGCCCCGCAGTCGAGCGCGCACGGCGCCGCGGGATCCACGCCGAGGGGCCCCTGCCCGCTGACACGGTTTTCGTTCCCCAGCTCCTGGCGCGCCACGATGCCGTGCTCGCGATGTACCACGACCAGGGCCTGCCGGTCGTCAAGCACGCGGCCTTCGAGCAGGCCGTCAACGTCACGCTCGGACTGCCGATCGTGCGCACCTCCGTCGATCACGGCACGGCACTGCACCTCGCCGGCACCGGGCGCGCGGAGGTCGGCAGCCTCCTCGCCGCGGTGAAGCTCGCCATCGAGCTCACCGCCGCTTGACCCGTGGTGCACGTTCGCAAGCGCTTCGGCCAGCATTTTCTCCACGATCCGGCGGTGATCGAGCGCATCGTGCGCGCGATCGGGCCGCGGCCCGGCGATCACCTGGTCGAGATCGGTCCGGGCCGCGGAGCGCTCACCCGCGGACTCCTCGCATCCGCAGAGCTCGCAAGCCTCGATGCGATCGAGATCGATCGTGACCTCGGCGCCACGCTGGCCCGCGAGCTCGCGAGCGATGAGCGATTTCACCTGCATCGGGCCGATGCTCTGACGCTCGACCTCGGTGCCCTCGCGGCGCTGCGGGGCGGAAGGCTCAGGCTCGCCGGCAACCTTCCCTACAACGTCGCCACCAAGCTGCTCTTTCATTGCCTCGCGAGCCTGCGCTCGCTCGAGGACATGCTCTTCATGCTCCAGCGCGAGGTGGCCGCACGCATTGCCGCAAAGCCGGGCACCGCCGAGTACGGCCGGCTGACCGTGATGCTGGCGCCGAGCGTGCGTGCCGAGCGGCTCTTCGATGTGGGGCCCGGCGCCTTCCAGCCGCCCCCGAAGGTGTGGTCCTCCGTCGTGCGCCTGCGGGTCCTCGAGGAGCCACCATTCCCCCTGAGCGCCGCCTACGGGGACATCGTCACCACGGCATTCGCCCACCGGCGCAAGACGCTGCGCAATGCGCTCCGGGGAAGACTCGCGCCGGGCGAGATCGAGGCCTGCGGGATCGACCCCGGCGCGCGCCCCGAGACCCTCTCTCCCGGCGCCTTCAACGCGCTCGCCTGCGCTGTCGAGCAGCGCTCCCGAGCCCCCGCCCGTCCGGCAATGGGTTAGCATTCCCCGCGGGGGATGTCATGGCTCTCTACCGGCGCATTCTGCTTGCGATCGAGCTCAACGACGACACCGCCTCGATCGCGCGGCGCGCTCAGGCGCTCGCGGCCGCACTCGGCGCCGAACTCGAATTGCTGCACGTCGTGGAGTACGTACCCGTCGAGCCGATGGGCGAGACCCTGATGCCCGCCGTACAGATCGAGGAGGAGCTCTTGACGGGGGCTCGCAAGCAGCTTGCCGCGCTTGCGGCCGAGATCGGTGTCCCCGAGGAGCGCTGCGCGGTCGAGGCAGGTAATGTCAAATCCGAGATCGTCCGCAGCGCCCGCGAGCGCGGCGTCGACCTGATCGTCGTCGCGAGCCGCGAACGCCACGGCCCGTCGATCCTCCTCAACCTCACCGAGGACACGATCCTGCACGCCGCGCCCTGCGACGTGCTTGCAATGCGCATCGGCAGGTAAGATACGGCCAATGGAAACGGCCGATCGAATGGGGACCCACGAGATCGCGGTCGACGTCGAGACCAGCTTCATGGCCGAACAGTCGGACCCGGAGCACTCGCGGTACGTTTTCTCCTACACCATCACCATCCGCAACGAGGGCACGGTTCCCGCCCGGCTCCTCGCGCGTCACTGGATCATCACGCACGCGAATGGCAAGGTGCAGGAGGTTCGAGGTGACGGCGTGGTCGGCGAGCAGCCCTATTTGAAGCCCGGCCAGGGCTTCCGCTACTCGAGCGGTGCAACGCTCGAGACGCCTGTCGGGGTGATGCAGGGGAGCTATCAGATGATCGGGGAGGACGGCCGCCGGTTCGATGCCCCGATCGCACCGTTCCGTCTCGCGATGCCGGGGGTTCTACACTGACCCGGTATGCGATCGGGGACGTGCAGGGCTGCGCCGCGGAGCTGCGCGCGCTGCTGCGGGAGCTGTCGTTCTCGGCCGATCGGGACGAGCTCTGGTTCGTGGGTGATCTCGTCAATCGCGGTCCGCGCTCGCTCGAGGCGCTGCGTGCGGTGCGCGCGCTCGGCGCGAACGCGGTCGTCGTGCTCGGAAATCACGATCTGCATCTGCTCGCACTCGCATTCGGCGGCGAAGGACCCCGCAAAGGCGATACCCTCGATGAGGTGCTCGGCGCGCGCGACCGGGACGAGCTTCTCGAGTGGCTGTTGCACCGTCCGCTCGTGCACTTCGATCGCGCGCGCGGCGACCTGCTCGTGCACGCAGGCCTCGTGCCCCAGTGGACGGTCGATCAGGCGCTCGAGCTTGCCCGCGAAGTCGAGAGCGCCCTGCGAGAGGATGCCCCGCGCTTCTTCAAACAGATGTACGGCGACAAGCCGGACCGCTGGAGCGAGGCCCTCGCGGGTATCGAGCGGCTGCGCTTCACGGTGAACGTGCTGACCAGGCTTCGCCTGTGCACGCTCGATGGGCGCATCGATTTGAAGGTGAAGGGACCGCCCCGCGAGGCGCGCGCGGATCTGCGGCCGTGGTTCGAGATCCCGCAGCGCGCGAGCCGCAGCGCCCGCATCGTCTTCGGGCACTGGTCGGCGCTCGGCTACGTCAACGCGCACGGCGTGGTGGGTCTCGATACCGGGTGCGTGTGGGGCGGCTCGCTCACGGCGTTCAATCTCGATCACCCGCAGGAGCCTCGAAGCGTGCCTTGTACGGGCTATCGGTCACCCGGCAAGTAGCGTCGCGAGCACGCCTCTACAGCGACGCGGTCGGGCCCCAGTTCACCCGGATCTCATCGGTCTTGGACGTATAGACCCCGGGGGCGAGCTCGAGATCCACCGGCTTGGCGCCCCCGGCTGCGATCGGGAGCACCAGACGCTGAGCAGCGCGCACCTCGAGCTCACCGATCGCGCCGGGCATCACCCTGAAGGCGAGCCGAACCGGCCAGGTCGTTCCCGTTTTGGGGTGCAGCACGACGCCGCCCGTCCCAGAGACGCCCTGCAGGTCGACCACCAAGGTGTTGCGCTTCCAGTACTGCGGGAGATCGACGGGCGAACCGCCCTGGGGCGAGGTGATGACGAGCTCGTGCACCGCCTCGGGCGGCGGTGGGGAGCGATGTGTCCACGGCCAGTGGACGCTCGGCAGGTGAGCGCACCCCGCAAGCGCAAGCGCGAGCAGACCCAACCACAATGCGCGCATCTTCACTCCCGCGACCCGACTTCTCGGCCGTCCAAGGCGACCGGGGACCGCAAGTCGCCCTCGCGACCCCCGCGGCATACCATACGCGAATCCTTCACCGGCCACACCGTATGCAAACGCCGACGCTTCGCCCGCTCAACTTCCAGCGCTGGATCGACGCGAACCGACATCTGTTAAAGCCGCCGGTCGGGAACAAACGCATCTACCGCGACAGCGAGCTCATCATCCAGGTCGTCGGGGGGCCCAATGCGCGCAAGGACTACCACGTGGACCCCGGCGAGGAGTTCTTCTACCAGCTCGAGGGCGATATGCTCCTCAAGACGATCCAGGACGGTCGGGCGGTCGAGGTTCCGATCCGCCAGGGCGAGATCCTCTTGCTCCCGGCGCGCGTGCCGCACTCGCCGCAGCGCTTCGCCGATACCGTGGGGCTCGTCATCGAGCGCGACCGCCGGCCCGGTGAGCAGGACGGCCTGCAGTGGTACTGCGAGCGCTGCGGGAACCTGCTCTACGAGGAGTTCTTTCCGCTCACCGATATCGAGACGCAATTTGCCCCGGTCTTCGAGCGGTTCTTCGGCAGCCTCGAGCGGCGGACGTGCACGCGCTGCGGAGCGGTCATGGAGCCCGCCGGTTGAAAGCGCACCTTCGGGCCGCCGCGCGCGAGTACCTCGTCGATCTCGATCGTCCGGTGAGCCTCGCGTCGGAGTTGAGCTTCTCGGCAGAAGATCCCCGCTACTTCGGCGCTCCCGCCGCAAGCTCCCAGCCGCTCGCGATAGCGGGTTTCTCGGGCAGCGTCGCCGCCGGCGCGAGCTGTAACTGCAGTACGGTCTCGCTCACTCCGCATTGCAATGGGACTCACACGGAGTGCGTCGGACACCTCACGACCCAGCCGCTCGATGCGTTCCGTGTCGTGCCACCGGGTCTCCTGCCTGCGGTACTCGTGAGTGTTGCGCCCGAGAATGCCGCATGCGCCGGCGAGACGAGCCTGCCGCAACCGCGCGCGCAGGATGCACTCATCACGCAGCGACTCCTTGCTCGAGCATGGTCCGCAGCGCAGCCCCGTGCGGCCGCGCCGGTTTGCGCGCTCGTGATCCGCACGCTGCCGGACCGAGACGCAAGACGCGACGCCGTGCCGCCTTACCTCTCCAAGGAGGCAGTGCTCTGGATCGTCGAGTGCGGCATCGAGCACCTCGTCGTCGAGCTGCCCTCCGTCGATCGGTTGGAGGACGATGGGCTTCTTACCGCGCATCGGGTGTTCTTCGGGCTGCCGGCCGGCGCTCGCGACCTCGGCGAGGCACGCCGTCCGGGCTGCACGATCACCGAGCTTGCCTGCGTGCCGGGGACCCTGCACGACGGGGAGTACCTCCTCGAGCTTCAGGTGCCGGCGATTGCAGGCGATGCGGTGCCGAGCCGGCCGCTCCTCTATGCGCTCGCGGAGACAGGCTCGTCATGACCACCGAGCGGGGCGCTGCCGGCGGTTCCGGGGCGAGCGCCGAGGCGACGCTCGAATGCGCACGCCACCGCGACGCCACCGACCCCCTGCGCCACTTCGCCGCGCGCTTCGCGCTGCCGCGCGATGCGCGCGGAGCGCCCCTCACCTACCTTTGCGGGCATTCGCTCGGTCCCATGCCGCTCGCGGCGCGCGAAGTCGTCCTCGAGGAGCTCGATGACTGGGCACGGCTCGCTGTGCTCGGCCATGAGACCGCGCGGCGACCGTGGCTTCACTATCACGAGCATCTGCGCACAGGTCTCGAGTACTTGACGGGCGCGCGGCCGGGAGAGGTCGTCGCGATGAGCTCGCTCACGATCAATCTGCATTTGATGCTCGCGAGCTTCTATCGTCCCTCGGGCCGGCGCACGAAGATTCTCATCGAGTCCGGCGTCTTCCCCTCCGACCGGCACGCCGTCGCCTCGCAGATCGCCTGGCACGGGCTCGATCCGCGCACCGAGCTGATCGAGCTTGCCCCGGCGGCGGGCGAGGAGCTGTTGCGCGAGGCGGAACTCGAGCATGTCCTCAGCACGCGTGGTGATGAGATCGCGACGGTGCTCTGGCCCGCTGTGCAGTACCGCACCGCACAGGCCTTCGACCTTGCGGCGGTTGCGCGCGCGGCACGGCGTGCGGGCTGCATCGTGGGCTTCGACCTTGCCCACGCGATCGGCAATGTGCCGCTCGCCCTGCACGCGTGCGACGCAGACTTCGCGGTCTGGTGCAGTTACAAGTATCTGAATGGCGGTCCCGGGGCGGTCGGCGGCTGCTTCGTTCACGAGCGGCACGGGGCCGGCGAGCGACTGCCGCGGCTCGCGGGCTGGTGGGGGCACGATCCCGTCACGCGCTTCGACATGCGGCCCGAGTTTCGCGCCGCACCGGGCGCCGCGGGGTGGCAGGTCAGCAATCCGCCGATCCTCTCGAGCGCTCCGCTCATTGCCTCGCTCGCGATCTTTCGCGAGGCCGGCATCGAGCGGCTGCGCGAGAAGTCGGTGGCCCTCGGTCGATTTCTCGAGCAGCTCCTCGCGCCCTTGGGCGTCACGAGCATCACGCCGAGCGATCCCCGAGCGCGCGGCGCGCAGCTGTCGATCCGCGTCGCAGGCAGCCCCGGCGCCCCCCGCACGACCGGCCACTCTGCCGAGACGCGCAGTCGCCGCATCCTCGAGTCCCTCGCAAAGAGCGGCGTGATCTGCGACCTGCGCCCGCCCGACCTCATTCGCGTGGCTCCTGCGCCGCTCTACAACGGCTTCCAGGACGTGTTCCACTTCGCGGAGCGGCTCCGCGAGGCCCTAGGGACTCACCCGTAGTGCGCACCCGGCATCTCACCATCCTCGGGGCGGGACTCGCCGGCCCGCTCGTCGCGATCCTGCTCGCGCGCCGTGGATTCTCCGTGACGGTGTACGAGCGGCGGCGCGATCCGCGAAGCTCGGCCGCCGAGGCGGGCCGCTCCATCAACCTCGCGCTTGCCGCGCGCGGCATCCGCGCGCTCGAGCACGCCGGACTCATGGGGCGCATCGCTCCCCTGCTCATCCCGATGCGGGGCCGCATGGTGCACGAGCCCGGCGGGGGCGCCACGCTGCAACCCTACGGCCAGCGCGACGAGGAGGTCATCTACTCGATCGGACGGAGCGCGCTCAACCGTGTGCTGATCGAGGAGGCGGCGCGTGATCCGCGCGTGACGCTGCATTTCGAGCATGCCTGCATCGGCGCGGAAGCGGCGCGCGATGCGCTCGTGCTGCGTGACCTGCGCTCAACCCGAACCTACGAGGTTCCACTCTCCCCGACGATCGCCGCGGACGGGGCGGGATCGCCTGCGCGCACGAGCCTCGCAGAGCAGGGACTGCTCGAGGCAAGGGAGGACCTGCTCGACCACGACTACAAGGAGCTCTCCGTCCCGGCATCGCAGGGCGGCCACGTGCTCGACCCGAATGCGCTGCACATCTGGCCGCGACACGGCTTCATGCTGATTGCGCTGCCCAACACGGACGGCAGCTTCACCGCGACGCTCTTCCTGCCGCACACGGGCCCGCAGGGCTTCGGCGCACTGCGCACCGAGCGTGCCCTGGAGGGGCTCTTCGCGCGCGAATTCCCCGACGTGCTGCCGTTCATGCCGGACCTGCTCGAGGAGTTCCGCACTCATCCTCAGGGACACCTCGGGACGGTGCACACGATGCCCTGGCACGTGGGCGCTCGTGTGCTGCTCCTCGGTGATGCGGCGCACGCGATCGTTCCCTTCCACGGCCAGGGCATGAACGCCGCATTCGAAGACTGCAGCGTGCTCGAGCAGCTGCTCGATGCGCACGAGGATTGGGAGAGGCTGTTCGCGGCATTCGAGGCCGAGCGCCGGCCGAACGCCGCAGCCATCGCGCGGATGGCGATCGAGAACTATGGTGAGATGCGCGCGCGGGTGCTCGAGCCGAGCTTCCTGCGCCAGAAGGCCTGGGCCCTCGAGCTCGAGCGGCGCTTCCCGGGCCGCTTCATCCCACGCTACTCGATGGTGATGTTCCACCCCGAGATCTCCTACGCCGAGGCGCTGCGACGCGGCGCCGTGCAGCAGGAGATTCTCGCGCGGCTGGAGAGTCAAGCGGGCGGCACCGGCGCCTACGACCACGAGCTCGCGCGACAGCTGATCGAGTCGCGGCTCTGAGTCGCGCTTGGAGCGCATTCTGCATGGTGCTTCACAGACATGAGCTGCTCCCCGGCCTAGGTTTCGCGGGGCGGTAGGCCCGATCCGCTCGAGCGAGCCCAGGAGGGACGAGACCCGTGGCAGTGAAACCCGTACCACCGAAGCCCGTGGCAACAAAACCTGCAGTAGCGAAACCTCCGGTAGCGAGACCTGCGGCAGTAAGACCCGTTCGACCGCAGCCGCTTGCAACGCCGCCAGCGGCAAGACCAGCGCCGAGGAACCCCCCGGCAGCGGCGCCCAAGGCAGGTAGCCGGCACGTGGTTCCGATCGCCCTGCTCTGTGGGGCAGTGCTGATGGGTGCTGTCGCGGCGGGTATCTACCTCACGCGACATGGCTACATGAGATACGTCCGACCCGTGCACGAGAGCCCCACCGCGCAGGCGTGGACCGTCCTGCAAACCGTCGAGGCTGAGCATCGCAGCGACGCGGACCGCGACAGCGCGATGCTCCTACCCAATGCCGATCATTCGAACTACACGCTGCTCGGGCTTCCGACCGGCAACCTGCGCCTGCCGCGCGCCTGGATCATCCTCAACCAGTGGGCGCCGGGTGCGCGCCTGAAGATGATCCCGGCCAACGCACACATCCACGTGACCTGTGCGTACGTCGAGCAGGTCTTCAAGACCGCGAACGTAGAGCCGCCGGTCAAGAGCTTCCTGAGAGGCAGGTGCACCCCGGGGAGCGCGGCGTCGCCCTGATTCAAGAGCGCTCGAGCACACAAAAGCTCATCGCGTAGGCGTGCCGCTCATCCGCCGCATGCTCCTCCCGCGCCGATTCCCGCCATTCCCGCTCATCCAGAGCCGGAAACACGGTATCCCCCTCCACGCTCGCGTGAACTCGCGTGAGATACACCCGCTGCGCCCGCGGCAGCGCGAGCCGATAGATCTCGGCACCGCCCACGACCACCAGCTCGCCGACTTCGCCCGCCCGCTCGAGAGCCTCACTCAGCGAGTGAACGACCACGGTGCCTGCGCTCGACCAGTCTCTCGAGCGCGTGAGCACGAGGCTGGTACGGCCGGGTAGCGGCCTGCCAATCGATTCGAAGGTCTTGCGCCCCATCAGGATGGGCTTGCCCATCGTCAGGAATTTGAAGCGCTTGAGGTCATCGGGCAGATGCCACGGCAGGCGACCGCCTCGCCCGATGATGCCGTTGTCCGCGACCGCTGCGAGCAGCGAGACGAGCGGCGGCAGGCCCGCGTTCACAGCGACCGAGGTTCGTTACCGGGTTTGCGCGTGCGCCGGGAGCGGCGAGTCTTGCGACGGCCGCTCGCTCGGGCCTCAGCAGCCTCGCCGCGCCGGCTCGCACGCGCTTGCTTGGGCTTGCGCGGAGCCTGCGTGCGCCGGGGCGGCCACAGCATGGTCCCGCGGCAGCGCGCGCTGCCGCAGCGGCAGGCATAGATCTCATCGACGTTCGGCGGGTCGTTGCGCTCGCGGCCGATCTGATAATCGTACGAGAGCTCCTCGCCAGGTGCGATGTCGCGGATCGCATCGATGAACACCCGGCGCCGCTCGATCACCGACTCGCAGTTCGGTTCGCAGGAGTGATTGATGAAGCGCGCAGCGTTACCATCTACCCCGGCATCGATCACGAGTCCGCGGTCGACGCTGAAGAGGAACGTGTGGTTGTCGCTCTCCTCGTGGTCCTCGTAGCGCTGATCCGCCACGGCATGCGAGATCCGATCGCCGAGATATTCGATGACGCGCGTGCCCTTGCGGATGCGACGCAGCGCAAAGACCCCATGCCCGTGCACCTTCGAGCGTCGCACCTTGATCAACGCCATTTCCCTCTCGTCATCTCTGGCCCGCGCCCCCTAGACCGCCACCGCCGCTGCGATCGCCGGATGATAGCGGTAGTTCACGAACTCGAAATCCTCGTACGTGTACTCGAAGAGGCTCGCGGGCCTGCGGCGCAGCAGGAGCCGCGGCGGCGGAAACGGCTCGCGTGCGAGCTGCACCGCCACCTGCTCGAGATGATTGAGATAGAGGTGGCAATCCCCGCCGGTCCACACGAGCTCGCCCGGGGCGAGGTCGCACTGCTGCGCGAGCATGTGCGTGAGCAGCGCATAGGAGGCGATATTGAACGGCACGCCGAGGAAAAAATCGGCGCTGCGCTGATAAACCTGCAGCGACAGCGCGCCCTGCGCGACATACAGCTGAAAGAGCGCGTGGCAGGGGGCGAGCGCCATGCGATCGAGTTCCCCGACATTCCAGGCGCTCACGATGATCCGGCGCGAGTCGGGGTTGCGGCGCAGCGTCTCGACGGCGCCGCGGAGCTGATCGACCGTCCCGCCGTCCGGCTTCGGCCACGATCGCCACTGCCGCCCGTAGATCGGGCCAAGATCGCCGCGCTCGTCGGCCCACTCGTCCCAGATGGTGACGCCGTGCTCGTGCAGCCATGCGACGTTCGTGTCCCCGCGCAGGAACCAGAGCAGCTCGATGATGAGCGAGCGCAGGTGAATCTTCTTCGTCGTGACGAGCGGGAAGCCGGCTGCGAGATCGAACCGCAGCTGGCGCCCGAACACCGCGAGCGTTCCGGTCCCGGTGCGATCCGCCTTGCGCGCGCCGTGATCGCGGATGTCCCCCAGCAGCTCGAGATAGGCTCTCATTGCGCCGCAATCCAGTTCCCGGAGGGCAGCCGGTGGCGGTTCGCCCACCCGAGCAGCGCCGCGCCGACCAGGATCATGGGTAGCGAGAGCACCTGACCCATCGTGAGCCAGCCGCCCGCGAGATAGCCGATCTGCTCATCCGGGACGCGCACGAACTCCACGAGGAAGCGCGCGATGCCATAGATCACGAGAAACAGTCCCGAGGGTGCAAGGCGCGGCCGCGGCTTCGAGGTGTAGATCCAGAGCACCGCGAAGAGCACGAGACCCTCGAGCAGCGCCTCGTAGAGCTGGGAGGGCTGGCGTACGAGTCCGTTCACCTCGAAGCCCCAGGGTAGCGTCGTCGGCTTGCCCCAGAGCTCCCCGTTGATGAAGTTGCCGATACGGCCGGCGAAGATCCCGATGCCGGGCAGCGGCGCTGCGAAGTCGAACACGTCGGCGATGTGTCTGCCGCGGCGCAAGGCGAAGATCGCGAGCGCCACGAGCACCCCGAGCAGTCCGCCATGAAACGACATGCCGCCTTCCCAGATCTTCAAGGGGTACCAGGGATCCTTGGCCCAGAAGCCGAGGCCATAGAAGAGCACGTAGCCGATGCGCCCGCCGAGGATCACGCCGAGCATCGCGTAGAACACGAAATCGTCCACGTCGACCGCCTTCCACGTCGAGCGGGGACGCGCGGCGCGGATTCGCGCGAGCCACCAGGCCGCGCCGAAGCCGATGAGGTACATGATGCCGTACCAGTGCACCTCGATCGGCCCGACCTCGCGGCCGAACACGTGGAAAGGACCGATCTGAAAGGCGATCGGATTGATGTGTGGATAGAGGATCATTGGGCCGCCCAGTGTAGCGGTTTCAGTCCCCCGGGGCGCCTCAGTCGCGCGTCACTCGGCAGAAGACTGCCTTGAGGTAGCGCGTCTCGGGAATGGCCGGGTGCAGCGGGTGGTCGGGGGACTGACCACCGAGCTCGAGCACCTGCACGAAGCGCTCACAATGCCGCCCCGCCGCCTGCACGGCCGCGAGCAGCTCCGCCTCGGGGAGGTGGTACGAGCACGAGCAGGAGATGAGGAGCGCATCGCGCTCCGTGAGCTTCAGGGCGAGCTGATTGAGCTTGCGATAAGCGGCCTGCCCTTTCGGGATGTCCTTCTTGCGCTTGATGAAGGCAGGCGGATCGAGAATGATCACATCGAAGCGGGCGCGACTCTCGCCGAGCGCATGCAGGGCATCGAAGGCATCCTCGTGCACGGCCTCGAGCGTCGTGCCGTTCTGCGCCGCGTTGCGCCCGGCGTGCTCGAGCGCCTCCTTCGAGGAGTCGATGCAGGTCGCCGCGGCCGCGCCCGCGCGCAGCGCGAGGACGGCCCAGGCGCCCACGTAGCTGAACACGTCGAGGACGCGCGCGCCCGGGCGCAGATAGCGCAACATCCGGGCGCGATTGGCCGTCTGGTCGTAGAACCAGCCGGTCTTCTGCCCTCGCGCGAGCGGTGCCTGGAAGAGCGCGCCCGCCTCGCGCACGGCAACTTCCTCGGGCACCGGCCCGAATGCAGGCGCGGCGAGCAGTGGCAGCTCCTCGAGTGCGCGCGCCGCCGAGTCGTTCTTCCAGTAAAGTGCGGCCGGCGCGAGCACGGTCTGCACGGCCTTCTCGATGCGTGGCCTCAGGGCCTCCATCCCGGCCGTGGCGATCTGCCCGACGATGAGCTCTCCATAGCGATCGAGCACGAGCCCGGGCAAGCCGTCCGACTCCCCGTAGACGAGCCGGTAGTAGGGCTCCGCACTGAGCCGCCGGCGCAGCTCGAGCGCCCCCGCGAGCCGGCGCGCGAGCAGCGCCTCGTCGATGGGAGCGCGTGCATCGCGGCTCATGATGCGCGCGCAGATCAGCGCGTGAGGATTGACGTATGCGTAGCCTAGGAAGCGCCCGCGATCGGATTCGACTGCGGCGAGATCGCCCGGCTCGAACGCCGCGAGCGGTGTACGATCCGTGTCCACCTCGTTGCTGAAAACCCAGGCGTGGCCCGCGGCCAGACGCCGGTCCTCGCCGCGCTTGAGACAGAGCCGTGCGGGCGTATCGTAGGCGGGGACGGAGTTCACGGACCGATTATACAGGGCCGCACTCGGAGGGACGCGCATGAGCGAGAGACACCGCAACGCCGACGGCACTCCGAAGTACACGAACCGGCTCGCCTCGCAGACGAGCCCGTATCTGCAAAAGCACGCGCACAACCCCGTCGAGTGGTTTGCGTGGGGGGACGAGGCCTTCGAGCGTGCGCGCGCCGAGGGCAAGCCCGTGCACCTGAGTGTCGGCTACTCATCGTGTCACTGGTGCTCGGTGCTCGAGGAGGAGAGCTTCGAGGACGAGGAGACGGCGCGCCTGCTCAACGAGCGCTTCGTCAACATCAAAGTCGATCGCGAGGAGCGTCCGGACCTCGACCGCATCTACCAGATCGCCCAGCACCTCATCACCCGCCGCTCGGGCGGCTGGCCGCTCACGATGTTCCTCACGCCCGACGATCGGCGGCCGTTCTTCGGTGGCACGTATTTCCCGAAGGAGCCGCGCTACGGGATGCCCGCCTTCAAGGACGTGCTCACGCGCGTCGCCGATTACTACGCCGCTCACCGGGCGCAGGTGCGCGAGCAGGGCGTTGCGCTCATGCAGGTGTTCGGCGAGCTCGAGCCGTCCGCGGCCTCGACCGAGACGCGCCTCGATGCGAGCCCCATCGCGGCCGCGCGCGCCGAGTTCGCTGCGGGCTTCGATCCGCAATTCGGCGGGTTCGGGGGCGCGCCCAAATTTCCGCATCCGCTCACGCTCGAGCTCCTCCTGCGCGTCGCGTGCACGGGCGCGCCCGGGGCCGAGCCCGATAGCGCCGCGTTGCACATGGCGACGCTCACCCTCAGGCGCATGGGCGAGGGCGGCCTGAACGATCAGCTCGCCGGCGGCTTCTGCCGCTACTCCGTGGATCCCTACTGGATGATTCCCCACTTCGAGAAGATGCTCTACGACAACGGCGCGCTCCTCGCGGTGTACGCCCACGCGGCACTCGCGACGGGCGACCCCTTCCATGCGCGCATCGCGGCGCAGACCGCCGAGTGGGCGATGCGCGAGATGCAATCCGCTGCGGGCGGCTACTACTCGAGCCTCGATGCCGACTCGGAAGGGCATGAGGGCAAGTACTACGTGTGGGACCGGGGCGAGATCGAGCGTGCGCTCACCGCTGCCGAGTTCGCCGCGTTCGCGCCGCGCTTCGGCATCGATCGGGAGCCGAATTTCGAAGGTCGCTGGCACCTGCACGCGTTCGTCTCGATCGCGCAGCTCGCGGACCGTCTCGGCAAGACGCAGGGCGAGGTGAGCGAGCTCATCGATTCGGCGCGCCAGAAGCTCCTTGCGATCCGACTGCGGCGCGTGCCGCCCGCGCGTGATGAGAAGGTGCTCACGTCGTGGAATGCCCTGATGATCCGCGGCATGGCGCGCGCGGCCCGTGCGCTCGGGCGCGACGATCTGGCACACTCCGCCGGACGGGCGCTCGATTTCATTCGCCGCACCCATTGGAGTGGCGGCCGCCTGCTTGCGACGAGCCGCGAAGGCCGGGCGCACCTCGATGCGTATCTCGACGATTACGCCTACCTCGCGGATGCCATTCTCGAGCTGCAGCAGGTGCGCTTCGCGAGCGAGGAGCTTGCGTTCGCGCGCGAGCTCCTCGATGCGCTGCTCGATCACTTCCTCGATCCGGACTCCGGGGCGCTTTACTTCACCTCCGATGAGCATGAGAGGCTGATTCACCGCTCGAAGTCGTTCGGCGACGACGCGACCCCTTCCGGAAACGGAGTCGCCGCGTTCGTGCTGCAACGCATGGGCTATCTGCTCGGCGAGCCTCGATACCTCAAGGCGGCCGAGCGGATCCTGCGCGCCGGGTGGAACGCTCTCGAGCGCCAGCCCACCGCGCACGTTGCGCTCCTGCTCGCCCTCGATGAGTACCTGCACGCGCCCGAGACGGTGATCTTGCGAGGGACGGCGGGCGAGCTCGAGGCATGGCGGCGCGCGCTCGCGGAGCGCTATGCGCCGCGGTGTCTCGTGCTTGCAATTGCCGACGATGCCGCCGACCTGCCCGGCATCCTCGGCGAGAAGGTGCCGCGGGGCCGCACCGTCGCGTACGTATGCCGCGGCAGCGTGTGCTCCGCACCCGTCGATTCCCTCGCGCAACTCATCGAAGCGCTGCCTGCGCTTGCGCTGGGCACGGCGGTTGCGGCTCCCGCCTCGAGTGAGAGGTGAACGCCATGCGTCGACGTGATCCGCGCCGCGAGCCCCGCCCCACACTCGCGTCCCGCCCGGAAATGCGGCATCCTGAGGCCATGGCTCAAGGCTACTCGGGCACGACAGGTGGGGGCGGATCGAAGCTCGGCGGTGGAGCTCACGCGCGCCGGCGCGGCCCGAAGGGCTATCGCTGCTCCGATGAGCGCATTCGCGAGGAGATCTGCGAGCGGCTCTCACGGCCGTTCGACCGTTTCGATGCGGGCGAGCTTGCCGACGAACGCCTCGATGTGAGCGATGTGACCGTGAGCGTCGATGGCGGCAAGGTGACGCTCGAGGGCACCGTCCCGGAGCGGCGCATGAAGCACTACATCGAGGATCTCGTCGATGCCTGCCCGGGTGTGCAGGACATCGACAACCGCATTCGCGTCAGACGCTGACGAGTCAGCTCAGCCCCCCTCGCAGCGGCGATCAGCTCAGTACTTTCGCAATCGCGCGCGCCACGTACTCGAGGTTCGCGGTGCGCAGGCCCGCGACATTGATGCGGCTGTCCTCGGTGAGATAGACGTGATGCTCGGTTCTGAGCGCCCTCGCCTGCTCGCGGCTCACGCCGAGAAACGAGAACAGGCCGCGCTGCGCGGCAATGAACCGGAAATCCCGTCCGGCACAGTGAATGCTCAGCTGATGCACGAGCTCGCGGCGCAGCCCGACGATGCGCTCGCGCATCTCGCTCAACTCGCGCTGCCACAGCCCGCGCAGCGCCTCATCGCCGAGGATCAACGCCACGATCGCTGCCCCGTGGTCCGGCGGCATCGAGTACAGGC
>Ga0335074_10000461_pt1 | contig 59032 bp, 67 predicted proteins | sample Lox_Sample_23_FD_206715 | JGI IMG/M metagenome (GOLD analysis project Ga0335074, IMG submission 206715) | Soil microbial communities from Loxahatchee National Wildlife Refuge, Florida, United States - Lox_Sample_2.3 | ecosystem: Environmental > Terrestrial > Soil > Wetlands | place: USA...
TGCAGTATTCTGTTCGTGCGCCAGGATGTTGGCGTGATCCAGCCGGTGGAAGTCCGGTCCGAGTAGGCCGTAGCGGGCGCTCGGTAGCGAGTGTTGCGGAGCGGAAGGCGACGACCGCTGCGAAGCGTACACAGTGATTGTGCAGGGTGAGCTATTGAGCCGCGAAAGATACAATCTCGCAGAGGCCGAGGCCGTGAACAGAGCCGAAGGCAACATGTGCGGGGCCGTTACGCAAGGCCCCGACGCTCTGCCGTGGTCTAAGACCTCTTCACGCACGAAAGGATTACGTCGGAACCTGGGAGAGCTTGCGTTTGACCGGAGAGCACAGGCCGGTCCGCGTTGGGAAGGTGATGAGCCGTAGCCGACGATGCACGAACGCAAGCAGTCAGACCCGGCCATAGTAGCTGCGAAGTTGCCGAACAAAGCCGCGCGAGCGGATGCGGAGGCGATGGAGCCAAGGGCGGGGACCAAGGAGAACGCGAGCCAGCACAACACGCACCGGACTTTGAGCCGGGCGCGCGTGACCCAAGCGCTGGAGCGCGTACGCCAAAGAGCAAGGCAAAAGAAGAAGGAGAAGTTCACCGCGCTGCTCCACCATATCGATCCCGATTCGCTGAAGCTGGCGTTCTACGCCCTTAAGCGTGACGCGAGCCCCGGCGCGGACGGCATGACATGGAGGGAGTATGAGCAAGGTCTTGAGACAAGACTTGAGAACTTGCACGGCCGCGTTCACCGCGGTGCGTACCGGCCCCAACCGTCACGACGAACTTACATTCCGAAGGCGGACGGAAGCCAAAGACCGTTGGCGATAGCTGCTCTGGAGGACAAGATCGTCCAGGGGGCCACCGTCACGGTGCTGAATGCCATCTACGAGGAAGACTTCCTCGGGTTCTCCTACGGGTTCAGGCCCGGACGCGGACCGCATGATGCCATGGATGCATTGGTGATGGGAATCACCAGCCGAAAGGTGAGCTTCATATTGGACGCCGATATCCGATCGTTCTTCGACACGGTCAACCAGCAATGGCTGATCCGTTTCCTGGAACACCGCATCGGCGATAAACGCGTCATCCGTCTTATCCAGAAATGGCTAAAGGCGGGTGTACTCGAAGATGGGGTCGTGAGCGCCAGCGACAGGGGAACAGGGCAAGGATCGGTGATCTCGCCGCTGCTTGCCAACATCTACCTGCACTACGCACTCGACCTTTGGGCAGAGCGCTGGCGACGGCATGAGGCCCATGGCGACATGATCATCGTGCGCTATGCCGATGACGTGATCGCCGGTTTCGAGCACGAGGGCGACGCTCGCCGCTTCCTCGACGCGTTGCGTACAAGGTTCGAGGAGTTTGCGCTGTCGCTACATCCGGAAAAGACGCGTCTGATCGAGTTTGGCCGCTTTGCAGCGGAGAACCGTAAGCAGCGCGGGTTCCCAAAACCGGAGACCTTCAACTTCCTGGGCTTCACCTTCATCTGCGGCAAATCGCGCGAAGGCAAATTCCTCATCTTGAGGAATAGCCGTCGCGACCGTGTGCGGGCCAAACTCAAGGAAATCAAGAAGGAACTGCGCTGGCGCATGCATGACACCACTGCCGAGCAAGGCAAATGGCTCAAGCAAGTCGTCACTGGCTTCTTCAACTACCATGCGGTGCCGACCAACAGTCGGACCATCGTGGCGTTCCGTCACCATGTCACCGATCTCTGGCGACGCACGCTCAAGCGGCGCAGTCAGAAAGACAGTTCGACATGGCAGACAATGTTGCAGTTGGCCGACGACTGGCTCCCCAAACCGCGTATCCTTCATCCTTGGCCCATTCAGCGATTTGTCGTTAAACATCCAAGGTGGGAGCCGTATGCGGGAAAGCCGCACGTACGGTTCTGTGCGGGGGGCGCTCAGAAATGAGCGTCCCTACCGCGATACATCAGATTCCCCAGGTCAATGGCATCCGCTCGCAATATTTTTCATGTTGAGTAGAGATGCATTCATGTGGGGTTCATTATTCGATAAAGACGGAGTCCGAAAATACCTGACGGCGCGCGAACGATTTGCGTTCGCGCGTGCCGCGTACCATGAAGGCAGCGAGACTGCGACCTTCTGTTTAATGCTGGCGTTCACGGGGCCTAGGATATCGGAGTTGTTAGCCGTAACGAGGCAACGCGTTGATGTTGCCAACTCGGCGATTGTTTTTGAGACGCTTAAGCGACGCAAATCTGGAGTCTATCGTGCAGTGCCTGTGCCACCAAAGCTGATCGCGATGCTTCGGCGCGTGCATAATCTGGATGACGCGAACCGTGATGCTAGAGAGCGACTATGGAAATGGGGCCGAACAACAGCTTGGAAGCGAGTAAAGTTTGTCATGAATCGTGCAGGCATCGACGGTATACAAGCTATGCCGAAGGCCGCACGCCACGCCTTTGGCGTTGATGCGACGCAAAATAGTGTCCCCCTTAACATGGTTCAACGATGGTTAGGGCATGCGCGAATTGAAACAACCGCGATTTACGCTGCAGCATTGGGCCCAGAGGAGCGCAATCTAGCTAAGCGTAGTTGGGTATCGTTAGAAAAGGCAATGTCGCGCTAAGAACCGGTCACTCTATCATTTATGGAAGATCAGCGCGTCGCGTGAGAGTAAGTCCAAATCGCGAAGGAACACCGCTTCGCTGTATCGTGCCACTAATCGTCATGCCGCTAATCGTTCCCTGAAAGAGAACCTGAAATTTTGCGGCATTATCGCCCCAAACGCTTTGCATCGCATGCTGGTTAAACCGAGTCACATCGATAGAGCCATTCACGGCCCCATCCGCTTCGGTGTATTTGCCTTCAAAGAAATAACCTATATCGCCCCCGTATAACTTGCCGCTGCGCGCTACGATGACGCCACCTCCCTGCCGTTCAGGTATGACGAAAGTCCAAATTCCATCCATTGACATGTCTTCCTCCGCTTTGATGACGGTTTACGCTGATAAGAACCGCCAGAGCTTTCCGTGCTCCAGTCGATCATTGCCTCCGAACGTGGAACTCAAAAGTCGCGTTGAGTCTCCTATAATCGTGATTTCTTCCAGTGGCCCAGGACAATATATCGGACGCCTGCTCGTTGGATTGATCGCGCGAAGAATGCTCCGCCCCGAGGGATCGACAATGAACATCGAGAGTTGGCTAGCCTGCCAACCTCGATAGATTAGGTCGTTTATGTGAGAATCAAGGAACCCATAGCCAATCACCATAAGACGAGTGCCGGGAGCCGAAAGATAACGCAGAAACTGATCGGCATATGACCGAAGAATAATCTTCTCCCGGATTATCGCTGATTTGTCTGCACCCATAACCAGCAGTTGGCCACCGTCTCGATCCCGCCAGTTGGTTGATCCATGCAATTTGAAGATCGGTTGCAAGTTTGACGAGACCGAAAAGTTGGCTTCCGGTTGCCATGTTAGAGAAAGAGCATCTGTCCGTCCGCTGCCATCGTGCCGAGGTACCATGCCGGGAAACTGGCAACCGTTCCAGCGTGGATAGGCGGGAATCTCCATCTGGCGCTGATATTTGAGTTCGAGCAGCAAGTCCTGATTGAGCGTGAAAATCGCATCGAAACGTACGAGAAACTTGAAAATATCGAATTCAAGGTCATTGCAAAAATTCAACTGCAACAGGCGAGCGAAGGCATCGTTCATCGACCCGAAAGTGGCAAGAATCGCGCCTTGAAACTTATCGAGGCGTGCCTTGTTTTCAGCATTCGGACTCGATTTGTATTCGGACTGAATTTGAGAAAGTGCGTCTTCAAACCCGTCTGCACGGGATAGGACCTCGCTAAGATATCTATCAGCGGCAACCCGCCCGGCAACATCGCCCCCAATTTCGTTCGCGAGCCAGCCGTTCCAATTCCGGCTGAATCCTGCACCCAACAAGAGAATGTGCGGCAGAGAATTCATGCGATATCGACACCCAAGACTGCTTTTGTCGCCTGTTTAGCGGCCATCACAAAATAGTCCGCGACGCGGCGAGCGGTTTCGCGCTCGATAGCCACCGCGAATCACAACGTGCGAACATAGCAGGAACGTACGGGGCGCTGTATACCGCTTTATCGGCGCTGAGCCAGAAAGCCGTGAACAGAATACAGCAAATTGTTCACGGGGAGACGGCCCATGCGCCGGGCAATGGGTACCTTGCGGCCTGCCCAATTGGGCATTCGCGCCTTTTTGGCCGCCGTGTTGTGCGCCACCTTGGTGTTCTCGGCGGGAGATTTCGTCTCCCCTCCTGCACTCGCGCAAGGGGGCGCAGGTTTCGACTGGGGAAACTACTGCAACGGCTGGATCGACAGGCAAATTGCCGCCGGGCGAGTGACAGAAAGTCAGCGGAGCGCCGAACAGTCGGTGTGCATGGCAGCCCAGTGGCTGTGCATGGCCAAGTATGGTGCTTTTACCAGCGTCAACCCCGAAGGCGTGAAAAAGGAAATGGACGAATGCTTCGTGGGGATGATGGATTCCGGAGAGGCAAACAGCACCTCGCACGGCAGCGAAGGGAGCGGTTCACCCGATCGCAGGTTCGGTGAAATCGTGATGAGCTGCTTCGCTTCGCAGGTAATTCAACATCTTCCTCACAAATTCAAACCATGTTCGGAAATCATAGCCTCAACCAGTTCGGTTCATGAAAAGGCGCTCGCTTACGCATATCGTGCAGTAGGTGAGGTGGCAACAGACAATCATGATCGGAGCGGGCGTGCATCGGCTGATGCGAACAACGCTCTCGCACTCGACGAAGACGTAGGGGAGGCGTACTTTGTCCGAGGAGAAATAGACGAGAATAAGGGTCGATGGACAGACGCAATATCGAATTTCGACCGTACGATCTCTTTAGGTGTTCCCACCGAAATGCTCGCGGCGGCCTATTATGCCAGGGGCCTTATTCACAGCATTTATGGGCTCCTTCACAAAGACCGGCACCAGTACGAATTGGCTGTACCCGAGTATGACCATGCAATAGCGCTCCTCCGCAAGCCTGACTATTTCAGCGCTCGCGCTGATGTCGAGGAATCTCTTGGTCAAAAGAGTGCGGCCGAGGCGGACAGAGCCGCCGCCCGCCAGATCGCCGGAAAATCACACTAGCGGCTTCGTTGAAGGCCAAGGAACAAAAGGAGCTGAAATGCGCACGATCAGGTTACACAGGCGCCTGGTAAGCGGCAAATCCATCATTGGGGCATTGGTGTTGAGCAATGCGATGTGGCCAGTTCCGGGGATGGCAACTGAAGATTTTTTTGTCTGCACGGACAGCCAAGGATTGGTCGAGTACATCAAAGTTGATTACGCGGCCTGGCGCGTTTCGGAGACTGGCGGCGAGCCTGGGCAGCGTTGCATCGGCACGTTTGTGAATGGGCGTTTTTCCACGGTGTTGAGTTCGCCCCCCGGCGAGGAGTGCTCCTTCCTTGCACTGCGCGCCCTGACCAACAGTCCGCAGCCCACAGTCCATCAGTGGGTCACCATTACCGATAACAAAGTCCGCTGGGGAACTCACGGTCAGCCCTCCGATGTCAATGACAGTCTCGACCTTAAGACTGGCATTTTCGACGATGGGTCGGGTTACGAGCAATGCCATCGCCCGCACGCCGACTAGGCATACAGGCGCACCGGCCGATAGGATCGGGGCAGACCCCAGCGGCCGAGGGCGAATACGGACAATTGCAACGGCGATGGGCCAGCGGGGTCTCTTTCCCTGCGCACTGCCATATTTGCTTCCGCGAATCGCTGTTTTCGAAAAAAAGGGAAAGGCCGTTTCGGATGCATTGCTATTGAGGGGGCAGGCTTGGCCGTGGCGAAGTCCTTTCCGGCATTGCTGCGATGATCAGCATCTTTGGATTCTATCAGCGAAACTGTCCAGACGGGTTCTTTTCCGGAGGTTCCGACTTATTGACCGGAAGTTGGGAAGAGATCGAAGGCGTCTGAGACAGAGACCTTGCTCTTTCGTCGATCGCCGTCGAAGTCTAGTTTCCGCGCCACGCCAGGAAATCACTGGAGTGCCGCGCGCCATGGTCGGAAAGTTATTTTTCTCGTCCTGCTTTGAAGATCCCCTGGGAACGCCTCTTCCGGTTCGGGAGCGCATCAAGGCGCTCAATCCAGCGGTCGATCCTGATGACACTAAGGCGGTCGCCGCGTTGCCGATCTGGATGGCGGAGAATTATCCAATTCTCGACAGAGACTCTCCGACGCCTCCACTCAACAAAGCCATTTTTTGCGTCGAGGGAGTTAGGGATTGCGACGTATACGTCGCCGTCGCACGCAGCCGCCACGGCAGCGGTATCGATTTTTCTTTCGATGCGCGGCTTCAAACGTCGTATTTTGAACTGGAACTCTACGAAGCCGCGGTGCTCCGTAAACCTGCTTATGTCTTTCTGCAAAAAGGTGCTGAGCCAGAGGGGCGATTAGCCGCGCTGTTGGACCTCCTTGCTCCCTCGCTACCCGGGTTTTGTCGCGAACCACTCAGTCAGGACGAGATATTTAAACGCATTGAAGAAATACTGGCGGAGCAACGACGCCCCCACATCGTCCGAAAACTTCGTCTTCTCCCCCAACTGAGATCGGGTATCGTTGATCGCTTAACAAGGTCGCGTTTTCATCCGTACGAACCGAGCGCAGATTTGCCACCGCTACGTTTCTTGAATGACATGACCGATGTTACCGCAAAACCTCCGGATGAGCATCTGGTCGAGAGCATCATCGAGCGTGCTGGAAACGAACCTAATCATCATTCCAAATTGATGCTGCTTTGGATGGCGATCCGCGAGTTGATGGGCGCCCCGCTGTCACAGACAAGCAGCAAGAAAATCATTGCTCTATGGGATCGCTCTTTGTCCAGATGGACCAGCGTGGGCGCTTGGTTTGGCCTACATGGTCATCCTTATATGGGCTGCCTGGCATCGCTTGGGTCGCAATCGGCAATTCGGAATTTGTCGGGAGATATCCGCGACGTTCCCCACGGTCCACTGGCAAGTGAGTATTATTCGATCGCTTCGAAAATTAGCGAGCGAGCGCTTAAACAGCGGATACTTGCAGTTTCGCGGAAGCATGTGGATGTGCAGTTCGATGTCAAACCCACGTCCGGCGTGTACGCATTGCGAGGAAGCATCAAGTGGGCGCAGGGAGATCGCGAAGGTTCGATCGAAGATTATTTCAGGGTGCTGGAACTGCGCGAGGGCGACGAACATGCCGGTCCCGGCCAAGTCGGCGAGGCCATGACAGAATTAGGCTTCGCTCTTCTCCGGTCTGGCCAACGTGGACGCGGCCTCTCTTATCTAGAGAGAGGCACTGAAAAATTGAAGGCGGAGCCACCGAATGGTTTTCAGGTGCGCGCAATTCGAAAACTTGGTCGTGCGTACTTGCTCACCGGATCGCCTCGCGCGGCGTTGAGAACGCTGGATGAAGGTTATCGAGTTGCAACCCGCCTTGGCCTATACGACAAGATCGGGGCGCTAGATCGGCTGGGAAGCTGGATCGAAAACGCCCTGTGGCGAAACCATGGCCGAAAATCCTAGAAGTGGTCCACGGTTGCGCAGGCATCAAGGCTGGCGAGCGACTTCGAGCAAAATCACCTGTCGATTGCGATGAAGGCGGAGATGGCGTTCCTCTTCTTACGTTTCCTTTCGCAAGGAGCCACGCGCTGGCCTCGGAACTGACGCCCGTTTCTGCACGCGCGCGCGTCCCCGTCAAAACCGAACGGCCTACGCCCCGCAAAAGCGGGTCCCCTCCATTACGGCTTTGGGAGAAAGACCTTTTGACTGCGCCGCTTTTCCGCGACGTGCGGACGAAACGCATCGAGGCCGCGATAAGCTTGGCCTCACAACTCGAAAGGAAACTACCATGAGCAACAGCACGACGAAGCAACTCCCCGCCTATCGCATCTACAGCGTGTTCAAGCCGGAGGGCAAGAAGGCCATCTGGCAGGAGATTGGCGCCGCTTGGCCCCACGAAGACGGGCTAGGCTTCAATCTCAGCTTTGGGGCTCGACCACTTGAAGGAGCCGATATCGTTCTTCGGGCGCCGAAAGCAGTACAGAGCGAAGAAGACGCTGCCTAGACCCAGGCCGCAGCACGAGCCGCTTGCCCTCACGGGCAAGCGGTTTTGCGTTTCGGAAGAAAATGCGTGCTTCGCTTGCCGGTTTACCAAACTTTTCGATCTTGTCCGTACTGGAGCTCTGTTCGGCCCTCGTGGAGCATCTATCCTCTGCTAGATGATCAGAACGACTGCCAAGCGCCCGCGCATTCGCCGCCGAACCTTAATCATCAGCGCGCCGCGGACGCGTTGCACCACCCCGCGTGTCAAGCGGCGCGAGCTTACTTTAAGCGGGGCTAAGTCAGCACAGGCCACCTATGCAGTTCCGTTCGCCCCCGATCCCTACATCGACTACGCCCGCTATCTCACCGCTGAGGGTGGAATCGCCATCGTTTACAAAGATATCGACGAGCGTTGGCGCTTCATTGTCCGACGCTTTTGTCTCTGGGCTGGCGTCACAGGGGTCGGCGCTTGGCTCCTGCTCTATCATTCGCCGGTCCATGCGCTCGCGATCAACCTCATCGCCATCGTTACCGCCGGCTTCGTCAATTGGCTGATCGTTCGGCAGCCGATCGAAGTCTACCGTACAATCGAGATTCGTCCCGACAGCATGATCCTCGATGGGCGCGACATCTTCTGGCTCCGCTACATGGAGACTTTGCCGACATTCGGTCCAGGCGCGGATGGGACACAGGTCATGTCCGGCGTGTACGGCACGCGACACGTTGAATATTTGAAAGCGCGCGACTTCGATCAATTCGACAGCATGCCCGAGGTGCTGGCGGCGCATCTTCAGGAGGCGATGCGCCAGCTTTGGAGCTGGCCTTACTGGTGATCAAGGCCCATGCGCATCGCCGACGCGCGAATGCTGTCAACATCCTGGTGTTCAAGGCGGATAGCTGCGGCCGGCGGTTCACCTTCCATCAATAAGAGCTGGGTGAAGCGATCGCGTGCGAACGCCCGTCGCAACTCGAAAGGCTCGATTAATCCCGCCAGCCGGCGGCTGATAATCCCGAGGGTGGTTTCGTCACCATTGGCAAAGCATTGAATAAGACCAGCGTTGCCCAAAAAAGTTTCGGCACTGTGCGCGTAGTAACGCTGCAGTTGCGTCACGTCCTGGAGAACGGCCCATAGCTTGACTCCAAAACCCGGAAAATAAGCGGCTGCCCGTTCCATTATTTCCATGTACCCGAGCGTCGCAAACTCCTCCATCATGAATAAGATCGGCGGCAAATCCCTTGGATAAGGTCCCATGCGCTCCAGAGCGAGGCAGGCGAGCTGCACAATCATCCGCAGCCAGCGAAAATGACTTTGCATGCGCCCGACCGGCAGGCAGAGATAAATTGTGGTCGGCCGCTCACTGCGTAGCGCCGCTAGTGAAAAATCGGAGCGCAATGAAATTGATTGCAAGGGAAGGCTCGCGAGAAAGTCGGTTTGCGCAGCGGCGGTCGAGAAAATACTGCCGCGCTCCGCAAGCGGCGTTGCCAGAAAACGATTGCCGATTTCACTCAAAGCCCCGCCAAAGCGCCTTTGGATTTTTGCCATGCCGCCGAGCAGAATTTCCACGTGCTGCCGATTAGCGCTGTAAAATTCCGGGTGCTCCTCTGGATTTTCGGAATTTAGTTGGCTCCGGGCGGCGTTTACCAAGCGCGGATGGCTCAGCGTGATCAGTTTGCGCACGCTGACAAGATTTCGCTCGGGCGCGGGCAGCAGCAGCGTCAACAAGATGATCCCTTGTATGAGCATCCGCGCGCTGTCGTTCCAATGTTTCGAGCGACTGTCATCGTCGCCGACGATAATGGCTTGGGCAATCGACGCCACGTCATCGATGATCGTGTTCCGTGAGGCATCAAGCTCAGAGAGGGGATTGAACGAGGCGCTTGGCCCACCTCCGAATGGCGCCAGGACATAAACATCGTGACCTAGAGCGCGCCGCACAGATGCAGTGCGCCCGCTTAGCTCGTCCTTAGGATCGAGCGCGATACAAGAACCGGGATAGAGATAAAGGTTCGGCTCCAGCACGGTCGAAGTCTTGCCCGCGCGCGCATTCGCGATCGTGATGAGCGGGCGGTCATCTAGGTGGCCAATAAAGCGCCCCGCGAATTTTCCGAGAATGAGTTGGCCCGGTACATAGCCATGACGCAGAAGCTCATGTGGACGCATCCAATGATTAACCGGCGGCCTATCCGGGGCGAAGCGGGGCACTAGCACGCCGCGCGGAAGGTCGATGCCGTATAGCCTTTGTGCCCGTGCATCCAGGCCGGGCAAACCAATTTGTGGTGCGGATGGCGTCAGTCCTGGCCTTGAGGCCCATTTGTCGCGTTCCGTCCGTTCGAGCCAGCGCAAGAGCGCGGGCCGCGTATCCCATCGCGAGCGAGGAATTCGATGAAAGCGCATGGCCATCTCCCTTTGCGAAAGGACTTTAGCCAGCGCGGCAACCGCAGTTGATCTGAATTCCTGGCAAAGTCCGGCAACCCGGCCAGCGCGTGAGTTTTTGGAACGCTTAGGAAGCCTTCGCGGTACAAACCGTTCTGATTGTCCGCTGTCTCCAGCCCGGCAGAATAGCGTCTCCTCGTCCACGGTCGCAAAGTTCATGTGGGCTTTGCTCAAGCCGACAATTTTTTGCTTCGGGGCTTGACGGCCTGACGCTGCCGTCAAGCCCGCGCGCCATAGGCACGCCCCTCACGGGCTCTCGCAAAAAATTCTCAGCTTGCCCGCGTCCTCGGCGCCGCTCTTCTGCCGATCATTGGACACGAAAGGAGAAGCCCATGAAACGTGCCCTTCTGAGTAACTATGTTTGGATCAGCAATTCGGAAACGACCGGTGGAATTTTGGTCTGTCTTCGCACCGCGCGGATCGTTGGAACAATGGAGCCAAATGGCGCCGGCTGGCGCGGACGCGCCTTCGTTAGCCCGATCAGGTTCCTGAAACTGTGGCGCAAAGGAATGATCCATGACTTTGCGATTGAAACGAGCCGAAAAGGCTTAGCCATTGTCAGTAAGCGCCGCGATGAGAATTGGGTTCGGCAGGATGTCGAGTTATGGGTCTGTTGCTTGGATTGATGAGCGAATCTGGAAATGCATTGCAGGAGGTGGTGACAAATCGAAAGGATGAGAATGGGTGAAACATAGTGACAATGATTTGGATGTACAGAGCGTTTCGATAGAAAGAGCGTAAGTTCAAGAATAAATTAGCGGGAGAGAGTAGCCAGATGTCCTTTTGCCTAGGCAAAAGGCTCTGGTTTAGGGGCCGCTGATATGGCCCCCAAAAACCCCAGGACGCATGCGCTCTGCATAGGACAGGCAACCATGAGCCGCCCCCGCCAGATTGAGCCTCGCTGCAAACAGCTCAATATGAGCCTGACCGAGGCTGAACTTGCGAGCATCGAGGCCCGCGCCGCTGCGTTTGGCATGCGCGCGGTTCACTTTAGTCGCGCGCTGCTGCTCGACACGCATCACGCCCCGGCATTTCTGAGAAGCAACCGGGATCAGGCGCCCTCGCAATTCGAACGTCTCCTTCACATCCAATTGGTGCGCGTCGGAAACAATCTCAATCAGATGATGCGCCATTTGCATCTCGTTGGTGGTCCCGTGCCGGATGATCTCGGCCCCCTCCTTACCGACATACGCGCACTCATCGCAAAGCTACCCCGATGATCGTGCGCATTCTCTCGCGTGGCAGTTCGTTCCAAGGGCTTACCACCTATCTCACTCATGACGCTGAGGCGAATACGGCCGAGCGCGTCGATTGGACCCATACACTGAATTGCGCCAACGACCACGTGCCCGCAGCCGTGAATGAGATGCTGTGGACCGCCCGCGATGCAGAACTCCTCAAACAGGAGGCTGGAATTCGAGCGGGAGGCCGCGCAACCGAGAGCACAGTCAAGCATCTCAGCCTCAATTGGGCGCCCGATGAGCGCCCCACCCGCGAGCACATGATCGCGACGACCGAGGATTTTCTCCGGCAGATGGGATGGGACGAGCATCAGGCGCTGCTGGTCGCGCACAACGATAAATCCTACGCGCACGTCCATGTCATGCTGAACGTTGTCCACCCCGAGACCGGTCTTAAGCTCGATGACAATTTCGAGCGGCGCCGCGCGCAGAGCTGGGCCAAAGAATATGAGCGGGAACATGGTGGAATTCGTTGTGAAAATCGCCTGCGCAATATTGGCGAGCGCGAGCCTGCCCCGACCCGGCCGGCGTGGCAGGCATTTCAGGGCGTAAGGCGCGATTTTGACCATCACGAAAACATTCGCGAGGCCGAGGCCGATCGTGACGGCGCAGAGACTGGCTCCGAACTGAGGGGTCCCGCGCAGGAATGGGAAATCTTAAAAAAAATGCAGCGCGACGAGCGCCTTGGATTTTTTGCCGAAGGAAAAATCGCTTTCGCGGAAATGCGCAACGCAGTTTATCGCGAGGTGCGGGAAGAATTTCGTGACCGCTGGGCCGAATATTATGCGGAAAAAAGAGACGGTGCCGATCCCACCATTCTCAGGGAACTAAAGACCAACCTCGTCAACGACCAGAAGGCGATGCTCGAAGACCGCCGTGATGGTGCCTATCGCGAGCTGCGAAACACACGCGACGGGCTTTATCAGGAATTGCTAATGGGACAGCGGGAGCAGCGCCAGGAACTCAGCGCACGACAGGCGTCCGGGTTTGATTCACTTGATCTCATGGATTGTTTTCGTACGGATCGCCCAAGGGCGAGCAATGATAATGGTCGCGACGCCACTTATGAGTTTCCGGTCGAAGCGGCGAAGGCGGACGAGGATTACAGCTATTTCTCCTCCGCAGGAGGGGAACGTTCCGCTTTGCGCTCACCTCTAGATGCGGGTTCACGAGTTTGCGATGGAATTGCCATGGGCGTTCTGAAGATTTGTGATTTTCTGGCCGATTCCATTAGTCCACCGAGCCCCCAACCGCAGAAGCGGCAGCCCGAGCCCGATACATATTTTGCCGAGGCGGCGGCAGAGGCCCGTCTTCGGGAACAGATTGACCGGGACCGAGCACGTGCCCGCGAGGACGACGAAGAACGGCAAGCGCGAGAAAAGGCACGATCTCGACAATAGCGGGATCGGGCCAGTCGCCACGCCAGGTCCCCGCGCAAAATCCATGGCGAATGATTTTTGGATTAACGTCCTTTCGATGTTTCATGTTGCCCAAGCTATGTCGCGCAACAGCCGTGCAAGGGCTAACGACCCTCAGCGCCGAAATGTATCGGCTGCTACAGGGCTCTTGATGAAGAATCGGCCATTAAAGCGTCGTCACACGTTTGGCGCCCGGTCAAATAGCAATGCCGATCTCGAGCGCGAATTTGCTGCGGCCGCCGATGAAATCTCGTCCGAATACCGCCGCCGTCTTTCAGGCATCCGTCGTCTCACCCCGCAACAGCGGGCCGCTGCGGTACGTGCGATCAAAGAATGGCGCATGGCCGCCATGAATGCACTACGACGTGAGTTTGCCGCCAAGCGCGCCGCCGCGAAATATCGTGGCGCAGGGATGAGCGCGCCGCCATGCCGCCCACCTCAACTGTGGCGTCGGCGAAAAATGTTCCTTGGGAGAAATCCTCGCTATGGCGCTCCGTAACCGCAGTTTTGGCCGACAGCTCATCTACCTGCTAGTGACCTTTGTTATCGTCCTCGGGGTTCTGGTTGTTCTTGCCTGGTACGGATGGTGACCCGCCCTTCAAGCCGTTCTTGCGCGGACGCCCTCGCGGCCGCTTGCCGGGTGTCGGTGTCTCTTGCTGGCGCCGGCCGGTAGGAAACCATGTCACGTTGCTTGGGTTTTCAGCGTCTCGGTTTGGACCGAACGTCCCTGGGGTCTGAATATCAACGCGTCCGCGCCGATTGATAAACGCCTCCAATTCGTCGACGATCGATGTAATGCGCATGAATGAATTTCGGGCGATGAGAACGGCGTAAGTGCTCGGGACGAACACCGTGACTTTTGCAATGACAGCTGAGAGCTCTAAGCCGAACGAAATGAGATCAATCAACAGAATGACGACGAAGATCATCGGATTGCCGGAAAGGCGCCGGAGTGCGGTGAGCTGCGCCAAGAAACCGGTTGCCTGATCGACACGTGCCGGCGAATTGACGATTTGCTCTTGGATGGCCGCATCCCTGTTTGCGAGCCGCACCGCAACATTTTTCCGCAATCTGTCAAGATCGGATGTGGCCGTTCGCAATTCGCTTTCAATTTCAGGCAATGCCGCTTGCGCTTGTTGTGCGCGGGCAGGATTCCGCCAAGTGCTGGTCCTACGGAGATACCGAAGGGTCAAATCAACTTGTCGCTGGAGTGCATCGACCCGGGCTTGCGCCGCTTTAGTTGCGTCCACCTCCTGCCGGTTGGCCCCATCGACCAGATTTGTCGCCGCTGCGATGACTTTCGCGTTCTGCTGCTGAGAATGCTGATTGAGATCTGCAACAATATCCGCGTGGTAAAGAATCAAGCCGACGAAAATCGCTGTGAGTTGCGCAAAGGCCACCGACAGCACGATACGGAACAACAGAAAAGCGCCAGCCGTTAGCTTTGTTGCCCAGCCGCCCGAGAGATCGATTCCCGCGCGCGCCAATTCGTGAACACCTTGGGCGTAGAATCCGGCTCGAATAAAAAGGTATGCATCAAGTAACAACATCATGGTCGCGATGAAAAAGGAGCCTGCCACGAGTTCCGGGTGTACGGCACCATCCGGGGCAAGCAGATGGTGCGCCACCACCGCGATCAACCCCGCCTGATAAATCCAGGCGAAAATCAGAAGAAGGCTGATAGCCCGAACGTTGTCCCAGTCTTGGCCGGGACACTCACGAAGTGTTTCTTCATCAGCCCCTGCTAGCCAAATCAAAACCCGCGTGATCCATCCCGGATCAATAGGGGGCGTGGGAGATGCTCCGGAGTCCATGGAAGCCTCCTCTTCCAACTCGATTGCTCGGGAAAAACTCGTCGATTGCAGGGGGGGCGAGGCTCGCTAGCCAGAATTCCGTTAGAAGAGCCAGCGACCGCGCGGGGTCTTGTTGCCAATCGGGATTAACGAAGCGCAGCCGGGAGGCTCGCTCGCCGCGAAAACGGACGCTGTAGTAGTGGGGTCGGTCGCTGATGGCGTCTATTAATGCTTCGCCCTCGCAAAATGGCCTACCTAATGCACTCGCCCCAAAGATCGATACCATTTGCCCGATCTCTAGCGGATGGAAGTCACTTTGTAACATCGCCGAAGCCCTTCTATGATTCTTGCGAAGAGGGCTTGTTGATGAGAACGAGTAGCGCGCGGCTAGAAGCGACAGTTAGTATTCGGTCACGCCTGGCCTTCGCTGCAAGGGGAGCACCAGGTCCGAAGCACCTATTCCACTGCTGCCATTCTTCCGCCGCCGCTCTGGCGCGCTCAGCTTTGATCGCCCGCCCGATCAGGAGCCGCACCAAGCTGACTGGTACGCACCTCGGGATGCAACCACCAGTATCGCGAGCAATTTGGTTCAAGCCATGTTCAACACAGCGGCAGATCGCTTCGTTATCGGACACATCCAACGGGCGCGACGAAGTATTCATGGCACCTCGCTCCTTCCTCAGACGCGTGCATCTCCTGCTCCTCCGCTCGGATGCGGAGGACCTTGGCTTCACTCGATTTCAGGCAGACTGCGCGCAATGCGGCGCGCAAAAGAGCCGTGGGCTAGGGGGCGTTACTCGGCGGAAAACGCCAGTTACGGAGGGCAGAGTTATCCTGCCAGCTGAAATACGTCATGGCCGCCGCGCGACGGCAACAGTCGAGACCAGCACCCTTTTCGTTGACCCGAGCTGTCAAGCTCATGGCTCATCTTCCGATCAGCATGGACCCGCGGGTGAACCAACCCGCCCACCACCACATACACAAACTTTGTGTGTGTCGATATCCAATGTCAAGAGTTTACCAAAATTTACCGCTCCCACCCCCCGGAGGCAAAAACTTGTCAATTATTCTCTAATTTTGTGTTCGACCTTTTGCTTCTGCGAGGTCTTACCGGCAAATCGAGTTCGGGAGGAACCGGATGATGCGACCGCCATGTGCGCAGCGCTTGGTAGAGCGACGGATCGACTGCCAAATGCGATAGGCGCAAGCCTTTGCCGACCCATTCGCCATAATTCTCTTGAATCCATTCGTACGGCGACGATTTCCACAATGACTTTGGTCGTAAGCGCCACGGACGTTCGACTGCACGGGCCTCTATGGCTGCCATTTGATCATAAGAGATTAGGGCCGGTCGTGTTGGCCGCGCGGAGGAGGAATTCAGAGAGGTTTGAGCAGGAACGAGGTTCGCAAGTCGAACACCGACCATGCTCACAATATGAGCACTCTCATCGAGGGACGCCTTCTCGATGATAAAATCAGCAATTCTTGAAATTCCAACCTCGACTATGAGGCGTTCTAACAATTGCTCGCGCGTAGCGTCGTTTAGTGTGTTCGTATCTGACAATAATAATCCGGTACCAGAGGCAATGGGCGAGTATACATTTTCGCCTTCATGCGTGGAATGTTTTTCTTCAGGCTTTCCGCTACGAGTGCTCGTCTCTAAATAATTGTTTTCTATATTATTTTTTCTTGTCTCCGGCGCTGTTACGGCTGGAACGACGAATTCGGTAATTCGGGCATTACGCGACCAGGCTGATTGCTCGGCACTTAGGCTGGACCCATCTTCGGACGGCAGGCGCGGTGTATGGCTCTGAGCCTTTGCAGGTCTATTTGGCATTTATGATCTCTTTGTGTTGCGCAATTGATGCAGCCGCTTGTGTTTCTCTTCGTCTGACAGCTCGAAAATCGTGCGTCTGGCGTCGATCAATTCCAATCGAGCCATTTCGAGCGCTCCATAAACGCCATCGAGGTAAGGCGGCATTTCTCTGGGTAGGACCGAAATAAAATCCGGCCGTTCGAGTTCAGGGTAACTCACATAGGGACCAGTCATCGACCGCCCATTATTGATCTGCCCAAATATAGCCCGCACCCGATATTGAAAGTCCACCGACGCGTTTCGAGTTAAAATGATTATTTTCTGCGGGGGAATGGCCAGAACCATGTTCCAGCAGAAATGAGCGACGTAATGGGCTATAATGTCCCAGGCAGGATGCTCGGGGTGCTGGAATACGTCTTCACCCCATTGCTTACGCAACCGAACTTCCGACGCGAGCGCTTCGAAGCAATGGAGGTGGATCGGGCAGCCGCTATAAGCAGGGTCGAACGCGAAATCAGCCGGATGACGTGGGGGGAACTGATGGCCGAGTTCCTGATGCAGCAGACTCGCCACAGGTTCACCCCATTGCATGGACCCGCTTCTCGCAGATCGCACAAGCCCGCCGTTCACGCCTTCCGAAAACATGGCAAGAAAAAGAAGATCGACGGGCTCCTTTGGATTATGCGCGAGGTGCGCCTCGTAACGATACAAACACTTTGCTGTCGCGTCGTTCTGAATTCTTATTCTAGAAATATCCGGAAATATCTCGGAAAATAGTTGGGCGAAATTAACCAGGTATTTTCCTTGTCCCGGTATCAAATTTCGCCGCGCTATGCTCATGAGCCTGTCGTTAAGATGGTCGGCGATTCCTATCGTGCTAACGCCAATCGCCTCGACTTTCTTCAAGAATTCCGTATCTGGCGCCTCTTTTAGCGTTCGAAGACACTGCGCGATGTGCTCGTGATAGTTATTGGTCGAGAGTGTTACGGGGAGATCGCTTAGCTTCCCGCAGATCGCTTCAAACGGCTCGGGATAGGGACAACCTTCCGTGGCTGCATCGACACGCACCGCCCCCCAAGCCAGTTCGCTATCGATCGATAGCCCGAATATCCATTTCCAATCCGGCTTCACAGTCACTGCGTTAATCGCCTTCCCGCAAGGTCGGCCGAAGCCGTCGTCAAATCGACGCTCGCGGCGACTTCTCTATCGGCCGCGGTTCGGGACTCCAACGGAATGAAGTGGATCTTCATCGCCAGGATTGCCGCGACCAGCACAAGGGTCACCGCATTCGCCGCGATGATGGGAGCGCTGCCGATAATCAAGCCGTAGCCCAGCCAAAGCGCGACGCCGCAGGTCAATGCGACCTGCGAGCTCAGAGATAACGAGCGGGTATCGCGTGTCCTTAAGATGCTGAGGGCCTGCGGCACCCAACAGAGAGTCGTAATGGCGGCTGCGAGCAGCCCAAGTCCTTCGGTAAAAACCGGTCGCACTGGTGCGCACCCTTCGCTTTGAGCCGCCACGACAGGCCGAAAAGATCGGCAAACCCCATCCGATCGATCCCGCGAGGCATCTGTCGCAGGAATCAAGGCGATCTGCAACAGTTTTTTGTGGACGTTTACAGATGCGATGGCCCAATGGCGCGCCTAGCCCTCTTTCACCCGCCAGACGTTCTCACCCGGCTCTCCTGCCCCGCAATCCACCGCAGCAAGACCGATCGCCGGGCACAGAGCACGGCGCCGAGGCGGAAAACCGGCAAATGTGAGGTTTCGGCCAGATAGTAGACTTTGCGTCGGCTGCCGCGGGCGCCGAAAATAAATTCGGCAATTTCGTCGGCACCGCGCAGCAGATCGCCTGCGAGTTCAGGCGAGTCCGAATTGGGTACTAAGGTGGTGTTAGGAAGCGTGTTGGGCTCCATGGCGATTCCTCCAAGCTGCGGTTGAAAACCCTTGCGCGGCCAGCGCAAGGAAATCCTCGGTGGCAGATTTGGATGCTCGCCTTGAACCCGGCGTGGGGCTGCCCGAAGGTCTAGCCCGCTTGAATGAGTGGCTCCGCGATCCTCTTACAAATTCCGATCGGATAAATCCGAGGAATGTTCCTATTTTGTTCTACGGCGTGCCCAATGTCAATTGGATTATTCCTCGGGTTCCAAAGGCTCCGAATTCTTACGCGCCGTGAGCAGCTTCGCCTGCTTTCCAGCGTGGCGCTCTTCCTGATGTTCGACCCATTTAATGAGGACCGAGCGGCGGGCGCAGATCATCGATCCCAATTTGAAGACTGGGAGATGGGAGGTCGCGACGAGATGATAGATTTTTCGCCGTTTTTTGCGGTTGCCGTACAGATAAAAAGCAATCTCGTCGGCGCCTTCCAACATGTCGGCGGCAAATTCCTCTTCATACGGTCTCATCTTATCTCTCCTCGGCCAAAAGTTTTGCGAGCGCCAGGATCGTGCGCTCGGTGACGCGTCGCGATTGCTCAAGATCTCCCGCGTGTTCGGATATTTTCGCGGACCCCCGTTCTTCTTTTTCTTGATGCCAGCTCTTTAATTCGGGCGCCGGCAAATATTCGATATTGACCGTCATTCCATTCGGCAAACCCGCGAGTCGAATGCGGCCGTAGGTCGCCTGTGTGAAAGCAAAAATCTCGAAAAATAGCGGCGTTATTTTCTTATTTTTGCGGATTACCCGCGCCAGCGCGCCATTCGTGGCGGACGAAATTAAATTTGCAAGACCGTCGACGAAACTGTGCTGCGCCGGAAGATCAACCAGGTCGCCAAGACCCGAGGCCGAAAATAGTTTCTCGCTCGACCGTGCTGGATCGACCTGCGTTGCGGCGTAACGCGCGACCGCGCTGGCGGCGAGGTTCGCCTGAGCGCTGCCAAGGATCGCCGTCAGAAGCCGCGAGGCATCAAGGGCTGTTACGCGCGCGGCATGAAGGCCGCGGCCGCCCTTGCTGCGAAGATTGGCCTTCACGAGCCTGCGATCGATATCGACGACCGTCGCGAGCGCAACCCCCGTTGCCTCGCTTAAGGTCCGCACCAATTGAGAAGGATTGGCCAATTATGGTCCTATTCGGAAAAAATCCGATTGACCTTACCATCGCTTTCGGATTCAATCCAATAGGGAACGGATGGGAACGATTGGTAATGCTCCCAGCTTTCCGGTGAGTGGTGTGGCGAGCTTATGACGTTCCTCAGACTGTCCAACAAACCGTCCAACAGGAGTCATTCCGCATGAATGCGCGTCATTGATTTTTCAGGGAAAATGCAGATAATTGCAGCGCTTCAGAGCACTTCACCCGCTCCAATAGTTCACACGAAGGAACTGCCCCGCCGTGCAGAAACCGCAAGCGATAACCGCTGCGGACAAGGCTATCTCGCGGGCCTCTATGCCATGGATCCCGACGAATTCGGCTCGCTGCAGCCAAGCGCCATCGCCAATCACATGCTGCGCGAGTCGGGCGACAGATAGGTTTCGGCTCACCCTTCGACGGGCTCAGTGAGGAGTTATATGTTGGTGACCTGATCCTGAGCCTGTCGAAGGATCATTGCCGCGTGCCGCTGTTCACAAAGCAAGCCAGCCGAGCGCGCGGGGCTTGATTTCGAGACCCGCGTTGCGGCCGGCCGCCTCGGCTGCCGCGATATCGCCGCCGCGCAAATCACAAACAAATTCCATCGCCACGAAGTCGAAACCATCGGGCGCGATGACTTCGCCGCGGAAGGCTAGGCGACCGTCCGAATATGTCGCGTGGCCAGCGATGGGGCTGCGGCAGGTGCCGTCGAGCGCGAGCTGGAAGCCGCGCTCGCAGGCGATGGCGATAGATGTTGCCTGATCGTTCAGCGGCGCGATTGCGGTTGAAACATGTTCGTCGCCGTCGCGTATCTGCATGCCGATAATTCCCTGCGACAGCGCCGGCAGCCAGTCGTCGATGGGCATAAGCGATGTCGCGCGATGTTCCAGACCGAGCCGTTTCAACCCGGCAAAGGCAAGGATCGCGGCGTCGAATGTGCCTGCATCGAGTTTCGCGAGCCGGGTATCCACATTGCCGCGCAATGGAACGATTTCGAGATTGGGCCGCGCGCGACGGATCTGCGCCACGCGGCGAACCGAGCTTGTGCCGATACGCGCGCCCTCGGCCAGCGCATCGAGCGACATCGCCTTTGATGAAACAAACGCATCGCGTGCATCTTCGCGGGCGAGCACGGCGCCGATGCGCGTGCCAGCCGGAACGGGCGCGGGAACATCCTTCATCGAATGCACGGCGAGATCGATTTCACCGGCGAGGAGCGCCGCGTCGAGTTCTCTGGTGAACAAGCCTTTGCCGCCGATATCGGCGAGGGGGCGATCCTGGATGCGATCCCCGCTCGTCGTGATGAAGTGCGTTTCGCAGGCGATGCCTTGGCGTTCGAGAGCGGCGCGCACCAGTTCGGTCTGCGCGCGCGCGAGCCGCGAGCCGCGGCTGCCGAGCCGCACCATGCGCGTCAGGTTGAAATCGGGCATGACGGGAATCGTTCGGGCTCGGCTTCCGGGTGATAATGCGGTACGGCGCATATGAATGGAATGCTTCGGAAAGGCCTGGGACGTTCGATGAAACCATTGCTTGAGGCCTTGGGCGGCGAAACGCCCTGGCCGCCGCCGGTCTGGCTGATGCGGCAGGCCGGCCGTTACCTGCCGGAATATCGGGCGCTGCGGGAGAAGGCCCAATCCTTCATCCATTTCTGCCTCACGCCTGAACTTGCCATCGAGGCGACTCTTCAACCCATCCGCCGCTTTCCGCTCGATGCCGCAATCCTCTTCGCCGACATTCTGCTCGTGCCGCATGCGCTCGGGCAGGAGGTGGCATTTGTTGCGAATGAGGGGCCGAAGCTCGGGCCGGTTCGTGACGCAGCTGCGCTTGCGAGATTGTCCAACGCGCGTTTCGCCGAGACGCTGGCACCGGTCATGGAAACCGTCACTGGCGTCCGCGCGCAGCTTCCCGAGAACGTGGCGCTGATCGGTTTTGCAGGCGCGCCATGGACCGTCGCGACCTATATGACCGAAGGCGAAGGCGGCAGCGATTTCGAAATTATCCGCAGCCTCGCCTGGCGCGAGCCGGCATTCTTCGCGGCGCTGCTCGATCGCCTCGTCGAAGCGACATCCGCCTATCTGATTTCCCAGGCCGATGCCGGCGCCGAAGCGTTGCAGCTCTTCGATTCCTGGGCGGGCGCGGTTCCTGCTTCATTGTTTGAAAGCGCCGTCATCGCGCCGACGGCACGCATAGTTCGTGCGGTCCGCGCGGCGCATCCCGGAATTCCGATCATCGGATTCCCGCGCGGCGCGGGATCGCATCTGCAAACCTATGTCGAACGGACAGGCGTCAATGCTGTCGGCATCGATTTCATGACAGATCTCGCGCGCGTTCGCAGCGCGGTGCCGCATTCGGTCGCGATACAGGGCAATCTCGATCCCGTGCTCCTGCGCGACGGCGGCGAGCCGATGTTCGCCGAATTGCACAGCATTCTTGCGTCCATGCGCGGCTACCCCTTCATCTTCAACCTCGGCCACGGCGTGCTCCCATCCACGCCGCCGGAGCACGTCGCGGAGCTAATAAGTCTCGTGCATGGCGGTTCATAGGAAATGTGCCCTTCGTGCTCTTTGCGTTAAATTCTCTCTTCTATCCCTCTCCAAACAGCGAGCGCGCTGCCGCGACTTGCGGAAGGTCGCGTGCGGCGCGGTCGAGCCAGGTCAAGCCGCGCCGGATTTCGGCGCCATACCTCGCCCGGCCTTCGTTCAAAACCGATTGGCGCAGCGCGGAGTCGTAAGCGTATTCCGGGGCTTTGGAATAGCTGCGCATCTCCGGGCCGGCGAGGAGATTCGCGATTTCGGTTTCGTCGACCGCGATGCCGAAATGCGCGAATGCTGCGGCAAGAATTTGTTGGGGCTGGTTGAGGAAATCGTCGAAGTTTATGACATGCGCACGCTCTGCAAATTGCACATGCGCCGCAGCGAGCGCCGATGCTTCGCAAGCCCACGACAGCGCAACGATTTCGCCGATGCTCATTTCCTCAATCCGCCAGGCACGGCAAAGCCGTGCGCCCAGTCGCGCCAGCCGAAACGGTGCGAGCGCCCGCGCTTCCGTCGGCGCATTGGCGCCGCCGAAGATCGTTGCGAGATAGGTTTCGGGCGCAACGCCCATAAGGATCGCTCTGGGTGCATAGTCGCGCGCCATGATCGGCACTGCGAGATCGGATGCGAAGCTCGATGCCTTCACCACGGCGCGCGCGTGAGGCTCCCATGTGCGCGACCACAGTTTGAGGAAGACCGGACGATAGGTCGCCGCGGCGCCAGGATGCTGTGCCAGGGTGCGCAGGATTTCCGGCTCGCGAAGGGAAAAGATCGCCGGGTGGCGGCCCAGCAGCCGCGACAGCAGCGTCGAGCCGACATGACCGATGTGAAAGATGTAGTAGGCGCTTTCGGATAATGCTGCGGTCGAGACAGCTTCGGACAGCTGGGCGAAGGGCAGGGTACGGCCGGGCCTTCCCGGTCCACCGATCCTGCCGTCCAGAAAGCTCGCCTGCTCGTAGTCCGATCGCGACAGGCGAAGCAGTGACACTGATCCCGCGCGCAGATCGAGCGCGTGCGGGAAGAGTTCGGGCGAGGCGGCGAGGGCCGAGGCAAACGGGTCCATGGCTCGCGGCTTAGCATGATTTCCAGGCAGTTCACGCTTGCGCGGGAGCGGGGTGGCTGGTAAACACCCCGTTCCCCGGCGGAAGCCGTGAAGCCGCGCTGGCGGGCCAGAGGCTCCCCGGCGCGTTGGCTTTTGTCTGAAGGAGTGTAGCTCAGTTGGTAGAGCGGCGGTCTCCAAAACCGTAGGCCGGGGGTTCGAGTCCCTCCACTCCTGCCAATGAAAAAGAGAACGGGTATTCGCAGTGGCCGAGGCTATTAAGAAGACTGCCGACAGCAAGGACATACCTGCCCCGCAGAAGCGCGGCGGGATTATCCAGTTTGCGCGCGAGGTTCAGCGCGAAACGTCCAAGGTCACTTGGCCGACCTGGAAGGAAACCTGGCTGACCACGGTCATGGTCTTCATCATGGTCGGTCTTCTGATGCTGTTTTTCTTCGTGGTGGATTACGTGCTCTCGTTTGGCGAGCGCTGGCTGATCGGCGCGTTGCAGTAAGAGCGGCGGACACGAGGAACGCCTGAGATGGCCGAAGCGACAACGATCCAGCAATCCGACGCCAGGTGGTACATCGTCCACACCTATTCGAATTTCGAGAAGAAGGTGTCGGAGGAGATCAAGCGCCAGGCCCAGATTCAGGGATTGTCCGATCTGATCGAGGACGTTCTCGTTCCGACGGAAGAAGTGATCGAGGTCCGGCGCGGGCAGAAACACAGCGCCGAGCGCAAGTTCCTGCCGGGTTATGTGCTCGTACGTGCGAAGTTGACCGATGAGGCCTATCACCTGATCAAGAACGTGGCGAAGGTCACGGGCTTTCTCGGCCAGAACAACAAGCCGATGCCGCTGAGGCAGGGCGAAGTCGATCGCATCCTCAATCAGGTGCATGAAGGTGCCGAACGGCCCAAGCCCTCGATTACATTCGAGATCGGCGAGCAGGTGCGCGTGGCGGACGGACCGTTCACGTCGTTCAACGGTGTTGTCGAGGAAGTCGACGAGGATCGTTCGCGCCTCAAGGTGGCTGTGTCGATCTTCGGCCGTGCGACGCCGGTGGAACTCGAGTTCACACAAGTCGAGAAGGTATAGGCGTAACACGTTGAAATGAGCGCGCGGGAGGTCCTTCGCCGGGCCGTTGACCGCGAACTTCGAGGAGAAGGTGAGACATGGCGAAGAAGATCGTTGGGTACGTCAAATTGCAGGTGCCGGCGGGATCGGCAAACCCGTCGCCGCCGATCGGCCCTGCGCTGGGCCAGCGCGGCCTGAACATCATGGAGTTCTGCAAGTCCTTCAACGCGAAGACGCAGGACCAGGAAAAGGGCATGCCGATACCGGTGACCATCACCGTGTTTTCGGACAAGTCCTTCACCTATGAAATGAAGACGCCGCCGGCGTCGTACTTCCTCAAGAAGGCAGCGAAGCTCGATGGCGGCTCCAAGGCGCCGGGCCGGGACTTCCGCGGTGTGGTGACGAAGGATCAGGTCCGGCAGATCGCCGAAGCCAAGATGAAAGACATGAACGCGCATGACGTCGAAGCCGCGATGCTGATGATCGAAGGTTCGGCGCGTTCCATGGGCATCCAGGTGAAGGGGTAAGGGCGATGGGCAAGCTGACCAAACGGTTCACCAAAGCTGTCGAAGGTATTGATTCCACAAAGTCCTATTCGCTCGAAGAGGCGGTAAAGCTCGTCAAGGCGCGGGCGACGGCAAAATTCGACGAGACGATCGAAGTGGCGATCAATCTCGGCGTCGATCCGCGCCATGCCGACCAGATGGTCCGCGGCGTCGTTTCGCTGCCGAACGGAACGGGCCGCAAACTCCGCGTGGCGGTGTTTGCCAAAGGCCCCAAGGCCGATGAGGCGAAAGCTGCCGGCGCGGACATTGTCGGAGCCGAAGATCTGGCCGAGAAGGTCCAGAAAGGCGAGATCGATTTCGACCGCTGCATCGCGACGCCCGACATGATGGGCGTCGTCGGCAGGCTGGGCAAGGTTCTTGGGCCACGCGGCCTCATGCCCAATCCAAAGGTCGGGACCGTCACCATGGATGTGACGAGCGCGATCAAGGACGCCAAGGGCGGCGCGGTCGAGTATCGCGTCGAGAAGGCCGGCATCGTACAGGCGGGTGTCGGCAAGGCGAGTTTCGAGGAGAATGCGCTGGTCGAGAATGTGCGCAGCTTCGTTGACAGCGTGGCCAAGGCCAAGCCGCAGGGTGCGAAAGGCACCTACATGAAGAAGATATCCATCAGTTCGACCATGGGTCCGGGCGTGAAGATCGCGCTCGGAAGCGTGGGCGTCCAAGTGGCATTATAGAGGAGTTTTGAATCCGGCGGGCGATCGCCGGACTGTCCGAGACTGCAGGTGTCTTAAAGACTTAGTCGAGAGACTTAATATCCTGCACAGACAGGGTGAGGCCGTTTCGCAGAACTTTTGTGGTCTGCGCCACGGGTTTGATCCCTGGGACAGGAAAGGGCCGCGAATTGTCGCGACCCGTCACAGGGCGGCGGTTCCATCGCCGGGGCCGCCGGTTGCAAAGGAGAGCCAAGTGGCGCGTATGGATCGAGCAAGGAAGGCGGAACTCGTCGAAGGCCTCAACGGGCTGATCGGCGAAGCCGGCTCCGTGGTCGTCGCCCACTATTCCGGCATGACGGTCGCCCAGATGGGCGATCTCCGCACGCGCATGCGCGCTGCGGGGGCTTCGTTCAAAGTTTCGAAGAACCGTCTGACGGTACGCGCCCTCCAGGGAACGGCCGCGGAAGGCATTGCCCATCTTTTCAAAGGACCAACCGGCATCGCGGTATCGCGCGATCCGATTGCTGCTTCGAAGGTGGCGGTGGCCTACGCCAAGGAGAACGACAAGCTCGTGATCCTGGGCGGCGTGGTCGGAAGTACGGCATTGGATGCGAACGGCGTCAAAGCCCTCGCGGAACTGCCGTCGCTTGATGAGCTGAGAGGCAAGATCGTGGGCCTGTTGCAGGCGCCCGCGACGAAGCTGGCGGGTCTATTGGCCGCGCCGGGCGGACAGCTTGCACGTGTCATCGGCGCATATTCCCGGAAGGACGCGGCGTAGAGCGCGATCAACCCAATCAAACCCGTAACGAAGGAACCAAACTTATGTCGAAAATCGAAAAACTTGTGGATGATCTGTCTGGCCTCACTGTTCTTGAGGCGGCAGAGCTTGCAAAACTCCTCGAAGACAAGTGGGGAGTCTCTGCGGCGGCTCCGGTTGCCGCAATGGCCGCTCCGGCCGCCACCGCAGCGGCGGCTCCAGCTGCGGAAAAGACCGAATTCACGGTCGTGCTATCCGAGGCGGGCGACAAGAAGATCAACGTCATCAAGGAAATCCGGGCAATCACCGGTCTCGGCCTGAAGGAAGCCAAGGATCTCGTCGAGGGTGCGCCGAAAGAGGTCAAGGCCGATGTCAGCAAGGACGAGGCCGCGAAGATCAAGAAGCAGCTCGAGGACGCAGGCGCGAAGGTCGAGCTGAAGTAGGAGGGTTCGCCGGGTTGAAATCGGCGAACGCGTACATATTTCGTTCATCCATCTCCTCCGGCGAAGCGCACGCCGGAGGACGGTGGAATTCGCCATTGGCGATGCGGCTGGGAACGGACGCCGCATCTTCGGATTCAGGGCCTACGGCCGAGGAAATCGCAGAATGACCCTTTCCTTCACAGGACGCAAACGGCTTCGCAAGCGCTTCGGCAAGATCGCCGAAATCGCGGAAATGCCGAATCTGATCGAGGTCCAGAAGACCTCTTATGATCAGTTTCTCCAGGTCGACAAGCCGGAAAGCGGTCGGCTGGACGAAGGTCTGCAGGCGGTATTCTCCTCCGTTTTCCCGATCAAGGATTTTTCGGAGAACTCGCTGCTCGAATATGTCGATTACCATTTCGAGGAGCCGAAATACGATGTCGAGGAGTGCCAGCAGCGCTCCATGACCTATGCCGCGCCGCTCAAGGTGACGCTGCGCCTCATCGTGTTCGATGTGGACCAGGAGACGGGCGCGAAATCCGTCAAGGACATCAAAGAGCAAGACGTATACATGGGCGACATCCCGCTCATGACCGACCACGGCACATTCGTGGTGAACGGCACCGAGCGCGTGATCGTCTCGCAGATGCATCGCAGCCCGGGCGTGTTCTTCGATCACGACAAGGGCAAGACGCATTCGAGCGGCAAGCTGCTGTTCGCCGCGCGCGTCATCCCCTATCGCGGCTCGTGGCTCGATTTCGAATTCGACGCCAAAGACATCATCCATGTGCGCATCGACCGCCGCCGCAAGCTGCCGGTGACGACTCTGCTTTATGCGCTCGGCTTCGACCAGGAAGCCATTCTCAACTATTTCTATTCGAAGATCGTCTTCAAGCGCGCGAAGGAAGGCGGCTGGACAACGGCGGTCGATCCCGTCTGGATGCGCAACGCCAAGGCCAATGCCGACTGGAAAAATGCGAAGACGGGGGAGGTCCTCGCCGAGGCCGGTCAGAAGATCGCGCAGCGCTCGCTCCGCAAGTGGCAGGAAGAAGGTATCAAATCGGTCCTGCTTTCCGACGAAGAGCTTATCGGTCGCTTCTCCGCACTCGACATGGTCAATGTCGAGACGGGCGAGATCTATGTCGAAGCCGGCGACGAACTGACCCAGGCCAATCTGGCCCAGCTCGTGGAAGCGGACTTCAAGGAAATCAGCGTCATCAATGTCGATGGGATCACCATCGGCGCCTATATCCGCAATACCATGGCCGTGGACAAAACCCACAGCCGCGAGCAGGCGCTGATCGAAATCTATCGCGTGATGCGACCCGGCGAGCCGCCGACGCTGGACACGGCCGAGACGCTTTTCGGGCAATTGTTTTTCGATCCGGAACGTTACGACCTTTCGTCGGTCGGCCGCGTGAAGATGAACATGCGCCTCAGTCTCGATGCGCCGGACACCATGCGCGTGCTGCGCAAGGAAGACATCGTTGCCATCGTCAAAGCGCTTGCCGACTTGCGCGATGGCCGCGGTGAAATCGACGACATCGACAATCTCGGCAATCGGCGCGTGCGCTCGGTCGGAGAGTTGATGGAAAACCAGTTCCGCGTGGGCCTCCTGCGCATGGAACGCGCGATCAAGGAGCGCATGAGCGCGGTCGATATCGACACCGTCATGCCGCATGACCTGATCAACGCGAAGCCGGTCGCGGCCGCCGTGCGCGAGTTCTTTGGTTCGTCCCAGCTCTCGCAATTCATGGACCAGACCAATCCGTTGTCGGAAGTCACGCATAAGCGGCGCATGTCGGCGCTCGGACCGGGCGGTCTGACGCGCGAGCGCGCCGGTTTTGAAGTGCGCGACGTGCATCCGACGCATTATGGACGCATCTGCCCGATCGAAACGCCGGAAGGCCCGAATATCGGTCTTATCAATTCGCTCGCGACTTACGCGCGCGTGAACAAATACGGCTTCATCGAAAGCCCGTATCGCAAAGTCGTCAACAAGCACGTGACCGACGAGGTCATCTATCTTTCGGCGATGGAGGAATCGAAGTTCACGATCGCGCAAGCAAACGCGACGATCGACGGACGGGCGCGTCTGACCGACGAACTTGTTTCCTGCCGCAAGGGCGGAAACTTCGTGATGACGACGCCGGACCAGGTCGAGTTCATCGACGTGTCGCCGAAGCAGCTCGTCTCGGTCGCTGCGGCGCTGGTGCCATTCCTTGAGAATGACGACGCGAACCGCGCGCTGATGGGCTCCAACATGCAGCGCCAGGCTGTGCCGCTGTTGCGTCCCGAGGCACCGCTTGTCGGCACCGGCCTCGAGGAAGTGGTCGCGCGCGACTCCGGCTCGGCGATTGCGGCGCGACGCTCGGGCATTGTCGATCAGGTGGACGCAACGCGTATCGTGGTGCGCGCCACGCAGGAAACCGATCCGACAAAGCCGGGCATCGATATCTATCGCCTCAAGAAGTTCCAGCGATCCAACCAGTCGACCTGCATCAATCAGCGGCCGCTGGTGAAAGAAGGCGATGCCGTCCAGAAGGGCGACATCATCGCCGATGGTCCGTCGACACAGCTTGGCGAGCTTGCCCTCGGCAAGAATGCGCTCGTCGCCTTCATGCCGTGGAATGGTTATAACTTCGAGGACTCGATCCTCATTTCCGAGCGCATCGTGCGCGACGACGTCTTCACCTCGATCCACATCGAGGAATTCGAAACGATGGCGCGCGATACGAAGCTCGGGCCGGAGGAAATTACCCGCGATATTCCAAACGTGGGCGAAGAGAGCCTCAAGAATCTCGACGAGGCAGGGATCGTCTATATCGGCGCGGAAGTGAATCCGGGCGACATCCTGGTCGGCAAGGTCACGCCCAAGGGTGAGACGCCGATGACTCCGGAAGAAAAGCTCTTACGGGCCATCTTCGGCGAAAAGGCCGCCGATGTGCGCGACACATCGCTCCGCGTGCCGCCGGGTGTCACCGGCACGATCGTGGAAGTGCGCGTGTTCAACCGCCACGGCGTCGACAAGGACCAGCGCGCATTGGCGATCGAGCGCGCGGAAGAGGAGCGTCTGGCCGAAGACCGCGACGACGAGCTTGCGATCCTCGAGCGCAATATCTTTTCGCGCCTGTCGGAGATACTTCTGCACAAGACCGTCGCGTCGGGACCGAAGGGTCTCGCTGCCGATACGAAAGTCACGCAAAACGTGCTCGATGCCATTCCGCGCCATCAATGGTGGCAGATCGGATTGCGCAACGAAAAGTCGATGGCGGAGATCGAAGCGCTGCGCAAGCAGTACGACGAATCCAAGCAGCGTCTCGACAAGCGCTTCGCCGACAAGGTGGACAAGCTGCGCCGCGGCGACGAACTCGCGCCGGGCGTGATGAAGATGGTCAAGGTCTTTGTCGCAGTGAAACGCAAGCTGCAGCCGGGCGACAAGATGGCCGGCCGTCACGGCAACAAGGGCGTCATCAGCCGGATTCTTCCGATCGAGGACATGCCCTATCTCGCCGACGGCACGCAGGTCGATGTCGTGCTCAATCCGTTGGGCGTTCCGAGCCGCATGAATGTGGGCCAGATTCTCGAGACGCATCTCGGTTGGGCGTGTGCAGGTCTTGGCCGGCAGATCGGCGAGGTCGTCGATAAAACAAAGCGCGATGGTCGTGTGGAATCACTTCGCCGCTCGCTCAAGGCGATCTACGGCCACGACGAACGGCTCGCCGAACTCGACGATGGCGGACTGATCGAGCTGTCGGAAAATCTGCGCGAAGGCGTTCCCGTGGCGACGCCGGTGTTCGACGGCGCCAAGGAGAAAGACATCGTCGAAATGCTGCACCAGGCGGGTCTGACCGAGACGGGGCAGGTGACGCTCTATGACGGCCGCACGGGCGAGGCGTTCAAACGCCAGGTCACGGTCGGCTACATCTACATGCTGAAGCTGCATCATCTCGTGGACGACAAGATCCATGCGCGTTCGATCGGTCCGTATAGCCTTGTTACCCAGCAGCCGCTGGGCGGCAAAGCGCAGTTCGGCGGCCAGCGCTTCGGCGAAATGGAGGTCTGGGCGCTCGAAGCCTATGGCGCCGCCTACACGCTGCAGGAAATCCTTACCGTCAAGTCGGACGACGTGGCGGGTCGCACGAAGGTCTATGAGGCCATCGTGCGCGGAGAGGACACATTCGAAGCCGGCATTCCCGAGAGCTTCAACGTGCTCGTCAAGGAAATGCGCTCGCTCGGACTCAACGTCGAGCTGGTGAACGGCTGAAACAAATATCGCTAACCGCTCTCAGGAGACGGGTATGAACCAAGAACTGATGAACGTCTTTCAGACGGGCAAGGAAGTCCCGACCTTCGACCGGATTCGCATTTCGCTTGCGAGTCCCGACCAGATTTTGCGCTGGTCGCATGGCGAGATCAAAAAGCCCGAGACGATCAACTACCGGACCTTCAAGCCCGAGCGCGACGGTCTGTTCTGCGCGCGCATCTTCGGGCCCGTGAAGGACTACGAATGCCTGTGCGGCAAGTACAAGCGCATGAAGTACAAGGGCATCGTCTGCGAGAAATGCGGCGTCGAAGTGACGGTACAGAAGGTGCGCCGCGACCGGATGGGCCATATCGAGCTGGCTTCGCCCGTCGCGCATATCTGGTTCCTGAAGTCGCTGCCGTCGCGCATCGGCCTGATGCTCGACATGACGCTGAAGGATCTCGAGCGCGTCCTTTATTTCGAGAACTATGTCGTCATCGAGCCGGGGCTCACGCCGCTCAAGGAGCGTCAGCTCCTGTCGGAAGACGAGTATTACCGCTCGCAGGACGAATACGGCGCCGACAGCTTCACCGCGATGATCGGCGCGGAGGCGATCCGCACGCTGTTGCAGGCGATCGATCTGGAGAAATTGCGCGACTGGCTGCGCACCGAAATTGCCGGCTGCAATGGCGGGGAAAAGCCGAAGAAACTCGTGAAGCGTCTCAAGGTCGTCGAGGCCTTCCTCGATTCCGGCAACCGTCCGGAATGGATGATCCTGACTGTTGTTCCAGTCATTCCGCCGGAACTGCGCCCGCTCGTACCGCTCGATGGCGGCCGGTTCGCGACCTCGGACCTCAACGATCTCTATCGCCGCGTCATCAACCGCAACAACCGTCTGAAGCGGCTGATCGAGCTCAAGGCGCCGGACATCATCGTACGCAACGAAAAGCGCATGCTGCAGGAAGCCGTGGACGCGCTGTTCGACAATGGCCGGCGCGGCCGCGTGATCACGGGTGCCAACAAGCGTCCACTGAAGTCGCTGGCCGACATGCTGAAGGGCAAACAGGGCCGTTTCCGCCAGAACCTGCTCGGCAAGCGCGTCGACTATTCGGGCCGTTCGGTGATCGTGGTTGGTCCCGAATTGAAGCTGCATCAGTGCGGGCTGCCGAAGAAGATGGCGCTCGAACTGTTCAAGCCGTTCATTTATTCGCGGCTCGAGGCGAAGGGTTTCTCGCAGACCGTCAAACAGTCGAAGAAGCTGGTGGAGAAGGAAAAGCCGGAAGTCTGGGATATCCTCGAAGAGGTGATCCGCGAGCATCCGGTGCTGCTCAATCGTGCGCCGACTCTCCATCGCCTCGGCATCCAGGCCTTCGAGCCGGTGTTGATCGAAGGCAAGGCCATCCAGCTCCATCCGCTGGTCTGCACCGCGTTCAACGCCGACTTCGACGGCGACCAGATGGCGGTGCATGTGCCGCTCTCGCTCGAGGCGCAACTGGAAGCGCGCGTGCTCATGATGTCCACAAATAACATTCTGAGCCCCGCCAACGGCAAGCCGATCATCGTGCCGACACAGGATATCGTCCTCGGCCTTTATTACCTGTCGCAGGAGCGCGACAACGAACCGGGCCAGGGAATGGTGTTTCATGACATCGGCGAGATCGAACACGCCTTGTTCTCGGGTGCGGTCACCCTGCATGCCAAGGTCGAGGCGCGCTACAGGACCGTCGATCAGGACGGCAAGCCGATCACCCGTCGTGTCAAATCGACGCCGGGCCGGCTGATGATTGCCGAGCTTCTGCCGCGCAATCCGAAGATTCCCTTCGAACTGGCGAACCGTCTGCTGCGCAAGCAGGAGATCAGTCAGCTGATTGACGAGGTCTATCGTCATTGCGGGCAGAAGGAGACGGTGCTGTTTGCCGACGCGATGATGGCGCTCGGCTTCCGCGAAGCCTGCAAGGCCGGTATTTCCTTCGGCAAGGACGACATGGTCGTGCCGGCGACGAAGGAGAAGCTTATCGAAGACACGCGCCACCGCGTGCGCGAGTATGAGCAGCAATATCAGGAAGGTCTCACGACCGACAAGGAGAAGTACAATCTCGTCATCGACATCTGGTCGAAATGCACCGACGAGGTGGCCAAGAAGATGATGGACGAAATCTCCCAGCCGCGCGTCGATCCCAAGACCGGCCGCATCGAGGAGATGAACTCCATTTATATGATGTCGCACTCCGGTGCGCGCGGCTCGCCGCAGCAGATGAAACAGCTGGCCGGCATGCGCGGACTGATGGCGCGTCCTTCGGGCGAAATCATCGAGACGCCGATCCTTTCCAACTTCAAGGAAGGGTTGACGGTGATGGAGTACTTCAACTCCACGCATGGTGCGCGAAAGGGGCTGGCCGACACGGCGCTCAAGACCGCGAACTCGGGCTATCTCACCCGCCGTCTCGTCGACGTGGCAAACGACTGCATCATCACGACAGAAGATTGCGGTACCAAGCACGGCGTCAGTGTGCAGGCCGAAATCGACGGCGGACAGGTCGTATCGTCGTTGTCGGAGCGAATCCTTGGACGCACCGCGGCCGAAGACGTCAAGCATCCGGAGACGGGCGAGGTCATCGTGCGCCGCGGACGCGAGATCAGCGAAGATCTCGCGGAGAAGATCGAGAACGCGCATATCCAGAAGGTGCGCGTGCGTTCGGTGCTTTCCTGCGAGCTGACGGATGGTGTGTGCGGCAAATGCTATGGCCGCGATCTCGCACGGGGAACCGCGGTCAATATCGGCGAAGCGGTGGGCGTCATTGCCGCGCAGTCGATCGGCGAGCCGGGCACGCAACTCACCATGCGCACCTTCCATATCGGTGGTGCGGCGCAGGTGGCGGGCCAGTCGAAGATCGAAGCGAGCTATGACGGCAAGATCAAGATCATCAACCGCAAGCTGGTGAAGAACTCCGACGGCGAGATGGTCGCGATGTCGCGCAACATGCAGGTTGCGATCGTCGATCCGAAGGGGCAGGAGCGCGCATCCTACCGCATCGTGTATGGCGCGAAGCTCAAGGTGGACGAGGGCCAGTCGATCAAGCGTGGCGATCGCCTGGCGGAATGGAATCCCAACAGCCTGCCGGTGCTCACTGAAATCGACGGCATCGTCCGCTACGAAGATTTGGTGCCGGGCATTTCGTTGAAGGACGTCGCCGACGAAAAGACCGGCGTGTCCAACAAGGTCGTCATCGATCCGCGCGGTACGGGATCGAAAACGCAGGATCTGCGTCCCGCGCTCATGATGGTCGACTCGAAAGGCAAGCCGCTTACGCTGCCGACTGTCGGCGAAGTACGCTATGCGCTATCCGCGGACGCGATTATCTCCGTCGAGGACGGCGCATCGGTGAAAGCGGGCGACGTTCTCGCGCGTATTCCGACCGAAGGCGCCAAGACGCGCGACATCACGGGCGGTCTGCCGCGCGTGGCGGAATTGTTCGAAGCGCGCAAGCCCAAGGAATGCGCGGTGCTGGCCGAGACCGACGGATTTGTCGAGTTCGGCAAGGATTACAAGAACAAGCGCCGGGTGATCGTGAAGCCGAAGAACGACAAGGGCGAGCCCGTCGAATATCTGATCCCGAAAGGCAAGCACATCAGCGTCCGCGAGGGCGACTATGTCGAGAAAGGTGATTACATCGTCGAAGGCAATCCTTCGCCGCACGACATACTCAGGATCAAGGGCGTGGAGGAACTCGCGACCTATCTCGTCAAGGAAATCCAGGACGTGTATCGGCTGCAGGGCGTGAAGATCAACGACAAGCACATCGAAGTGATCGTCCGGCAGATGATGCAGAAGATGGAGATCACCAACGGCGGCGACACCACATTGCTTGCCGGGGAGCAGGTCGATCTTCTCGAGATGGACGAAGCCAACAAGAAGGCGACGGACCTCGGCGGCAAGCTAGCCGAAGGTCGTCCGGTGCTGCTCGGCATCACCAAGGCGTCGCTGCAGACGCGTTCGGTGTTCTCCGCCGCGTCGTTCCAGGAGACCACGCGCGTGCTGACCGATGCGGCCGTCAATGGCCGCGTCGACACGCTCGAAGGGCTCAAGGAGAACGTGATCGTCGGCCGGCTCATTCCCGCCGGCACCGGCGGCGCCATCGCCCGGCTCCGGCACATCGCCACCGAGCGCGATCGCGTGATCCAGGAAGAACAAGCGAAAGGCGAGCCGGCCCGGATCGAGGGACCGGCGCAGGCGGCCGAATAGCTGCTCCCTCAGAAAAGCGGAAAGCCGCCCGGAGAAATCCGGGCGGCTTTTGTTTGGCCGGGGCCGAACGGGCGAGTGTTTCGGCCGAGGCTCGAGCTATGGCGATACGGTCCAGACCGTTCCGCTGCCGTGCTGGCCACCCTCCGGTGTAGTGCCATAAAGGCCGCCTGTCGTCTTGTCCATTATCGGACGCGTTAGCGGATAGGCGCCGTCGCTGTAGCCGCCGGAGAAGTCGTGGAGCACGCTTTTGTTCCAGCTATTCCCGCCCTGGACAAATTCGAACACCGTTCCTTCATTGTAACTCTCGCCATACTGGGTCGTCCCGTATAGGATGCTGCCGGCCTTGTCCAAAGTTATGCCGACCGGATTAGATCCGTCCGAGTCGCCCTGAAAATCGTACAGGACGCTCTCCTTGGGGCGGCCATCGAGATTCAGGGAAAACATTGTTCCGTCGTTCCTGGATCCACCGACATAGGCTACGCCGTAAACGGTCGCGGTGCCGGTGTCGACGTCGATGTCCTCGGGATAACCGCCGTCTTGTCCGCCTTCGAATGCGTAAAGAACATTCTCGCTCCAGACACCCGCTTTCTCCGTCAGCTGGTAAACCGTACCGTAGCTGTCAGATCCGCCACGTCCGGCCGATCTTTTGTATCATTGGCGTGAGGGTTTCGCTCCGGACCCTGTCATGCCGCACGAGGAGCCAACTGCCGCGAAAGCTGCGCGCCCATGACCACGAGCGGCACGAGCGGAACGAGGAACGCCAGATGATACCAGATCGGAAATCTGGACCAGAGAGAAATGTGGCTCGGCAGAAACAGCGCGAGAATCACCCCGCCCGCGATCCACGGCGCCCAGCGGCTCGCCGGTGCAACGGCCGGGATCACCGCTCCGGCAATAACGGAGGTAAGCGCGGCCATCAAGAGGCGCGCGATCTTCATGGGAAGCGTGAACAGCAGAGCGTGCTCGACCTGGACGTACCCCGGCAGCCAGAGCCGCAGGCCGAAATTGATGATCGTCACCACGACCGCCCAAGTCACTATTCCGGCGAGGATTCCCCCGGCTGTCCGCCACATGCTGCAACCCCGCTATTGAATACTAAAATTTCAATAGTATAATTAAACCATGAAAGCAAGCCTCATCATTCTTGGCGTTCTGCATCGGGGGGATTTCCATCCCTACGAGATCAAGCGTCGGCTCGAGAATGCGATGGTCGAGTGCTACACCGACGTCGATGTGGGGACGCTGTACTACGCCGTCCGACAGCTCGAGAAAGATGGCCTGATTTCGGCGGTCGGGAAGGAATGCGTGGCCCGCGGGGGCATGCGGACGGTTTACCGGATCACCCCAAAGGGAAGGGCCGAGTTCCAGGACATGCTGCACAGGCAGTTCGAGCAGGATGGACCTGTATCCCAGACGCTCTACGGCGCGCTCCTGTTCCTGCATCTGTGCGATCTGGAGACCGTCGAAGCGCTCGTCCGCAAGCGGGTCGCCCGCCTCGACCAACTCATCGCCAAGCTGGACCCGATCAGGAAAGAGCTGCAGGGCGTGCTGTCGACCGGCGGGGAGCACCTTCTGCGGCATGTGGAGCGCCAGAGGGGGCTCGACCGCGAATGGCTGAACGGTCTTCTCGCCGACATCGAGGCGCGGCGCGTGCGCGATGTTGCCGAACCGCGAAAACTTGAGCCTGGCGCAGGGTGAAGCAGCAGCCCCGTCCGGGGTGGCAACCCAGACCGCTCCGGCCGAGATATCCGGTATGGGGGCGCAAACGCACCCACCGCAAGTCGAACATTTGTGCAACCAGAAATTGCTGTAGGCGGCGGCGCTTATTGCCAGAGATTGTGTATCGGACCGGCACTCTTGCAGTTTGAAATCGATGAACTGCGTGCGAACCGTCCACATGAGTGGCTGTTACCTGTCGCCGAATGATCCGGATTTGCGGCCGCGAGATTGGCACGGTGCCGCCGGCGGCCCAATAACCGGTCTTCGCGGGACGGCAGCAAACAGCGACAGCCGGCAGGGTTGGGCGAGTCGCCCTGCGCCAGGTGACCTTGGCGCGGTTTCGGCGGCTGCGGCCGTAAGCTAAGGCGTGATCTCCCACACTGTTCCGAGATTGTCCGATCCACCCTCTGTGGTCGTGCCGTAAAGGTCGCCGTCCTGGTCGAGGATGACGCCGCCATATGGGGAGCTCCCGTCGCCCGACTCGGCGCCCGTCGAGGAGTCGTCCGGATGAACGCCGAATTTGTGGAGAATGATCTCGTTCCACGCACCCCCGGATTGCGTGAGTTCGAACACGATCCCGCTCCCAGTAGACGTCGTTCCGTAGAGCTGTCCGGACGGGCCCCAGGTGAGACCGGCTCTCGGGTTCCAGCCGTCGCCTTCGCCTCCGAAATCGTGCAGCACCTTTTCCTTCCACCGGTCTCCGGAGCGGGCAAGCTCGAACACGGTGCCGACATCGGAGTAGAAATTGGAAACGCCGCCAGCGTAGGTCGTGCCATAAAGATTGCCGTTCTCGTCCATGATCAGTGTGCCCATGGGCTCACCGCCGTCGGCACCGCCCGTGAAGGTGTAGAGCACCTTCTCTTTCCACGCGCCGCGGAACCGGAACAGCTCGAAGATCGTGCCCTCCCCACCACGGCCCTCGGCGCCGTAGATTGTGGTTCCATAGAATGTCCCCGATCCGTCCGTGAGCAGCCCGGCATATGGTTCCCATCCGTCGCCATCGGCTCCGAATGAGTGGAGCACGGTCTCGCTCCACACCCCGCCGGTGTTGCTCAATTCAAACACGGTGCCCACATTATCAGTGCCGCCTTCAAAGGTCGTTCCGAAGATATTGCCGGATTTGTCCATGACAAGATCGCATAGCGGCAACGTGCCGTCGTCCGCTGTTCCGCCAAAAGCCCAGACCGTATGTTCGACCCACTTTCCGCCGCTCCTGTACAATTCGAACACGTTTCCGCCGTCGTACGCGTCACCTGTCGAAGTCGTGCCGTACAGATCGCCGCTCGAATCGCGGATCAGTCCCGCCTCCGGCCAGGCGCCGTCTGCTCCATTGAAGACGAGCACGGATTTCTCTTTCCATGAGTCCCCGGACTTGGTCAGTTTGAAGACCTGACCGTAATCGCCCTTATCGAGCGGATCGCCTTCCCCCGTTCCGTAGAGTGATCCGCTGTGAAGGTAGACGTTGCCCTCCGGATAGGCTCCATCCAAATTCGTGAAGCTGTAGAGCACGGTCTCGGTCGCGGCGGCTGCGGGCAGCGCCAAACCAGTTAAGACCAGGAAACCGATCGCAATCCGGCCCACGGGAAGCGCAAGCATCCGGATCCTCCGTCAGAATATGCTGATTTTGGCACAGGGCCGTTGGCAACGCCAACCACGGCGTCGACGCCACAGCGTCTTCGCCGTTATTACCCCCCGAAACATTCTGGTATTCATTTGCCGCCAGCTTGGTTTGCGGGGCCCGTCTGGCGATTGGAGTCTTCGGCAATGATGTCTGAGTTGAACTCGGTGATGGCTCGCTGACCCGCTCGTACCCGCTTCGAAGAATGGTCCAGAAAAGCGTCGATGTTCGCGTTCTTCTGAAGTGACGCGAGCATCCGAATGAATTCCGTCTTCTACACGGACCGCGAATCCCCGCGGCGCACAAATCCGTGCGGCAGCGCGCGCCGAAACGCCGACCGCTCCGCGCTCGTCCTCGACCACTCCGCGAGAAGCTCGACCCAGGTAAGGACCCTGACGCCGATTGTTACATGTGGAATGACTGTCCGCGGTGGACAAAGGCCGTCTATGCTGTCATCGAAGCGATGAAGCCTTTTGCCGCTCCACTTAGGATCGAGCATTCGGATTGAGTTCTCCAAAGACACGAGGCTCGCCCGGAGCCGACCGCGAAGCTCAATTTCGTACCGGTTGGCGAGATCGAAGCCCGAGCGTCCCTCCCACTCATAATCGGCGTCTTCAAGTTGCTTAAGTTGCTCGGGCGTTTTCTGATACTTGCGCTCCAGTGCGCCGATTGCATGTGAACCGCTCGGCGGGATTTTGCGTCTTTGGCGCTTCTGGGTGATCGAGGATGGGGGCTGACCGAGTTTCGTACCGAGACCAGCCGACGGTGCTGAAAACATTCTATCCTTTCAGAGGCTTAGACGATTAACGCGATAGGATTAACCCTGCTTCGGGAAACGGTCGAGAATCGCTATGTGCGTTTGCGCCCCCATACCGGAAATATCCTTTCTCCGGGGTTGACCGGGCAGGGGCCCGAATCTATATAGCGCGACCTTCATGGACAGGCTGTCGGCGCTTTCCGGCGCCGAAACGCTGGCTCGAAGTCAGTCTGGGAAGTGTGAATTGCGCGATTGGGCGGGTTTCCCTCCCCAATCCTCCGCAAAGTTCGGGGCGGCCCGAGATGGGCCGGCCCGTTGGTTCGTTTGTTGGGTCGCGCGACGCGACAGAACGTGGAAACAGGAATGCCGACGATCAATCAGTTGATCCGCAAGCCGCGCGGGGAAAAGCCGAAGCGCAACAAGGTACCGGCGCTGACCGGCTGTCCGCAGAAGCGCGGCGTGTGCACCCGCGTCTACACGACGACGCCGAAGAAGCCGAACTCGGCACTTCGCAAGGTTGCCAAGGTGCGCCTGACCAATGGCTACGAAGTGGTGAGCTATATTCCGGGCGAAGGCCACAATCTCCAGGAACACTCCGTGGTGCTGCTCCGCGGCGGTCGCGTGAAGGACCTGCCGGGCGTCCGCTATCACATCATCCGCGGCGTGCTCGACACGCAGGGCGTCAAGGACCGCAAGCAGCGCCGTTCGCTTTACGGCGCCAAGCGGCCGAAATAGGGAGATTCAGGATGGCCCGCCGCCGCCGCGCCGAACGCCGCGAAATCGTCCCCGACGCCAAATATGGCGATTTCGTCCTCGCGAAATTCATGAACAGCCTGATGTATCACGGCAAGAAGGCCGCCGCGGAACGCATCATCTATGGCGCGTTCGATACAATTCAGACCAAGACCAAGCAGGATCCGCTGCAGCTCTTTCACGAGGCGCTGCGCAATGTGAGCCCGGCGCTGGAAGTGCGCTCGCGGCGCGTCGGCGGCGCGACCTATCAGGTGCCGGTCGAAGTTCGGCAGGACAGAAGCCGCGCGCTCGCCATCCGCTGGATCATCAACGCGTCGCGCGCGCGCAACGAGCCGACGATGATGGGCCGGCTGTCCGGCGAGCTTATGGACGCCGCAAACAATCGCGGATCGGCGGTCAAGAAGCGTGAAGACACGCATAAGATGGCCGAGGCGAACCGTGCTTTCTCCCATTACCGCTGGTGATGCGTAAGTAGTTCAAGGACTAAGTCATGGCCCGCACGACCCCGCTCGAGAAATACCGCAATATCGGGATCGCCGCGCATATCGATGCCGGCAAGACGACGACGACCGAGCGCATTCTCTATTACACGGGCAAAAGCCATAAGATCGGCGAAGTTCATGACGGCGCTGCGACCATGGACTTCATGGAGCAGGAACAGGAACGTGGCATCACGATTACTTCGGCCGCGACCACCTGTTACTGGAACGATCACCGCATCAACATCATCGACACGCCGGGCCATGTCGACTTTACGATCGAAGTCGAACGTTCGATGCGCGTGCTTGACGGCGCCGTGGCGGTGTTCGACGCCGTTGCCGGAGTCGAGCCGCAGTCGGAAACCGTGTGGCGCCAGGCCGACAAATATCGCGTCCCGCGCATTTGCTTTGTGAACAAGATGGATCGCATCGGCGCGGATTTTCCGCGCTGCGTCGCCATGATGATCGATCGTCTTGGAACGCGTCCGATGGTCGTGACATGGCCGATCGGTACGGAGAGCGAGTTCCGGGGCCTCGTCGATGTCGTCACCATGAAGGCGATCATCTGGCGCGACGAACAGCTCGGCGCGAAATTCGACATCGTCGAAATCCCGGATGACCTGAAGCCCAAGGCTGAAGAGCTGCACACCCAGCTCGTCGAGATGGCCGTGGAAGAAGACGAGGAGCTTCTGGGCGCCTATCTCGACGGCAAGATGCCGACGCCCGAACAGATCAAGGCCTGCATTCGCAAGGGCACGATCGCATTCCACTTTGTCCCGGTAATGTGCGGTTCGGCATTCAAGAACAAGGGCGTGCAGCCCCTGCTCGATGCCGTTGTCGACTACCTTCCGTCGCCGCTCGACATCCCGCCGGTCGAGGGCACGGTTCCCGGCAAGAACGAATTGGTCGTGCGTCCGGCCGACGACAAGGCGCCGTTCTCCGGCCTCGCATTCAAGATCATGGACGATCCGTTTGTCGGCTCCATCACCTTTGTACGCGTCTATTCGGGTACGGTTTCTTCGGGCACGGGCGTGCTCAACTCGGTGAAGGACAAGAACGAACGTGTCGGCCGCATGTTGCTGATGCATGCCAACAGCCGCGAAGACGTCAAGGAGGCCAATGCCGGCGATATCGTGGCATTTGCCGGCCTGAAATATACGACAACAGGTGAGACGCTCTGCGATCCGAACAATCCGGTGATCCTGGAGAAGATGGAATTTCCCGATCCCGTCATCGAAGTCGCGATCGAACCAAAGACGAAAGCCGATCAGGAAAAAATGGGCATGGCGCTCGCCCGCCTGGCCCAGGAGGATCCGTCATTCCGCGTTTCGACCGACGCGGAGTCCGGCCAGACAATCCTGAAAGGCATGGGCGAACTCCATCTCGACATCAAGGTCGACATTCTGAAGCGCACCTACAAGGTCGAGGCGAATGTCGGCGCGCCGCAGGTTGCCTATCGCGAGACGCTGTCGAGACCGGTGACGATCCAGTACACGCACAAGAAACAAACCGGCGGTTCGGGTCAGTTCGCCGAAGTGAAGATCGAATTCGAGCCGCTGCCGCCGGGCTCGGGTTTCGTTTTCGAGAACGACGTTGTCGGCGGCTCGATCCCCAAGGAATTCATTCCTTCGGTGGAAAAGGGCATCAAGGCGCAGAAGGAAGCCGGATTGATGGCCGGCTTTCCGGTGATCGATTTCCAGGCGCGCCTGGTGGACGGCAAATACCACGAAGTGGACTCGAACGCGCTCACCTTCGACATCGCGGCGCGCGCGGCATTCCGCGAACTGTCGTCCAAGGGCGCCGTCAAGCTGCTTGAGCCGATCATGAAGGTCGAGGTCGTCACGCCCGAAGATTTCCTCGGTGGCGTGATCGGCGACCTGAATTCGCGGCGCGGCCAAGTGCAGGGAACGGATTCGCGCGGCAATGCGCAGGTCGTGACTGCCATGGTCCCGCTCGCCAATATGTTCGGTTACATCAACAATCTGCGCTCCATGACGCAGGGGCGCGCGCAATACACAATGCAATTCGATCACTACGAGCAGGTGCCGCAAGCGATCGCGGATGAAGTGAAAGCGAAGTACGCCTAAGAAACTGTCAGGAGATCCAATATGGCAAAGAGCAAATTCGAGCGAAACAAGCCGCACTGCAACATCGGCACCATCGGTCATGTCGATCATGGCAAGACATCGCTGACGGCGGCCATTACCAAAATCCTGGCAGAGCAGGGCAAGGCGCAATTCACCGCCTATGACCAGATCGACAAGGCACCGGAGGAAAAGGCGCGCGGCATCACCATCTCGACCGCACATGTGGAATACGAAACCGACAAGCGGCACTACGCCCATGTCGACTGCCCGGGCCATGCCGACTATGTGAAAAACATGATCACGGGCGCCGCGCAGATGGACGGCGCCATTCTCGTGGTGTCTGCCGCCGACGGGCCGATGCCGCAAACCCGCGAGCACATTCTTCTTGCCCGTCAGGTGGGCGTGCCGGCGCTCGTCGTCTACCTGAACAAGGTGGATATGGTGGATGATCCGGAGCTTCAGGAACTCGTCGAGCTCGAAGTGCGCGAGTTGCTTTCAAGCTACGGTTTCCCCGGCGACACCATCCCGATCGTGCGCGGCTCCGCGCTATGCGCGCTTGAGGATCGCGAACCAAAGCTGGGTCGCGATTCCATCACGGAATTGATGAAGGCCGTGGACGAGAACATTCCTCAACCTGAGCGTCCGATCGACCAGCCCTTCATGATGGCGATCGAGGACGTGTTCTCGATCTCCGGCCGCGGCACCGTCGTCACCGGCCGTATCGACCGCGGCGTCGTCAAGGTGGGCGAGGAAGTGGAAATCGTCGGCATTCGTCCGACGCAGAAGACGACCGTCACCGGCGTTGAAATGTTCCGCAAGCTGCTCGATCAGGGCCAGGCCGGCGACAACGTTGGTTGTCTGCTGCGCGGCATCGAGCGCGAAGGCGTGGAGCGCGGGCAGGTGCTGGCGAAGCCCGGCTCGATTACGCCGCACACGAATTTCAAGGCGGAAGTCTACGTGCTTACGAAGGAAGAGGGCGGCCGTCACACGCCGTTCTTCACCAACTACCGGCCGCAATTCTATTTCCGCACGACCGACGTGACGGGAATCGTGAAGCTGCCGGAAGGCACCGAGATGGTGATGCCGGGCGATAATGTTTCGATCGATGTCGAGCTGATCGTTCCGATCGCGATGGAAGAGAAGCTGCGCTTCGCCATCCGCGAAGGCGGCCGGACGGTCGGATCGGGCGTTGTCGCGAAGATCGTGAAATAGGCGAAGGCCTCGGGCGGATATCGGAGAAAAGAACATGCAGGGTCAGAACATCCGTATTCGGCTCAAGGCTTTCGACCATCGTATTCTCGACAATTCGACGCGGGAGATCGTCAACACGGCGAAGCGCACGGGCGCGCAGGTCAGGGGTCCGATCCCGCTGCCGACCGATTTCGAGCGCTTCACGGTGAACCGCTCCCCGCATGTGGACAAGAAGAGCCGCGAGCAGTTCGAAATCCGGACTCACAAACGGCTTCTCGACATCATCGATCCCACGCCGCAGACGGTCGACGCGCTGATGAAGCTCGACCTTGCGGCCGGTGTCGATGTCGAGATCAAGCTCTAAAGGAAACGCGGATGCGCACGGGCGTCATCACGCAGAAAGTGGGCATGACCCGGCTATTCCTTGAGGATGGCCGGCATGTACCTGTCACGGTCCTGAAGCTGGATGGCTGTCAGGTCGTGTCGAAGCGGACGGAAGAGAAGGACGGCTACACGGCCGTCCAGCTCGGCAGCGGCTTTGCAAAGACCAAACGGCTTACCCAGGCCGATCGCGGTCGCTTTGCAAAAGCGGAAGTCGAGCCGAAGCGGAAACTGGCAGAGTTTCGTGTCGATAGTGCGAACATGCTCGAAGTAGGCGATGTAATTCTCGCCGATCACTTCGTTGCGGGACAGAAGGTCGACGTCACCGGCATCACCATCGGACGCGGTTTCACCGGCGCCATGAAGCGCTGGAATTTCCGCGGCCTCGAAGCGAGCCACGGCGTATCGATCTCGCACCGTTCGCTCGGCGGCACGGGCGGCCGCCAGGATCCGGGCAAGACCTTCAAGAACAAGAAGATGCACGGGCATTACGGCGTCGACCGCGTGACGACCCAGAATCTCGAGATCGCGAAGGTCGATGTCGAGCGCGGACTAATTATGATCAAGGGTGCCGTACCGGGCCACAAGGGCGGCTGGGTCATGGTACGCGATGCCGCCAAGCGTCCGCGCCCCGATGCGGCGCCAATGCCGGCCTCCGTGCGCAAGCCCGAGCGGCACGCAGCACCCGCGCAAACGGCGGAGGCGTGAGATGAAAACGCAGGTTTACAATCTCGACGCCGACGGCACGACCGAAATCGAACTCAAGGATTCGATCTTCGGGCTTGAGCCGCGCACGGATCTGATCCAGCGCGTGGTCGTGTGGCAGCTCGCCAAGCGCCGCGCCGGCACACACAAGGTTCTGACGCGTGGCGAAATCAACCGCACCAAGAAGAAGCTCTACAAACAAAAAGGCACCGGCCAGGCCCGTCATGGCGCGCGTTCGGCGCCGTTGTTTGTCGGCGGTGCGAAAGCCATGGGACCGGTGCAGCACAGCCATGCCTTCGATCTGCCGAAGAAGGTGCGTGCGCTCGGTTTGCGGCACGCGCTTTCGGCGAAGGTCAAGACCGGCTCGCTCGTCGTGATCGAAACGGCGAAGGCCGAAAGCATAAAGACCAAAGATCTGGCGAAGCGACTGGGCAGGATCGGCGCAGAGAACGCGCTGATCGTGGATGGCGAGATTGACGGCAATTTCGCGCTCAGCGCGCGCAATCTGCCGGGTGTCGGTCTGCTGCCGACGGCAGGACTGAATGTTTATGATATTCTCAATCGCGACAAGCTCGTGCTCACGCGGGCGGCGGTCAACGCGCTCGAGGAACGGCTGTCATGAATAATTATGACATCATCTTGTCGCCGGTGATCACCGAAAAGGCGACCAAGCTCAGCGAGAGCAACCAGGTTGTATTCCGCGTGGCGCAGGCGGCTACGAAGCCGCAGATCGCCAAGGCCGTCGAAGGTCTGTTCAAGGTGAAGGTGAAGGCCGTCAACACGATCAAGCAGAAGGGCAAGCCCAAGCTCTTCCGCGGCCGACCCTATCAGCGCAGCGACGTCAAAAAAGCGATCGTGACCCTGGCCGAGGGCTACCAGATCGACATCACAACGGGGCTCTGAGATGGCGCTGAAACAGTTCAAACCGACCACTCCGGGCCAGCGTCAGCTGGTGCTGGTCGATCGTTCCCAGTTGCACAAGGGCGACCCGGTTAAGAGTCTTACGGAAGGCCAGACGCGCAACGGCGGACGCAACAACACGGGCCGTGTCACGGTGCGTTGGCAGGGCGGCGGTCACAAGCAGCGCTATCGCCTGATCGATTTCAAGCGCCGCAAATTCGATATGCCGGCGCGCGTCGAACGGCTGGAATACGATCCAAATCGCACCTCGTTCATCGCGCTGCTGAAATACAAGGACGGCGAACTTTCCTACATCCTGGCGCCGCAGCGTCTCGCGGTTGGCGACACGGTTATCTCGGGCGAGCGCGTCGACGTGAAGCCCGGCAACGCCATGCGGCTTTCCTCCATTCCGGTCGGCACCATCGTCCACAATGTGGAAATGAAACCTGCAAAAGGCGGCCAGATCGCGCGCTCGGCGGGCACCTATGTGCAATATCTCGGCCGAGATGGCGGTTACGCGATGCTGCGCCTCAACTCCGGCGAAGTGCGGCGCGTGCCGCTCGAATGCATGGCGACGATCGGTGCCGTGTCGAACCCGGACCACATGAACGAAATCATCGGCAAGGCCGGCCGCAATGTCTGGAAGGGCCGGCGGCCGAATGTGCGCGGCACGGCAATGAACCCGATCGACCATCCGCATGGCGGCGGCGAAGGCCGCACCAAGGGCGGCCGTCATCCGGTGACGCCCTGGGGCAAGCCGACCAAAGGCGCCCGTACGCGCAAGAACAAGCGCACCACGAAATTCATCATGCGTTCGCGGCATGCGAAGAAGGCGCAAGGATAGTCAGATGGCTCGTTCAGTCTGGAAAGGTCCGTTTGTCGACGGTTATCTGCTCAAGAAGGCGGAAACCGCGCGCGGCTCCGGCCGCAAGGACGTGATCAAGACCTGGTCGCGGCGTTCGACGATCCTGCCGCAATTCGTGGGTCTCACTTTCGGCGTCCATAACGGTCATAAGCACATTCCGGTGCTCGTGACCGAAGACATGGTCGGTCACAAGCTCGGCGAGTTCGCGCCGACTCGCACGTTCTACGGCCACTCGGCCGACAAGAAGGCAAAGAGGGCTTAGATGGGCAAGAAAACGCGCGCACGCGTCCTTCCCGCGGACAAGGCTCAGGCCATCGGCCGGTCGATCCGGACAAGCCCGCGCAAGCTCAACCTTGTCGCGCAGTCAATCCGCGGCAAGACGGCAGAGCAGGCGCTGAACGAACTCACCTTCTCGCCCAAGCGCGTGGCGCGGGACGTCAAGAAGGTTCTGCAGTCGGCGATTGCGAACGCCGAAAACAATCACGATCTCGACGTGGACGATCTGGTCGTCAGCGAAGCGAGCGTCGGCAAGAACCTGGTGCTGAAGCGCTTTCATGCACGCGCACGCGGTCGCGGTGCGCGGGTCGAGAAGTTTTTCGCGCAAGTGACGATCATCGTGCAGCAGAAGCGCGAGGAAGAAGAGAAAACAACGTCGAAACGCGGCCGCAATACATCGGCGGCAGCAAGGGAGACGGCCTGATGGGCCAGAAAGTCAATCCGACGGGCCTCCGGCTCGGCATCAACCGGACCTGGGACTCGCGCTGGTACGCGGGCAAGAAGGATTACGGCCGGCTGCTGCAGGAAGATATCAAGATCCGGAATCATCTGGCCGAGCGTCTGAAGCAGGCCGGCGTGTCGCGCATCGTCATCGAGCGGCCGCACAAGAAATGCCGGATCACGATTCATTCCGCACGTCCCGGCGTCGTCATCGGCAAGAAGGGCGCCGATATCGAGAAGCTGAAGAACGATGTGCAGCGTTTCACGGCCGACGAAGTCCACCTGAATATCGTCGAAATCCGCAAGCCGGAAATCGACGCGAAACTTGTTGCGGAAAATATCGCCCAGCAGCTCGAGCGCCGCGTGGCCTTCCGCCGCGTGATGAAACGCGCCGTGCAATCGGCGATGCGTCTCGGCGCACAGGGCATCCGCATCAATTGCGGCGGCCGGCTCGGCGGCGCGGAAATCGCGCGCATGGAATGGTACCGCGAAGGCCGCGTACCGCTGCACACGCTGCGCGCCGATGTCGATTACGGCGTGGCGACGGCTAAGACGACTTACGGTACCTGTGGCGTGAAGGTCTGGATCTTCAAAGGCGAGATCATGGAGCACGATCCGATGGCGGTCGAGCGTCGCCAGGCGGAGGCTTCCGATCCCAACCGTGCGGCCGGCTCGGGCCGTTCGCAACAAGCGCCCGCACACTGACGGATCGAAACGATGTTACAGCCGACACGCACCAAATTTCGCAAACAGCACAAGGGCCGCATTCACGGTCCTGCCAAGGCCGGGACGTCGCTCACTTTCGGCGCTTTCGGCCTGAAGGCGCTGGAACCCGAGCGCATTACTGCGCGCGAGATCGAAGCTGCGCGGCGCGCGATCACGCGCCGCATGAAACGCGCCGGCCGCGTGTGGATTCGCGTATTTCCGGACGTGCCGGTTTCCAAGAAGCCGGCCGAAGTGCGCATGGGTTCGGGCAAAGGCGCGCCGGAATATTGGGTGGCGAAAATCAAGCCGGGCCGCATCCTGTTCGAACTCGACGGCGTCGACACGGAAACCGCAAAGGAAGCGCTGCGGCTGGGCGCATCCAAACTGTCGATCAGCACCAAATTTATTGCGCGGCTCGAGGTCTGAAACATGGCGAAGAAAAAGAAAGACGCAGCCGATCTTCGTCACCAGACGGCGGATGAGCTCGGCGATGCGCTCGCGAAGCTGAAGAAGGAGCAGTTCAATCTGCGTTTCCAGCGCGCGAACGGCCAGCTCGAGAATACCAGCCGGGTACGTGTGGTGCGCCGCGATATCGCGCGTATCCAGACCGTGATCGGCGAACGCGGCCGTAAAGCGGCGCAGTAGAGGCAGAGGAACGAAAATGCCCAAGCGCATCCTTCAAGGCGTCGTGGTGAGCGACAAGAACGCGAAGACGGTGGTCGTCAATGTCGAGCGCCGTTTCACCCATCCGGTGATGGGAAAGACCGTGCGTCGCTCGAAGAAATACCACGCCCATGACGAGAACAAAGAGTTCAAGACCGGCGATGTGGTCCGCATCCGCGAGTGCCGGCCGCTCTCCAAGTTGAAATCCTGGGAAGTGATCGGCCGGGTGGGCGCGCAGGAGCGCGGCACGGGAGGTCACTCATGATCCAGATGACAACCGAGCTGGACGTGGCGGACAATTCGGGCGCCCGTCGCGTGATGTGTATCAAGGTCCTGGGCGGCTCGCATCGCCGCTATGCCGATGTCGGCGACACCATCGTGGTGAGCGTGAAGGAAGCCATTCCGCGCGGCCGCGTGAAGAAGGGCGAAGTGTTGAAGGCGGTAATCGTGCGCACGGCCCATGGCGTGCGCCGTCCCGACGGCAGCCTGATCCGCTTCGATTCCAACGCCGCAGTTCTGGTCAACAACCAGAACGAACCGATCGGCACGCGTATCTTCGGACCGGTTACGCGCGAGCTTCGCTCCAAGAACCATATGAAAATCATTTCGCTCGCGCCGGAGGTGTTGTGATGGCCGCACGGATTCGCAAGGGCGATCGCGTGGTCGTGCTCACCGGCCGCGACAAGGGCAAAAAGGGCGAAGTGCTGAAGCTCTATACCAAGGAGGATCGCGCGCTCGTTTCCGGCGTGAACATCGTCAAGCGCCATCAGCGCCAGACGCAGCGCCAGCAGGCGGGCATCGTCAGCAAGGAATCGCCGATCCACCTGTCAAACATCGCCCATGCCGACCCCAAGACGGGCGAGGCGACGCGAATTGGTTTCAGGATGGAAGGCCACCGCAAGGTGCGCTTCGCAAAGAAATCCGGTGAGGTCATCGATGTCTGAGAAGGGCGCGAAAGAACCGCGCGCAAAGAAACAGTCTCAGCCGGGCGGCAAGGGCCAGGACGGCCAGGCCGAGGGCAAGAAGGCTGCGAAGGGCGAGGGCAAGAAGGTTGCGGCGCCAGCCGGCGTCGAGCTGGCCGATGCCGCGCGCGATGCCGACTATGTGCCGCGCTTCAAGAAGCGCTACGAGGAAGTCATCCGGCCGTCCCTGCAGAAGGAGTTTGGTTATACCAACGCGATGCAGGCGCCGCGGATCGAGAAGATCGTTCTCAATATCGGTGCGGGCGAAGCCGCGGGCGACCAGAAGAAGATCCAGTCGGCCGTCAACGACCTGACCGCCATTGCGGGTCAGAAGGCTGTTATTACGCGCGCGAAGAAAGCCATCGCGACCTTCAAGATCCGGCACGGCCTGCCGATCGGCGTGAAGGTGACGCTGCGCCACGACCGCATGTACGAATTCCTCGACCGCCTGGTGACCATGGCGCTGCCCCGCGTGCGCGACTTCCGCGGGTTGAACGGAAAAAGCTTCGACGGCAACGGCAACTACGCACTGGGCCTCAAGGAACACATCGTCTTCGTCGAGATCGACTACGACAAGACGGAGAATGTCTGGGGCATGGATATCATCATCAACACGTCCGCCAGGACGGATGCGGAAGCGAAAGCACTGCTCAAGGGCTTTCAGTTTCCGTTCATCAACTAAGACGGGACGGCCATGGCAAAGTTGAGCCAGATCAACCGCAACAGGAAGCGCGAACAGATGGTGGCGCGCTATGCCGCCAGGCGCGCGGCGCTCAAGGCGAAGACAGAGGACATGTCGGTTCCTCCCGAGGAGCGCTTTGCCGCGCATTTGAAGCTCGCCAAGCTGCCGCGCAATTCGTCGAAGACGCGCATCCATCACCGTTGCGAGCTGTCGGGGCGTTCCAAGGGTTATTACCGCAAGCTCAAGCTGTCGCGTATCGCGCTACGCGAGCTTTCGAATTTCGGACAGGTGCCCGGCATGACCAAGGCGAGCTGGTAGGAGATTATTCCATATGGCGATAACCGATCCCATCGGCGATCTTCTGACGCGAATCCGCAACGGCCAGCTGCGCGGCAAGGCGAAGGTGAAGTCGCCGAATTCGCGCCAGCGCGTGCGCGTGCTCGATGTGCTGCAGGCCGAGGGTTTTATCCGCGGCTATGCGGAAGTGGAGTTCAAGGATGGACAGCGCGAGCTCGAGATCGAGCTGAAATATCACGAGGGCCGTCCGGTGATCCGCGAACTGAAGCGTATTTCGACGCCGGGCCGCCGCGTCTACGCATCGGTGCGCGATCTCAGGCCGCATCGCAGCGGACTTGGCATGTCCATTGTTTCAACGCCCCAGGGCGTGATGACCGATACGACCGCCCGCGAGAAGAACGTCGGCGGCGAAGTTCTTTGTCACGTGTTCTAAGGCGGCGAGCAACGGAGTAGAAACAAATGTCCCGCATCGGCAAAAAGCCGGTTCCGCTGCCCAAGGGCGTCACCGCCACCGTGGACGGCAAATCAGTCCGGGTCAAAGGCCCGAAAGGCGAGCTGAGCGTCAGGCTGGCCGACGAAGTCGAAGCCAGTGTCGGCGACGGCGGCGTTACGGTCGTGCCGCGCGAAGGCGCGGAACGCGGCCGTCAGATGTGGGGTCTGAGCCGTACGCTGGTGAACAATCTCGTCACCGGCGTCACGCAGGGCTTTTCGCAGAAGCTCGAAATCAACGGCGTCGGCTATCGTGCGGCGGTGCAGGGAAAAAATCTGCAGCTGCAGCTCGGTTTCAGCCATGACGTTCTTTATCCTATCCCCGAGGGCATCGGCATTGTTTGCGAAAAGCCGACGATGATTATGGTGAGCGGCATCGATAAGCAGCTTGTCGGTCAGGTGTCGGCAGAGATCCGCGCCTATCGGCCGCCCGAGCCGTACAAGGGCAAAGGCGTGAAATATGCGGAGGAGAGAATCCTGCGCAAGGAAGGCAAGAAGAAATAGCCATGACGCGCGACTCAAATCTGTTCGATCGGCGCAAGCGGCGCACACGCCATCGAATCCAGCAATCGGCAAATGGCAGGCCGCGCCTGTCCATCTTCCGGTCGGGCCGGCATATCTACGCCCAGCTGATCGACGACAATGCGGGCGCGACGCTCGCGATGGCGTCGACCAATGAAAAAGAAGACCGTCCGGCAAAGACATGGAATGTCGATGCGGCGACGGCTGTTGGGAAAAAGATCGCCGAGCGCGCGATCGCCAAGGGCGTCAAGCAGGTTGTGTTCGATCGCGGTGGCTATATCTATCACGGGCGCGTCAAGGCGCTGGCGGATGCGGCGCGCGAAAGCGGCCTGGAATTTTGAACGAAGGAACGGCAGATGGCGCGTGAACGTGAACCCCGGCAGCGCGAAGAACGCGACAGCGAGTTTGTCGACCGGTTGGTGCATATCAACCGCGTGGCGAAGGTCGTTAAGGGCGGCCGGCGTTTCGGCTTTGCGGCGCTCGTCGTCGTGGGCGACCAGCGCGGCCGTGTCGGTTTCGGCCATGGCAAGGCGCGCGAAGTGCCGGAAGCGATCCGCAAGGCGACCGAGGCCGCCAAGCGCTCGATGGTCCGCGTGCCGCTGAAAGACGGGCGCACGCTCCATCACGAAACGCGTGGCCATCATGGCGCAGGCAAGGTCTTGGTGCGGCCCGCGCCGGCCGGTACCGGCATCATCGCCGGCGGCCCGATGCGTGCCGTGTTTGAGTCGCTGGGCGTTGGCGATGTGGTCGCGAAATCGCTCGGCACATCGAATCCTTACAACATGGTGCGCGCGACATTCGATGCGCTGAAGCTGCAGCAATCGCCGCGCATGGTCGCGCAGCGGCGCGGACGCAGCGTCGGCGAAATCCTGGCGCGGCGCGAAGGCGCGCCCAGGGCCGAACAGCCGGCGGCGGGGAGCTAATTACTCATGGCGGCAGAAGAGAAAAAGACGGTGACGGTGCGGCAGGTCCGCAGCGCCAACCGCAGACCGGAAAACAAGGCGGCGACGTTGCGCGGGCTCGGGCTCGGCAAGATCGGCCGAACGCGCACGCTCGAAGATACGCCGGCCGTACGCGGGATGATCCGCGCGGCGGCAAACCTCGTCGAGGTCGTCGAGGAGAAGACGTCATGAGGCTCAATCAGCTCGCCAACAACGAAGGCGCGCATCGCCGCAAGGCGAAGGTGGGGCGCGGCTCCTCGTCGGGTCTCGGCAAGACATCGGGGCGCGGCGTGAAGGGCGCAAAGGCGCGCACCGGCACGAAAGTGTATGGTTTCGAAGGCGGCCAGATGCCGCTTTACATGCGGCTGCCGAAGCGCGGCTTCACGAATATCTTCGCCAATGATTTTGCCGAAGTCGGGCTCGCGCGCATCCAGAAAGCGATCGACGAAAAGAAACTGGACGCTTCGGGGAAGATCACGGAGGAAACGCTCAGGAAGGCCGGTCTTGCGCGGAGAAGCCGCCACGGCATCCGGCTGCTCGGGGGCGCGTTGACGGCAAAACTCGAAATCGAGGTTGCGGGCGCGTCATCCGGCGCGGTCGCGCAGATCGAGAAGGCTGGCGGTTCGGTTACCAGGACATTCGTCAAGCCCGTTCACATGAACAAGAAGGGCGAGCCGGGAAAGAAGGCGAAGCGCCGGGCAAAATCGACGGAAAAGCGCGCGGCCCGTGAAGCTTAGCCGTTTAACATAGAGGCGCGTGGCGGTACGCCGTCCGCCCGCGTAATATATCCGGGATTTTTTCCCCGGAACGGCGGGCGGGGTGGAGTTCAGGAGCGTCTCATGGCCTCTGCGGCCGAACAACTTGCAGCCAATTTCAACTTCAGCAATTTCGGCAAGGCGAAGGAGCTGCGGCAGCGCATCCTCTTCACGCTCGCCCTGCTTGTTGTTGCGCGGCTTGGCACCTTCATTCCGATGCCGGGCATCGATCCGAGCGAGCTTGCCAGGCAGCTGAGCCAGCAGCATGGCGGCGTGCTCGACATGTTCAATCTCTTGTCGGGCGGCGCGGTGCAGCGCATGGCGATCTTCGCGCTCGGCATCATGCCCTACATCTCCGCGTCGATCATCATCCAGCTGATGACGACCGTTTTTCCCGAGCTCGACGCGCTCAAGAAAGAGGGCGAGGTCGGCCGCAAGACGCTCAACCAGTATACGCGCTACGGCACGGTCGGGCTTGCGGCGCTCCAAGCCTACGGCATCGCCATCGGCCTCGAACATTGGGGCCATGTCGTCATCGATCCGGGCTGGTTCTTCCGCATTTCGGCGGTGATCACGCTTACCGGCGGCACGATCCTGCTCATGTGGCTCGGCGAACAGATAACAAGCCGCGGCGTCGGCAACGGCATATCTCTGATCATCATGGCGGGCATCATCGCGCGCCTGCCCACCTCGATTACGCAGCTCTTCGAATCGGCGCGCACGGGTGCGATCGACGTGCCGATCATTCTCCTGATTCTGATCGGCGCGGTCCTGCTCATCCTGTTCATCGTGTTCATGGAGCGGGCGCAGCGCCGCCTGCTGGTGCAATATCCCAAGCGCCAGGTCGGCAACCGCATGTTCGGCGGCGAATCCTCGCATTTGCCGCTGAAGATCAACGTGTCGGGCGTGATTCCGCCGATCTTCGCCTCGTCGATCCTCCTGATGCCGACCACGGTCGCCAATTTCAACGGGCAGAACGTGCCCGACTGGCTGCAGACGGTCCTGACCTTTGTCGGTCCCGGGCGACCGCTCTACATGCTGCTTTACGCGCTGATGATTATCTTTTTCTCGTTCTTCTACACTTCGATCATCTTCAATCCCGAGGAAACGGCCGAAAATCTGAAGAAATATGGCGGGTTCATTCCCGGAATCCGTCCCGGCAAGAAAACGGCCGAGTATATCGATTACGTGCTCACGCGAATCACGGTGGTGGGATCGGTCTATCTCGCCTTCGTCTGCATAATTCCGGAATTCCTGCGCACCAATTACGCGATCGTGACGTTCGGCGGCACGTCGATCCTGATCATTGTCAGCGTGACGATGGATACGGTCGCGCAGATCCAGAGTCATCTGATCGCGCAGCAATATGAGGGCCTGATAAAGAAATCGAAACTACGGGGGCCGCGGCGTTGAATTTGGTCCTATTTGGACCGCCTGGGGCGGGGAAAGGCACTCAAGCAAAGATATTACAGGAACGGCGCGGCTGGCCGCAGCTTTCGACGGGCGAGATGCTTCGGGACGCGTGCCGCCGCGGCACGGAACTCGGCCTCAAATGCCGCGAATTGATGGATCGCGGCGAGCTTGTGCCTGATGAAATCGTGGTCGGGATCATTGCCGAGCGGCTCGACCAGCCCGACTGCGCGGACGGTGCCGTTTTCGACGGATTCCCGCGCACGATCGCGCAGGCCGAGGCGCTCGATACGATCCTTGCGAGCCGCAAACGGCGGATCGGCCTTGTCATCGAGTTGAAAGTGAGGGACGAGATTCTTCTCGCGCGCGTCGAGCAGCGAATCCGCGACGGCGGCCACTCTCGCGCCGACGACACGCCGGACACGCTCCGGCACCGGCTTGGCGTCTACTACAAAAGCACGGCGCCGCTTCTCAGCTATTACGAAGGGCAGGGCAAGCTCGCGACCGTGGACGGCATGGCGCCCATACCCGAGGTGACGGCAGCGATTGCCGCCCTGATCGGGCGCATGGGCGCTTCCCCCGTCGGCGCCGACAATCTCCTGTAACACATAATTATTACGTGTGACGGTCCGCGAGTGCGGGCTGCCGGGTGGAATCCGAATTCTGCCGGAAGCAAATGTGCCAGCCTTCTCCATGATTTTTGGTGTCGTCCGGGTGGCCCGCAGCCGCGGGCCATGACGGCAAATTTTGCCCCGGCCGCGCCAAAATCGCGCTATTGTCCGCATTTGCGACACCGTTTCGCGCAAGAGCGGGAGCTTCCTCGATGTCCGGCAAAAGTTTGGTCCTCGTTGCCGCCGCAAGCATCGGTTTGAGCCTGTCCGCTGCGGGTTCGATGCCCGCGGCTCCCTCCAGAGAGGACTGCCAGGCGCGCGACAACGACACGCAATCGCGGCTTCTCGAATGCATCACGCAACAGGATCTCTGGTCGCATTTGAAAGTGTTCCAGAGCATCGCGGATCAAAATCCCGGAGCCGACGGTCACGGAAACCGAGATACGGGGACATCCGGGTACAGGGCATCCGTGGATTATGTCGCCAAACTGATGCGGGGAGCAGGCTACAAGATTACCATACAGTCCTACATATGGCGCCATTTCGATCTGTTACGCCGGCCCGTTCTCGAAACGGCGGGCAAAGCGTTCGTGCTTTCCCATGACTGGTTCGTCGCCCGGCTTTCCGGAAGCGGTTCGTTGACGGCGATGGTCGAACCCGTTGGGAGAGCTAACCCGGACAAAGACGCTGCCAGCGGTTGTGTGCGCGCCGAATTCGCGGATTTCAGGCGGGGCCATGTGGCCTTGCTCGAGCGCGGAAGCTGCGACTACGACATTCAAGTGGCCAACTCTGAAGCGGCGGGAGCATCGGCAGTCATCATTTACAACGCCGCGCCGTCGGCAGGGGATGTGAGCAGAGGCAATCTGGACGACGGTCGTGCGTTCGAAGCAAATCTTGTCGAGCCGGCAAGCATTCCGGTGATCGGCGTCGCGAGTCACGCCATGGGCGTCGAATTGCTGCGCGAATACGATGCCGGCACCGCGCCGTGGGTCCATCTGGATGTGCAGAGCCGCCACAAATCGGACGTCGATTACAATGTCATCGCGGATTCGCCGCTGGGCGATCCAAACAATGTCGTGGTTCTTGAGGGCCATCTTGACGCCATTTATGGCGCCGGAATGCTCGACAATGCGTCGGGGTCGACCACGATGATCGAGATCGCGCTCGACATGGCGCATACGCGCACGCGCCATCAGCTTCGTTATATCTGGTTCGGCGGCGAGGAGATCGGCCTTCTCGGCTCCAAATACTACACGCGGAATCTCACGCGCCGGCAGCTCCATCGCATCGTCTTCGATATCGATGCCGACGTCACGGCCACGCCGAATTTCACGATGTACGTTGCCGATCCGGCCCATGCCTGGGATGCGAAGACCTTTCCCAAGAACGTCATCCCGGAGTCGCGCGTCGGCAACCGGGATTTTATCGATTATTTCCGTGACGTAGGGGTGGTCGCCTACGACGCGAACAATGACGGTACGGATTCCCTTTCCTTCAGCCGGGTGGGCGTACCCAATACCGGCTTCTACACCAACCAGGACTGCTGCAAGAAAGAATGGCAGGTGAAGCTCTGGGGCGGCTATTTGGGCGATTTCGAAGGCGTGGTGCCGGGCTGGCACGAACAGTGCGTGGACACCCCCCACCGCTGGTGCGACAATCTCCCCAACAACGACCCGTTCGTGTTCGAGCTGGTTTCGAAGGCGGTCGCGGCGGTAACGCTCAAGCTCGCCAACGACGCCTCGCTCGATCACGAAAAGCGGCCGTAAGGCGGTGAACCATGTTGACCCCGCTGGTGCAGCCGGACGCCACCAGCCCGTAGAAGCGGTAGGGATTGGCCGTGTATTCCAGATCCACGCAATTTCCTCCCGAACTGCCGGCAAACACATTATACCCCCGCAGCTCGCCGGAGAAATGGTTCAAAGAGAGTCCGTTGCCGGGAAAATTTGCCACCTGGAAATTCTGAAGCGCGGCGCTCATGGTGTTCGCAGGAAACCATGCTGCTGCCCATTGGTATCGTCGTACGACCCAGTTATAACACCCTTACCGTTGATCGCTGCCGGAGTCGTGCCGGTTGATCCCTTGGGATCAAAGCTGGTGTACGTCCCATTTGCCGCACGCACGAAGCCGTGCTGGCCACTGATGTTGTCCCAGCCTCCGGTGATCACGCCATCATCGTCAATGCTGGACGCAAAGGTCGCGGTTGATCCAGGAGGATCGATGGTCGTGTAATGGCCGTCTGCCGAGCGCAAAAAGCCGTAATATGCACCTTCGTTGACGTATTCCCCTACGATTGCCCCCGAGTCGTTTATGGAGTCGGCAAAGGTGTCTTCCGATCCAGGCGGATCGAAGATCGTGATGCTGCCGTCTTTTGCCCGCACGAACCCGTGATAGACGTCTCCGCTATCCACATAGGTCCCGGCGATCACGCCCTTCTTGTTGATGCCGTATGGCGCAGTCCCGATCGATCCCTTGGGATCAAAGCTTGTAACGGTGCCGTCCGTGGCACGCACAAACCCATGATAAAAGTTATTTTTGTCTCCATACGATCCCGTTACGACGCTACCGTCGTTTATGCTCGCTCCGCCAGTAGAGATCGCCCGCCGAACGCTAAAGGTGGTGATCTTTCCGCTGGCGGCACGAACGAAGCCGTGATCGACGCAATCGGCGTCTTGGTATTCTCCAGTGATCACGCCTCCGCGATTGATACTTGAGGCGTCCGTCCCGCCTGAGCCACATTTGTCGCCTTTGACGTCGAAATTAGTGATCGTTCCGTCAGCAGCTCGCACGAAGCTGTGAAATGTGTCCTTCGAGTCCTCGTACCATCCCGTGATAGCGCCGTCGGCGTTAATTGACATCGGTTCGGTCCGAATAGAGCCAGCGGGATCGAACGTGATGATTTTGGCTTCAACTGATTGAATGGACGCCACCGCGGTAAGCGCCATTCCGAGCGCCGTGATGGCCAATCGCGAGACAAGCAAACGCCTGAATACGATTTGTCGCATCGTGGTCATTAGTTTCCGCAGCCGCCCACCCCACCTCCAATATTGTCGGCTATGACCGTCTGCGTGGACAAATTTCCAGCCAACGCCACGATTTTTGCTGTTCCCTGAGTGCTCCCGCATTCCACCCGGAGCTTGAGGCCTCCGGCTCCAGGTCCCGTCGGAGTACCCACTGGACTTGTGCCAATGCCCAGTTCCGCCAGCGTCAACGGCACGCCGACGCTTGCCGCATTCGCGAACAGCGGAGGCGCATAGCTGGTCTGGCCGGTCAGGAGCGTGGTGTTGTTCGTCGTCGGCTGGCCGGCATTGCCGCCCTGCGTCCCCACGTCGTACATCGCCCCGCCCAGCGCCACCCGGCAGTGGCAATATTTGCCCGTGGTCGGGTTGGTATCGAATACCACATCGTATTCCGGGGAAGAACTGAATTCACCCTGGTTGAACTGGCCGATGACGGGCGTTTTCCCTGTCGCGCTGGTCCTCGC
>Ga0335074_10000462_pt1 | contig 59003 bp, 54 predicted proteins | sample Lox_Sample_23_FD_206715 | JGI IMG/M metagenome (GOLD analysis project Ga0335074, IMG submission 206715) | Soil microbial communities from Loxahatchee National Wildlife Refuge, Florida, United States - Lox_Sample_2.3 | ecosystem: Environmental > Terrestrial > Soil > Wetlands | place: USA...
AGATGGTCGCGTGCGAGCGGCCCCTCGCGCCTCGCCCGGCTCGGGTGATTCAGCAAAAGTCCCGGGGTGCCTCCTGCGTCCCGGGAAACCCGTTCAGCCCGAGACCGTAACGCTCACCAACGAGCCGGCTCCGGCTCACTGGCACAATGCTCTGGTGACCCAGAATCGGATCCCGTCGGTGGACCAGCGGATCGCCGGCGAGCTCGGCGTGGCCGTCCGGCAGGTCAGCGCCGCGGTGGAACTGCTCGACGGCGGCGCGACCGTGCCGTTCATCGCCAGGTACCGCAAGGAAGCCACCGGCACGCTGGATGACGCCCAGCTGCGCACGCTCGAGGAGCGGCTGCGTTACCTGCGCGAGCTCGACGAGCGCCGGGACGCGATCCTCAACGAGATCACCGCTCAGGGCAAACTGACCGGCGAGCTCGAAACCCAGATCCGCGCGGCCGACTCCAAGGCGCGGCTGGAGGACCTGTACCTGCCCTACAAGCCCAAGCGGCGCACCAAGGCCCAGATCGCCCGCGAGGCAGGCCTGGAGCCGCTGGCCGGCCTGCTGCTGGGAGACCCCCGCCACGATCCGCAGCAGGCCGCGCAGGGTTTCGTCAACGAGAACGTCGCCGACGCGAACGCCGCGCTCGAAGGCGCCCGCGCCATCCTGGTCGAGCGGTTCGCCGAGGACGCCGACCTGATCGGGGAACTGCGCGAGGCGATGGCCGCCCGCGGCACGCTCAGTTCCAAGGTCCGCGGGGGCAAAGAGCAAGAAGGGGCCAAGTTCGCCGACTACTTCGAGTTCAGCGAGCCCTTCGCCCGGCTGCCCGCGCACCGCATCCTGGCCCTGTTCCGCGGGGAGAAGGAGGAGGTCCTCGACCTCACCCTCGATCCCGGCGCCGACGACGCGGCCATCGAAGCGAGGATCGCGGAGCGCTTCGGCCTGCGGAACCAGGGCCGTCCCGCCGACCCGTGGCTGGGCGCCACCGTGCACTGGGCCTGGCGTACCCGCATCCTGACCCGCCTCAGCGTCGACATCCGGGTCCGGTTGTGGCAGACAGCCGAGGACGAGGCGGTCCGGGTGTTCGCGGCCAACCTGCGCGATCTGCTGCTGGCCGCCCCGGCGGGCGCACGGGCCACGATCGGCCTGGATCCCGGCTTCCGGACCGGGGTCAAGGTCGCTGTCATCGACGGAACCGGGAAGGTGACCGGGACCACGACCATCTACCCGCACGAGCCGCACCGCCAGTGGGACAAGTCCCTCGATACCCTGGCCGGGCTGGCGCGGCAGCATCACGCCGAGCTCATCGCCATCGGCAACGGCACCGCCTCCCGGGAGACCGACCGGCTGGCCGGCGATCTGATCAAGCGGCACCCGGAGCTCAAGCTGACCAAGGTGGTGGTCTCTGAGGCGGGCGCTAGCGTTTACTCGGCCTCCGCCTACGCCTCGCATGAACTGCCCGAGCTGGACGTCTCGCTGCGCGGCGCGGTGTCGATCGCGCGGCGGCTGCAGGACCCGCTGGCTGAGCTGGTCAAGATCGACCCGAAGTCCATCGGCGTCGGCCAGTACCAGCACGACGTCACCGAGGGCAAGCTGTCGCACTCGCTGGACGCGGTGGTCGAGGACTGCGTGAACGGGGTCGGCGTCGACCTGAACACCGCCTCCCAGCCGCTGCTGGCCCGGGTCTCCGGCATCACCGGAGGCCTGGCCGCCGCGATCGTGGCCCGCCGCGACGCCGAGGGCCCGTTCAAGGCCCGCCAGCAGCTCATGCAGGTGCCCCGGCTCGGGCCCAAGGCCTTCGAGCAGTGCGCCGGGTTCCTGCGCATCCGCGGCGGCGACGACCCGCTGGACGCGTCCGGCGTGCACCCCGAGGCCTACCCGGTCGTCCGCCGTATCCTGGCCGCCACCGGGTCCACGGCGGACGCCCTGATCGGCAGCAGCGCCACGCTGCGCACGCTGGCGCCCGAGCGGTTCACCGACGACCGGTTCGGCCTGCCGACCGTCACCGACATCCTGCGCGAGCTGGAGAAGCCCGGCCGTGACCCGCGGCCCGCGTTCGCCACCGCGACGTTCGCCGAGGGCGTGGAGACCCTGCAGGACCTGCGGCCCGGCATGGTGCTGGAGGGCGTGGTGACCAACGTGGCCGCGTTCGGCGCGTTCGTGGACGTCGGTGTGCACCAGGACGGCCTGGTGCACGTGTCCGCCATGTCGAAGAACTTCGTCTCCGACCCGCATACGGTGGTCAAGTCCGGCGACGTGGTGCGGGTCAAGGTGCTGTCCGTCGACGTGCCCCGGCACCGGATCTCGCTCACCCTCCGCCTGGACGACGAAGACCCGCGTCCGGCGGGCGGCCGCGACCGAGCACAGGACCGTTCCTCAGGAAATTTCGGCCGAACGGAGCGTGGTACCCGCCCCCGCCCCCGCGGCAGCGACTCCGGCCGGTCGCGGCCCGCCGAGGCCGAGGGCGCGCTGGCCGACGCCCTGCGCCGGGCCGGCCTCGCGCCGAAGGACCCTGGACACCGGTAGCATCGGGTAACCAGCCCTTCCCCTGACCACCGAGGAGTCCGCCGTGGCCGGAGGCCCAGGCCAATCGAACGCCGTGTCCAGCCAGCAGCTTCGCATCACCCTCGCCGGAAGCGAGTACGTGGTCGAGGCGGACACCACGGCGGGCGAGGCGCTGGCCTCAGCCCGCTGTGCCGGCACCGTGATCGCCGCGCGGGTCAACGGCGAGCTGCGCGACCTGGCCCACCGGGTCGCCGACGGGGACGTCGTGGAGCCGGTGGACGTGGCCAGCGACGACGGTCACTACATCGTGCGGCACTCCGCCGCGCACGTCATGGCCCAGGCCGTGCAAGAGCTGTTCCCGCAGGCCAAGCTGGGTATCGGCCCGCCCGTGGACAATGGCTTCTACTACGACTTCGACGTGCCATCCCCGTTCACCCCCGAGGACCTCAAGGCCATCGAGGCCCGGATGCGCCAGATCGTCAAGCAGGGCCAGCGGTTCTCCCGGCGGGTGGTGACCGACGAGCAGGCCCGGGCCGAGCTGGCCGCCGAGCCCTACAAGCTGGAGCTGATCGGGCTCAAGGGGCACGGGTCTGGCTCGCTGGACTTCGAGCTGAGCGAGGGCGTCGAGGTCGGCGGGCCCGAGCTGACCATTTACGACAACCTGGACGCGGGCACCGGCGAGCTGCGCTGGAAGGACCTGTGCCGCGGCCCCCACGTGCCCACCACCAGGAACATCCCGGCGTTCAAGCTGATGCGCAGCGGCGGCGCCTACTGGCGGGGCAGCGAGAAGAACCCGCAGCTGCAGCGGATCTACGGCACCGCCTGGGAATCCCGCGAACGCCAGGACCAGTACCTGGAGTTCCTGGCTGAGGCCGAGAAGCGCGACCACCGCAAGCTCGGCGCCGAGCTGGACCTGTTCTCCTTCCCGACCGAGATCGGCAGCGGCCTGGCCGTCTTCCACCCCAAGGGCGGCCTGGTCCGCAAGATCCTCGAGGACTACTCGAGGCGCCGGCACGAAGAGGCCGGCTACGACTTCGTGAACACCCCGCACATCACCAAGTCCGAGCTGTTCGAGATCTCCGGGCACCTGGGCTGGTTCGGGGAGAACATCTTCCCGCCCATGGAGCTCGAGGGCGCCAAGTACTACCTCAAGCCCATGAACTGCCCGATGCACATCCTGATCTACCGGTCCCGGGGCCGGTCCTACCGGGACCTGCCGCTGCCGCTGTTCGAGTTCGGCACCGTCTACCGGTACGAGAAGTCCGGGGTGGTGCACGGCCTGACCCGGGTCCGCGGCCTGACCATGGACGACGCGCACATCTTCTGCACCAGGGAGCAGGCCGGGGCCGAGCTGCGGCGGCTGCTGGCCTTCGTCCTGGACCTGCTGCGCGACTACGGCCTGAACGACTTCTACCTGGAGCTGTCCACCCGGGACGACGAGAAGGAAAAGTGGGTCGGCAGTCTGGAGGACTGGGCGCAGGCCACCCGGGAACTGCAGGAGGCCGCGGAGGAGTCCGGCCTGGAACTGGTGGCCGACCCGGGCGGCGCGGCGTTCTACGGGCCGAAGATCTCGGTGCAGGCCCGGGACGCGATCGGCCGGACCTGGCAGCTGTCCACCATCCAGGTCGACTACAACCTGCCCAAGCGGTTCGGGCTGGAGTACCAGGCCGCCGACGGGACCCGGCAGCAGCCGATCATGATCCATCGGGCGCTGTTCGGGTCGATCGAGCGGTTCTTCGGCATCCTGGTCGAGCACTACGCGGGCGCGTTCCCGCCCTGGCTGGCCCCGGTCCAGGTCGTCGGCATCCCGATCGCCGACGCCCACGTGCCGTACCTGTCGCTGGTCGCGGACCAGTTGCGGGAGCACGGCATCCGGATCGAGGTCGACGCGAGCGATGACCGGATGCAGAAGAAGATCAGGACCGCGCAGCGGCAGAAGGTCCCGTACATGCTGATCGCGGGCGACGAGGACGTGGCCAAGGGCGCGGTGTCGTTCCGCTACCGCGACGGGTCGCAGAAGAACGGCGTCCCGGTGGCCGAGGCGATCGCCGAGATCGCCGCCGCCGTACGCGACCGCGTCCAGGTGTAACCCGGTGCCGGCCGACCCGCCCGACGACCCCGCCGGCTCTGATGACAGGGCCTTCACGGGCGTGCCCGACTCGTTCGGGCGGCTGTGGACGCCGCACCGGATGGCCTACATCAAGGGCGAGGGCAGGCCCACGGGTCCCGGCGAGGACGAGGGCTGCCCGTTCGACCGCGCGCCGAAGCTGAGCGACGAGGACGGCCTGATCGTCGCCCGCGGCTCGCTGGTCTACGTGGTGCTCAACCTGTACCCGTACAACGCCGGGCACCTGCTGGTCGTCCCGTACCGGCACGTGGCCGACTACACCGAGCTGACCGTCCCGGAGACCGCCGAATTCGCCTCCTACACCCAGCGCGCCATCCGCGCCCTGCGCCAGGCCTCGGGACCGCACGGGTTCAACATCGGCATCAACCTCGGCTCGGTGGCCGGCGCCGGCATCGCCGCCCACCTGCACCAGCACGTGGTGCCCAGGTGGGGCGGCGACACCAACTTCATGCCGGTGGTCGGCCGCACCCGCGTCCTGCCCCAGCTCCTGGCCGACACCCGCAAGCTCCTGGCCGAAGCCTGGCCCGCGGATTAGGCCTACTGCTTGTTCTCGGCGGCGACCTTGCTGGCCAGATGCGAGGGCAGCGGCTCGTGGCGCGCGTACTGCCTAGTGAACGAGCCGGTGCCCTGCGAGAGCGATCGCAGGTCAATGGCGTACCGGGTGATCTCCAGTTCCGGGATCTCCGCCTTGACCAGCGTCCGGCCGACGCCGACCGGCTCGGTGCCCAGCACCCGGCCCCGCCGCGAGGACAGGTCTGACATCACCGCGCCCACGTAGTCGTCGGGTACGAGCACGCTGACCTCGTCGACCGGCTCGAGCAGCATCGGCTGGGCCTTGTCCACGGCGTCCTTCAGGGCCAGCCGTCCGGCCTTCTGGAAGGCCATGTCGGAGGAGTCCACCGAGTGCGCCTTGCCGTCGTACAGGGTGACCCGCACGCCGGTCATCGGGTAGCCGGCCAGCACGCCCTGCTCCATCTGCCAGCGGACCCCCTTCTCGACCGAGGGGATGAACTGGCGCGGCACCACGCCGCCGACGATCTTGTCGACGAACTCGAAGCCGGCCGAGTCCTCCAGCGGCTCTACTTCGACGTGGCAGATGCCGTACTCGCCGTGCCCGCCGCTCTGCTTGACGTTCCGGCCCAGCCCCTGGGCCTTGCCCGCGATCGTCTCCCGCATCGGAACCCGCAGCTCGACGGCCTCTACCGCCACGCCCTGCCGGTTGGCCAGCCGGTCCATCAGCACGTCGGCATGCGCCTCGCCCATCGTCCACAGCACGAGCTGGTGGGTCTCCGGGTTGTTCTCCAGCCGCAGCGTCGGGTCCTCGGCCACCAGCCGGCCCAGCCCCTGGGACAGCTTGTCCTCGTCGGCCTTGGACTTGGCCACGATCGCCACCGGCAGCAGCGGCTCGGGCATCGACCACGGTTCCATCAGCAGCGGATGCTCCTTGTCCGACAGCGTGTCGCCGGTCTCGGCCGTGCTGAGCTTGGCCACGGCGCAGATGTCGCCCGCCAGGCACTGCGTGACCGGCCGCTGCTGCTTGCCCAGCGGTGAGGTCAGCGCGCCCACCCGCTCGTCGTTGTCGTGATCCTCGTGCCCGCGGGAGGAGCGACCATGGCCGGACACGTGCACGGAGGCGTCGGGGCGCAGCGTGCCGGAGAAGACGCGGACCAGGCTGATCCGGCCCACGTACGGGTCGGAGGTCGTCTTGACCACCTCGGCCAGCAGCGGGCCCTTGGGGTCAGACGACAGTCCGCTGACGGGCTTGCCGTCCGGGGTGGTCACCGCGGGCAGCGGGTGCTCGGCGGGCGAGGGGAAGGCCTCAGTCATGACTTCGAGCAGCTCGAGCATGCCGATCCGCTGCGGCGAGGAGGTGGCGAGCACGGGGTAGAAGCTGCCGCGCGCGACGGCCTTCTCCAGGTCTTCGATGAGCACCTTGGGGTCGATCTCTTCCCCGGACAGGTACCTGTCCATCAGGCCTTCGTCTTCGCTCTCCTGGATGATGCCCTCGATAAGCTCGCCGCGCAGTTCCTCCATCCGGTCCGCGTCCGCGGCCGACGGCGCGCCCTCGGTCCGGTTTCCGCCCGAGTAGCTGAACAGCTTCTGCGACAGCAGCCCGATCAGCCCGTCCACCGGGGCGCCGACGGGCAGGTAAAGCGGTGCGACGGCGTCGCCGAAGGCTTCCCGGCAGGCGGCTAGGCAGGCGTCGAATTCGGCCCGCTGGTGATCGATCTTGGTGATGACCACCGCGCGCGGCATGCCCACCGCGGCGCACTCCTCCCACAGCATCCGGGTCAGGCCGTCGATCCCGTCGGTGGCGGAGACGGCGAACAGCGCCGAGTCCGCGGCTCGCAGCCCGGCCCGGAGGTCCCCCGTGAAGTCGGCGTACCCGGGCGTGTCGAGCAGGTTGACCTTGATGCCGTTGTGCACGAGGGGCGCGAGCGTCAGGTTGACCGACCGCTGCTGCCTGACCTCGACCTCATCGAAGTCGCTGACCGTGGTGCCTTCTTCGATGCTGCCCTGCCGCTGGATAGTTCCCGTCACCGCGAGCAGCGCTTCGATCAGGCTGGTCTTGCCGGAACCAGAATGGCCGACCAGTACCACGTTCCGCACCTGGTCGGCCGCCGGTGCCCTGCCGGCGGCTCCTCCCGTCCCGCTTGCTGTTGTTGCCAATTGCCTTCGCCTCCTTGCGATTCGCTTCTCCCCGCGGAGTGGTGCTGCGCACGACCAGCCTTAACCCGCGGGCACCGTGACCACAACCCCCACGCCGAGAATCTTCCCGGTGACCGGAAGGTGAAGCCGACGTCTGCCTCGGGGCCAGAACCGTTCCTTCCGCGGCGACACATTATTATCGGGACGGCCATGCTGAACCCGCTGCGGCCCGTTATGACGCGCGTTTTCACCCCGATCGGCGCTCTCCTGGCCCATACCCCGGTCACGCCGAACGCCATTACCGTCGTGGGCACGGTGGGCGTGGCGGGCGGGGCGCTCGGCCTGTTCCCCGTGGGCGAGCTGTTCCCTGGCGCGTTGACCTGCACGATCTTCGTACTCCTGGACATGCTGGACGGCGTCCTGGCCCGGATCAAGGGCACCAGCGGCACCTGGGGCGCGTTCCTCGACTCGACCATGGACCGGATCGCCGACGCCGGCATCTTCTGCGGCCTGGTGATCTGGTTCTTCCGCGGCGGCCACGACCCGCTGCTGGGCGGGGTGTCGCTGTTCTGCCTGGTCGCGGGCGTCCTGGTGTCGTACGCGAAGGCGCGGGCCGAGGGCCTCGGGCTGCGCTGCGACGTGGGCCTGATCGAACGGCCCGAACGCATGCTGATCTCGCTGATCGCGGTCGGCGTTTCCGGCCTCGGCGTGCCGTACATTCTCAACGTGGGGCTCTGGACGCTCGCGGCGGGGAGCGCCTTCACCTTCGGGCAGCGGGTGCATGCGGTCTACCGGGCCGCGCAGCCTCCGGCAGATCCGGCGGGTAAGGAAGGGTGAGCGTGGCGGGTTCATCGGGGTCGATGAGTTTCGGCCGACGGCTCAGCGAGCGGCTGACCGGGTTCGCGTACCAGCTGGGCTGGAAGCTCATCTGCCGCGTCCCGGAGTCGTGGGCGCGGTGGGCCTTCACCCGGGTGGCCGACATCGCCTGGCGGCGGCAGGGCCCGGGGGTCCAGGTGCTGGAAGCCAACCTGCGCCGCGTGCTGAGCTTCAAGTCCGGCCGCCCGGACGTGGACGGCAAGGAATTGCGGACCCTGTCCCGAGCCGCGCTGCGCTCCTACGCCCGGTACTGGATGGAGACGTTCCGCCTGCCGGTGATCCCCGTCGAGCGGATCCTGTCCGGGATGCATATCGACCCGGCGGGAGAGGAGGCCATGTTCGCGAACCTGAAGCGGGGCCGCGGCGTGATCGTCGCGCTGCCGCACATGGGCGACTTCGAGCAGGCGGGTGCCTGGGTCGTGGCCCGCGGAGCCGGCTCGTTCACCACCGTCGCGGAGCGGCTGCGGCCGGAATCGGTCTACGAGGCGTTCGTCCGGTTCCGCCAGAGCCTGGGGATGGAGGTACTGCCGCTGACCGGCGGCCGGAGCCCGTTCGGCACCCTGGCCCAGCGGCTGCGCGCGGGCAAGCTGGTCTGCCTGGTCAGCGACCGCGACCTGAAGGACACGGGCATCGAGGTCGAGATGTTCGGGGAGAAGGCACGGATCGCCGCGACCGCCGCCCTCGCGGTGCACACCGGTGCCGCGCTGATGCCCGTCGGGACCTGGTTCGAGGGGGACGACTGGGGCGCGCACATCTACGAGGAGATCCCGGTGCCCTCCGCTGGCACCCGGGCGGAGAAGATCGCGGCGATGAGCCAGCAAATGGCCCACGTGTTCGAGACCGCCATCGCCGAGCACCCGCAGGACTGGCACATGCTGCAGCGGGTCTTCGTCGCTGACCTGGACCCGGCCTGGCGGGCTGACCCATGAGGATCGGGATGGTCTGCCCGTACTCCTGGGATGTGCCCGGCGGCGTGCAGTCACACATCAGGGACCTGGCCGAGGCCCTGATCGACGAGGGGCACGGGGTCTCGGTGATCTCCCCGGCCGATGACGACACGCCGTTGCCGCCCTACGTGGTGGGGGCGGGCCGCGCGGTGCCCGTGCCCTACAACGGGTCGGTGGCCCGGCTGTCGTTCGGCTTCCTGTCGGTGAGCCGGGTCCGGCGCTGGATCAACCAGGGCGGGTTCGACGTGCTGCACGTGCACGAGCCGGAAATCCCGAGCCTGTCGCTGCTGGCCTGCTGGGTGGCCTCGGGCCCGATCGTGGCCACGGTGCACACCGCCATCCCGCGCTCGCGCATCCTGCTGGTCACGTACCCGGTAGTGCGGACCGGGATGGAGAAGATCAACGGCCGGATCGCGGTCTCCGAGGCCGCCCGCACCACGCTGGTCGAGCACATCGGCGGCGACGCGGTCGTCATCCCCAACGGCGTGGCCACCCGCCGCTACCGCAAGGCCGAGCCGCTGCCCGGCTGGCCCGGGTCCGGCGGCGCCATCGGTTTCCTGGGGCGGCTGGACGAGCCGCGCAAGGGCCTGGCCGTCCTGCTCAAGGCGTTCGAGATCCTCGGCCCGGCCCGGCCCGGGCTGCGGCTGCTGGTCGCCGGCCGGGCCGCGGACGCCGAGGAGGTGCTGCACCGGGTGCCCGCCGAGCTGCGGGACCGGGTCGTCCTGCTCGGGCAGGTCAGCGAGGACGACAAGGTCCGCGTGCTGCACTCGGTCGACGTGTTCTGCTCGCCGAACACCGGCGGCGAGTCGTTCGGCATCGTCACCGCGGAGGCGATGGCGGCGGGCCTGCCGGTGGTGGCCAGCGACATCGACGCGTTCCGCCAGGTACTGGACGGCGGCGAGGCGGGGGAGCTGTTCACCACCGGGGACGCCCGCGACCTGGCCCGGGCGGCCGGGCGCCTGCTGGACGACCCGGCGCGCCGGGCCGAACTGTCGGCCGCCGCGCTGGCCGCGGTCGCCCAGTACGACTGGTCAGTGGTGGCCCGCGATGTGCTCCGCGTCTACGAGACGGTCATGCTCGGCCGCAACCAGGTCGCCGTGGCCCAGGACGCCGGTAATTTCCCGTGATCGCCGACATCATCCTGGTCATCGCCGGCGCGCTGTTCGTCGGGGTGTACGTGTCCTGGCGGGCCGGGCGGATCGACCGGCTGCACACGCGGGTCGACATGGCGCGCGTCGCGCTGGACGTGACCCTGCTGCGGCGCAGCTCGGTGGCCCAGGAACTGGCCACCTCCGGGCTGCTCGACCCGGCCACCAGCTTGCTGCTCGCCGGTGCGGTGTACGGCACCCGCGGCGGCGACCGGCCGCGGGACCTGGCCGAGAGCGACCTGACCCGGGCGCTGCGGGCCGCCTTCAGCCAGCCGGACTTCCGTGCCTCGCTGAGCGGCAAGGAAGGCGCCGACGAGCTGCTGGCCGAGGTCGAGGAGGCCGCGCACCAGGTGTTCGTGGCCCGCAAGTTCTACAACGACCTGGTCGCGGTGACCCGGGACGCCCGGAACCGGCCGCTCGCCCGGGTGCTGCACCTGTCCGGCCGGGCCCAGGCCCCGGTGTTCTTCGAGATGGACGACTCCCTCATCGCCGAGAAGCCCGGCGCTCCGCTCGGTTCCACCTCCAGCTGACCATACGATGGTCGTAAGCAGTCCTGATTGATCAAGCGAGGTTCGAGTGTCCACTGTCAACGCTGAAAGCACCATTGAGTCGGCCACCGGGACCGCACGGGTGAAGCGCGGTATGGCGGAGATGCTCAAGGGCGGCGTGATCATGGACGTGGTCACGTCCGACCAGGCCAAGATCGCCGAGGATGCCGGCGCGGTCGCGGTGATGGCGCTTGAGCGCGTGCCTGCCGACATCCGCGCCCAGGGCGGCGTGGCCCGGATGAGCGACCCCGACATGATCGACGGAATCATCGCCGCGGTATCCATCCCGGTCATGGCCAAGTGCCGGATCGGGCATTTCGCCGAGGCCCAGGTCCTGCAGGCCATCGGGGTCGACTACATCGACGAGTCCGAGGTGCTCACCCCGGCCGACGAGGCCCATCACGTCGACAAGTGGAAGTTCACCGTGCCGTTCGTGTGCGGTGCCACGAACCTGGGTGAGGCCCTGCGGCGGATCGCCGAGGGTGCGGCCATGATCCGCTCCAAGGGCGAGGCCGGGACGGGCAACGTGGTGGAGGCGACCCGGCACATGCGATCCATCCGGTCCGAGATCGCGCGGCTGTCCGGCCTGCCCGCCGAAGAGCTGTTCACCGCGGCCAAAGAGCTCGGCGCGCCGTACGAGCTGGTGGCCGAGGTAGCGCGCGCGGGCCGGCTGCCGGTCGTGCTGTTCACCGCGGGCGGCATCGCGACACCCGCGGACGCCGCGCTGATGATGCAGCTCGGCGCGGAGGGAGTGTTCGTCGGCTCGGGCATCTTCAAGTCGGGCGACCCGGCCAAGCGCGCCGCCGCGATCGTGAAGGCCACCACCTTCCACGACGACCCGGACGTGGTCGCCAAGGTCAGCCGCGGCCTCGGCGAGGCCATGGTCGGCATCAACCTGGACACCCTCCCCCCCGACCAGCACTACGCAGGCCGCGGCTGGTAACCCGCGGCTGGTAACCCGCGGCTGGTAACCCGCGGCTGGTAACCCGCCGGCCGCTGCCCCTCGCCGCCGCCAGCGCCCCTCCCGCTTGTCCCTTCTGCCCCGCTAGCCCCACCCGCCTCGCTGCTCGTCCTCCCGTCGCGGCGTCCAGGGTGATGAAACCGGGTTTCACCCCGCCTGGGGGAACCCGCGGCCCGGGAAGAAGGGCAGCGGTTACGGCGTTTTAACGTAGTTATGTTTGGAGGAGCGATGTCCCCGTCCGCCGCGGCGCCCGTCATCGGAGTGCTCGCCCTGCAGGGCGACGTGCCCGAGCACCTGCGCGCGCTCGAGGAGGCCGGCGCCCAGGCCACCCCGGTGCGCCGCCCGGAGGAACTGCATCGCCTCGACGGCCTGGTCATCCCGGGCGGTGAGTCCACCACCCTGTGGCGGCTGTCCGTCGCGTTCGACATGCTCGACCCGCTGCGCAAGCTGATAGCATCCGGCCTGCCCGCATTCGGGTCCTGCGCCGGGATGATCATGCTGGCCGACCGGCTGGCCGACGGCGTGCCCGGCCAGCTGACCTTCGGCGGGATCGACATGACCGTGCGCCGGAACGCGTTCGGCCGCCAGGTCGACTCGTTCGAGAGCGACATCACGCTCCGTACCTCGGCGGCTGCGCCGCGGGCCGGCCTGGGCGCGGCGGGCGACAGGCCGCTGCGCGCGGTCTTTATCCGGGCCCCGTGGGTGGAGCAGAATGGCGAGAACGTCGCCGTCCTGGGCACCGAGGAGCGCACCGGTAGGATCGTCGCGGTGCGGCAGGGGCCGCTGCTGGCCACGGCCTTCCACCCCGAGCTGACCCCGGACCGGCGTATCCATGAGCTATTCGTAGACATTGTGAAGGACAACACATGAGCGGCCACTCCAAGTGGGCCACCACCAAGCACAAGAAGGCGGTGGTCGACGCCAAGCGCGGCAAGCTGTTCGCCAAGCTGATCAAGAATGTCGAGGTTGCCGCGCGCACCGGCGGGGGAGACCCGGCGGGAAACCCGACGCTGTACGACGCCATCCAGAAGGCGAAGAAGAGTTCGGTCCCGAACGACAACATCGACCGTGCCGTACGCCGCGGCAGCGGCGCCGAGGCCGGCGGCGCGCAGTACGAGAACATCACCTATGAGGGCTACGCCCCCGGCGGCGTCGCGGTGCTGGTGGAGTGCCTGACCGACAACCGGAACCGGGCCGCTTCGGACGTGCGTACCGCGTTCAGCCGCAACGGCGGCTCGATGGCCGATCCCGGGTCGGTGTCGTACCTGTTCCACCGCAAAGGGGTCATCGTCGTCGACAAGAAGGGGGGAGGGGAGGTGGGCGGGGTGACCGAGGACGACGTGCTCGCGGCCGTGCTCGAGACGGGCGCCGAGGAGGTCAACGACCTCGGCGAGTCGTTCGAGGTCGTGTCCGAGCCGACCGACCTGGTGGCGACCCGCGCGGCGCTGCAGGAGGCGGGAATCGACTACGACTCCGCGGACGTGGCCTTCTTGCCCAGCGTCGAGATCGACCTCGACGAGGAGCACGCCAAGCGGGTGTTCCGGCTGATCGAGGCGCTCGAGGACTCCGACGACGTGCAGGACGTCTACGCCAACTACTCGGTTTCCGACGACATCATGGAGAAGCTCGAAGGCTGACCGTCCGCCCCGGCTGGCCTGCTTTCTTTCTTCCGAACGGAACATGGTGCATGCCCCGCTAATCGAGATGACCGGCGCGGACCAAAGCCGTACGGTGGTTGCCCGTGGCCGATCAACCTGACGCGCAGTCCGTCCTGATCCGGGCCGTCCGCCCCGACGACGACCTGGAGGCGCATCTCGACCTGGCCGAACGGTCCTTCGGGCTCAAGGGCCCGGGCGAACGTGACCAGTGGCGGCAGCGGGTCGCCGCGGTGATCGCGCAGGGCCGGTGCCTCGGCGCCTTCGCCGACGGGCGGCTGGCCGGCTCGGCCGTGATCCAGGACATGCGGCAGTGGTGGTGTGGCCAGGCGGTGCCGATGGCCGGGGTCTCCGGCGTCCAGGTGGCCCCCGAGGACCGGGGCCGGGGCATCGCCCGGCGGCTGATGGCCGCCCTGCTCGACGAGGCCGCCGCGCGGGGCTACCCGCTGTCGGTGCTGTACCCGGCGACGATGCCGCTGTACCGGTCGCTCGGCTGGGAACTGGCCGGCGCCCGGGAGGTCGCCGTCATCCCCGCCCGGTCCCTGCGCGACCTGGTGCCGCCCGATCCCGTGATCCAGGCCGTCGAGACGGGCGCCGGGCCTGGGGCCCCGCAACTGCGGCGGGCCGCGCCCGGCGATGCCGAGACGGTGATCTCGGTCATCGGCCGGGTGCACGAGGCGGCCCGTGACTGCGGCCCGATCACCTGGGACGCGGCGTCGGTGGCCGACTGGCTGGCCGACCCGGGTCTGTATGCCTACCTGTGCGACGACGGCTTTCTCATCTACCGGTGGCAGGACGGGAACGACGCGCTGTTCGTCGAGGGCGCCGAGGCCGTCTCCGCGGGAACGCAGCGCGCGTTCTGGGCTCACGTCGGCGCGCACGCCTCGATCGCGGACCAGGTCTATGCCCGGGTCGGCCCGGCCGACGCGTTCTGGTGGCTGGCCCGCGAGCGCGACGCCGACGTGCAGCACCGCTCCAGGTGGATGCTCCGGGTGGTCGACGCCCCGGCCGCCATCGCCGCGCGCGGCTTCCCCCTCGGCGTGTCGCTCAGCGTGCCGCTGGCCGTCACCGATCACGCCCGGCCGGCCAACTCCGGCCGGTGGGAGCTCACCGTCGCCGACGGCCAGGGTGCCCTGGCCCGGGTGCCTCCGCCGGCCGCCCCCGCGGGCGCGCCGTTCACCCTGGGCGCGCGCGGCCTGGCCGCACTGTACGCCGGCACCCCGGTCACCGCGCTGCGCCAGGCGGGCCTGGCCTGCGGCGGCTCATCCGAGGACGACGCCGCGCTGACCGCCGCGTTCGCCGGGACCGCTTACATGCTCGACGCCTTCTGAGGCAATTCACGCAACACGCCGCCCCGGTACGCGACCAGGACGCCGCGGGCCGGTAGGTTCATGACGAACAGATGTTCGCGGACTCCGCACGCCGGATGGAGCACCTCGTGGGCCTGACCTATGCGCGGCACCCGGTCCGGGTCCTGGGTGTCGACCCCGGGCTGACCAGGTGCGGGGTCGGCGTGGTGGACGGGGCGCCCGGCCGGGCGCTGTCCCTGATCCGGGTCGGGGTCATCAGGACCTCCGCCGACGACGACATCGCGGCGCGGCTGCTGGCCATCGAGACCGAGCTCGAGCAGTGGCTGGATGCGTGCCAGCCCGACGCGGTGGCGGTCGAGCGGGTCTTCAGCCAGCAGAACGTCCGGACGGTGATGGGCACGGCTCAGGCCGGCGCGGTCGCGATCGTGTGCGCCGCCCGCCGCGGGCTGCCGGTCGCCACCCACACCCCCAGCGAGGTCAAGGCCGCCGTGACCGGGAACGGGCGGGCCGGCAAGGAACAGGTCACCACCATGGTGACCAAGTTGCTGCGGATCTCCGATCCGCCCCGCCCCGCCGACGCAGCCGATGCGCTGGCGCTGGCCATCTGCCATGTGTGGCGGGGGAGTGCCCCGATGAGCGCCGGCCTGCGGCTCCCGGCCGCCAGCATGAGGAGATAGCACGTGATCGCTCACCTGCGCGGCACGGTCGCCGCCGTGGCGCCCGATGGCGCCGTCATCGAGGTCGGCGGCGTCGGGATGCGGGTACAGTGCACCCCGGGCACCCTGGCCACGCTCAAGCTGGGCGATCCGGCCCACGTAGCCACCTCCCTGGTGGTCAGGGAGGACTCGCTGACCTTGTACGGCTTCGGCTCCGACGACGAGCGGAACGTCTTCGAGCTGCTGCAGACGGCCAGCGGCGTCGGCCCCCGGCTGGCGCTGGCCATGCTGGCCGTGCACACGCCCGACGCGCTGCGCCGGGCCGTCTCGACCGAAGACCTCGGCGCGCTGACCATGGTCCCGGGCATCGGCAAGAAGGGGGCGGAGCGGATCGTGCTGGAGTTGCGGGACCGGCTCGGCCCGCCCGGCGAGAGCGGCGCCGCGGGCGGCCTGCCCGGAGCCCGGCCGCAGCGGGTGCCCCAGTGGCGCGACCAGGTACAGTCCGGCCTGGTCAACCTGGGCTGGCCGGTCCGTGATGCCGACCAGGCGATCGCGGCCCTGGAGGAGGACGGCACGATCGGCGCCGCGAATGGCGAGGCGGTGGACGTCGCCATGGTGCTGCGGGCCGCGCTGCGCAGGCTCAGCAAGCAATGACGGAGGACAGCGGGTCCGTGGACCGCCTGAACCGGGCCGAAGAAGCCGAGCTCGCCACCCGCCGCCGGCGGATGGACGGGGAAGGCGAGCGGGAAAGCACTGTGTCCGCGCTGGCGGACGCGGACGAGCGCGCCATCGAGAGCGCGCTGCGGCCCAAGCGGCTCACCGAGTTCACCGGCCAGGCCCGCGTGCGCGAGCAGTTGTCGCTGATCTTGCAGAGCGCGCTGCGGCGCGGCCGGCCGCCGGACCACCTGCTGCTGTCGGGCCCGCCGGGCCTGGGCAAGACCACGATCGCGATGATCGTGGCCGCCGAGCTCGGCGCGCCGCTGCGCATCACCAGCGGCCCGGCGATCGAGCGTTCCGGCGACCTGGCCGCGATCTTGTCCACGCTCAGCGAGGGTGAGGTGATCTTCATCGACGAGATCCACCGCCTGGCCCGGCCCGCCGAGGAAATGCTCTACCTGGCCATGGAGGACTTCCGGGTCGACGTGGTGATCGGGAAGGGGCCGGGCGCGACCGCCATCCCGCTGGAGATCGCGCCGTTCACGCTGGTCGGGGCGACCACCCGGGCCGGCCTGCTGCCAGCCCCGCTGCGAGACAGGTTCGGGTTCACCGCCCACCTCGACTTCTACGCTCCCGACGAGCTTGAGCACATAATCCGCAGGTCCGCCGGGCTGCTGGGGGTGACGCTCACCGATGAGGGCGCGACCGAGCTCTCCACCCGGTCGCGGGGCACGCCGCGGATCGCGAACCGGCTGCTGCGCCGGGTCCGCGACTACGCGGAAGTCCGGGCCGACGGCGTGGTGACCCAGGACATCGCCCGCACCGCGCTCGAGCTCTACGAGGTCGACTCGCACGGCCTGGACCGGCTCGACCGGGGCGTGCTGGAAGCGGTGGTCCGCCGGTTCGGCGGCGGACCGGTCGGCCTGTCCACACTGGCGGTGGCGCTGGGCGAGGAGGCCGAGACGGTCGAGGTGGTGGCCGAGCCCTTCCTGGTCCGCTGCGGCCTGCTGGCGCGGACCCCGCGCGGCCGGGTCGCCACCGCGGCCGGCTGGGCCCATCTCGGCCTCACGCCCCCGCCTGCGCTGGCCGAATTGCCGACCCTGTTCGACTAACCCGCCGCCGGCAAGATCGCGCCGAGGTCACGATCGCCCGCAAAACCTCGTAGCCTGTTGGTGCGCGCGCAAAGCGCGGCTAAACTTCGGCAGTTGGTCGTTGGCCTTCGCCGCGACCATGCATGCAGAACCAACTGGAAGGATGCCCCGGTCATGGGGAGTTTCACAGCGGTCGTCGCGGCGACCTCGACCAAATCAGGCAGCAGTTCTTACACGTTCCTGCTCTTGATCGTGCTGGTCTTCGTCGGTTTCTACTTCCTGATGATCCGGCCGCAGCGGCGCCGCCAGCAGCAGGCCCAGCAGCAGCAGCGGACCCTCACCCCCGGTGCCCGGGTCCGGACCACGGCCGGCATGTACGCCACCGTCTCTGCCGTGGACGGCGACGACGTGATCCTCGAGGTCGCGCCGGGCGTGGACGTCCGCTACATGCGGCGCGCCGTCATGGAGGTCGTCTCCCCCGGGGAGGACGAGGAGACCGAGACCGTCACCGACGCGCACGACGAGGAGTACGCAGACGACGACGCGTCCGGGGACGACGCCGAGACCGACACCCACGACGGCGCCCAGTCCGCGGCGGACGGCCTTGTCGACTCGCACGACGGCGACCACCTGGCCAAGTCCGACAAGGACAACGTGTTCTGACCCGCCGGCCCTTAGGGTCTCAGGGGAACGACGGATTCAAGACAGGCGGACAAGTGGCAGCCCCTACGAAGACCGTCCCGCATCCGGGACGGGCACTCATGGCGCTCGCAGCGCTCATCGTGATCATGCTCCTGGCCATCCTCGGCACCAACCTGTTCAGCCCGTCCCAGTGGCACAAGGACTTCAAGGTCGGCCTCGGGCTCGACCTGTCCAGCGGCACCGTGCTGAGCATGAAGGCGACCACCCTGACCGGTGGCACCCCATCGAGCGCCGATTTGAACGAGGCCAAGACGATCATCCTGTCCCGGGTGAACGCCACCGGTAACACCGGCGCCGAGGTCCAGACCCAGGGCAACGACATCCTCAACGTGTCGGTCCCCGGCAAGACCACCCAGCAGACCCAGCAACTGGTCAGCGAGACCGCGCTGCTGAACTTCCGGCAGACGCTGCTCTACCTGCCCTACGGCGGCACCAGCAGCACGCCGTCGGCGTCCGCCACGCCCAGCGCCAGCCCGTCGGCGAGCGCCAGCGCGTCGGGCGCTGGCTCCACCACGAGGGCGACGCCGTCGCCCTCGGCCAGCGCCACCAGCACGGCCAAGACCTCCGCCAAGATCGTCCCGGCCGCGACTTCCAGCGCCAGCCCGACCGCCACGGCAAGCGGCCAGGCCACCAGTACCGCCTCGGCCAGCCCTAGCGCGTCCGCGAGCCCTAGCGCGTCCGCGAGCCCAAGCGCGTCCGCGCCCTCGAGTTCCAGCGCCCTCGGCGACGCCAGCCTGGTGAACAAGCAGACGCTCGCGCTGTTCAACAAGGTGACCTGCACGCCGGGCGACACCACGAAGTGGAAGCAGGAGGCGGGGTACACCAACCCCGAGGACTACGACAACCCGAACGTGCAGATCGTCTCGTGCGACAGCTCAGGCAACAAGTACGCCCTGGACGTGGCCAAGGTGCAGGGCACGCAGATTGCCACCGCCAGCGCCGAGCTGTCCACGACCAGCAACGAGTGGGAAGTCCTGCTGAACCTCAAGAGCGACGGGGTCGGCCCCTGGTCCACCCTGACCTCGAATCAGGCCACCAAGTACTACGCCGCCAGCGGTGACGACCCGACCACCAACGACTACTGGCTGGCGACCATCGCGGTCGTCCTGGACGGGAACGTGGTCACCGCGCCGGTGACCACGGAGGCCATCCCCAACGGTCAGGCCCAGATCACCGGCGACTTCACCCAGGCGGAGGCCACGCAGCTGGCGAACGTGCTCCAGTACGGGTCGCTACCGCTGAACTTCGAGATCCTCACCGCGGACTCGGTGTCGCCGAGCCTCGGACATGCCCAGCTGGTCGGCGGGCTGATCGCCGCCGCGATCGGGCTGGCCCTCGTGGTGATCTACTCGTTCCTGTACTACCGGGGTCTCGGCCTGGTGTCGGTCTCCAGCCTGATCATCGCCGGCACGCTGGCCTTGCTGTCGGTCATCCTGCTCACCAAGTACCAGAACTTCGCCCTCGAGCTGTCCGGGATCGCGGGCCTGATCGTGGCCATCGGCATCACCGCCGACTCCTTCGTCGTGTTCTTCGAGCGATTGCGGGACGAGGTCCGGGAAGGTAAAGCGCTGCGCCCGGCCGTCGAGGCGGGCTGGAAGCGGGCCCGGCGCACGATCCTGGTATCCGACACGGTCTCGTTCATCGCCGCGCTGCTGCTGTACTACTTCTCCATTGGCGAGGTCAAGGGCTTTGCGTACACCCTCGGCCTGACCACGATCATCGACATCGTGGTCGTCTTCCTGTTCACCAAGCCGATGGTGACGATACTGGCCCGGACCAAGTTCTACGGTGGTGGCCACCCACTGTCGGGTCTTGACCCCACCCGGCTGGGCGCCCGCGCCCCGTGGCGAACCTCGGTCCAGCGCAACCAGGTCAGGCGCAGGCCGGATACCGCGCCCCGCAGTACGGTGTCCCGCAGCTCCGGGGAGGCATGATGTCGCGGCTCGGCCAGATCGGCAGCAGGCTCTACCGAGGCGAGGTCTCCTACGACTTCGTCGGCCACAAGCGCAGGTGGTACACCATCTCCGGGGCCATCCTGATCATCAGCATCGTGGCCCTGCTCGTCCGCGGCCTGGACTTCAGCGTGGACTTCAAGGGCGGCGCGGTATTCCAGTTCACCGCGCCCTCGGCCACGCAGACCCAGATCACCGATACGGTCAGCGGCGCGGGCGTCCAGGGCGCGGTGGTGCAGCAGCTGACCGGCAAGCTGGGCAACAAGTCCTGGCAGGTGCAGACCGACACGCTGACCAGCCAGGAGACCGGCAAGGTCGAGAACGCGCTGACCACCCAGGTGGATGCCCAGAACATGAGCACCACATTCGTCGGGGCGAGCTGGGGCAGCCAGATCACCGGCAAGGCGGTGCAGGCCCTGATCGCGTTCATGATCGTGATCGTGCTGTACCTGTCGATCGCCTTCGAGTGGAAAATGGCGGTCGCCGCCTTCGTGGCGCTCATCCATGACCTGGTCATCGCCACCGGCGTGTACGCCCTGACCGGCTTCCAGGTCAGCCCCGCGACCGTCATCGGACTGCTGACCATCCTCGGCTATTCGCTGTACGACACCGTGGTCGTCTTCGACAAGGTCCGGGAGAACACCGCTGGCCTGCTCGGCGGGGCCAGAAGCACCTACAGCGAGGCGGCGAACCTGGCCCTGAACCAGACCCTGGTCAGGTCGATCAACACATCCGTGATCGCGCTGCTGCCGGTGGCCGCGATCTTGTTCGTCGGGGGCGGCCTGCTCGGTGCGGGCGAACTCAAGGACCTGGCCCTCGTGCTGCTCGTGGGCATGCTGTCCGGCACCTACTCCTCGATTTTCATCGCCACCCCGGTGCTGGCCGACCTGAAGGAGCGGGAGCCGCAGTACCAGGCCCTGGCCAAGCGGGTGAGCGTTCGCGCGACCGGCGGCCGGGCGGCCAAGCGCGCCGCCAAGGCGCCAGCCAGCAGCCGGTCCGCTGCCGCCGCCACGCGGGTGCCGCTGTCCGACGCCGAGACAGACGACGTCGAGACCGATGCCGACTACGATGACTCGCCGCCCGCGGATGCGCTGACCACGAGCGCCTCTCGTGTCCCGGCCGCCCGCGGCACGCCGGGCACGGCCCGTCCCGGTCCGCGGCAGCAGCCGCGCCGCAGCGGCGGCAGCTCGGCCCGGCACCGCCCGGCGGGCAAGAAGAAGCGGCGCTGAGCGTGGCCGACCAGGCGCAGGCCCCCGCCAGGGAACGCGAGCTGACCGGCCTCATCGCGGCCCGGATCCGGGACGTCCCGGACTACCCGCAGCCCGGGGTGATGTTCAAGGACATCACCCCGCTGCTGGCCGATGCCGAGGCGTTCCGCGCGGTGATCGACGCCCTGGCCGCGACCTACGGGCCCGTCGACAAGGTGGCGGGTATCGAGGCGCGCGGCTTCATCCTGGCCTCCCCGGTCGCGGCCCGGCTGGGCGCGGGATTCGTGCCGATCAGGAAGAAGGGCAAGCTGCCCGGCGCCACGTTCGCGCAGGATTACCAGCTCGAGTACGGCACGGCCACGGTCGAGGTGCTGACCGATGCCTTCGACGCCGGTGACCGCGTCCTGGTCATCGACGACGTCCTGGCCACCGGCGGCACCGCCCGGGCCACCGCCGACCTGGTGCAGCGCGCGGGCGCCCGGGTGGCGGGCATCTCCGTGCTGCTGGAACTGTCCTTCCTGCACGGCCGGGCCAAGCTCGCCGACCTCCCGGTCACCGCCCTGATCACCGTCTAGGCCAATGTCAGGCCCGCGGCACGCGTATATCGACCCTGCCGCGCAGCCTGCCCCGCCGATCCCCGCAGCCGCCGGAGACGACCAAGCCAGCCTGCCAGTCCCGCTGCCCGTCGCCGCGATCGCGATCTTCGCGGCCCTCCGCCTGCTGGCCGCGGCCGTCTCGGCGTTCCTGCTGCCGCGCGGGAAGTTCCAGACCCTGCACTATTCGCTGTGGCACCTGATCGCATCCTGGGACAGCGGCCGGTACCTGACCATCGCGGCCCATGGCTACTCCTACATACCGGGCAACCTGCGCCATGACGTCATATTCGCCTGGTTCCCCGGATACCCGGCCGCCATTGACGCGCTGTCCTGGATACCCGGAGTCGGCATCGACCGGGCCGCCCTCACCGTCACGATCGCGGCCGGGCTGGCCGCGGCGTGGGGGCTGGCCCGGCTGGGCCTGGCGCTGACCGGCGACTGGCGGATCAGCCTGCTCATGGTCGCGCTGTGGGCGGTCGCGCCCGGTTCGCTGGTGTGGACCATGCTCTACTCCGAGGCCCTGTTCTGCGCCCTGGCCGTCTGGGCCTTGCTCGCCTTGGTGGAGCGGCGCTGGCTGACCGCCGCGGGCCTGACCATTCTGGCCGGTACCGTGCGCAGCACGGCCCTGGCCCTGATCGCCGCGGTCGTGGTCGCCGCCCTGCTCACGGTGGTCCCGGCCCTGCGGAGCCGCGAGCCCGCCGGCGCGTGGTGGCGTCCGATGGCGGCCGCGCTGGCCGCTCCGGTCGGCCTGCTCGGCTACTGGGCCTACTCCGCCTGGGCCACGCATCACCTGGCCGGATTCGTCTGGGTCGAGAAGAACGCGCACAACAGCTTCGACTGGGGCAAGGGCATCATCCTGGCCGCCAAGAGCGCCATCATTTCCGGGCCGACCCCCCAGGCCGCGCTGACCCTGCTGGTGATCGCGGCCGCGGTCGTGCTCACTGTCTGCAGCCTGACCGAGCGCATTCCGGTGTACCTGCACGTCTACACGCTGGTGGTCGTGGTGCTGGCGCTCGCCCCCGGGCCGTATTATCTGGGCTCCAAGCCCCGCTTCCTGCTGCCCGCCATGCTGCTCGGCCTCCCGCTGGCCCGCCTCCTGGCCCGGGTGCCCATCTGGGTGCTGATTCCCGCGTTCGCCATCCTCGCCGCCGCGTCAACCTGGTTCGGCATCTACCTGATGACCATCGGCTGGGCCCCGTAGCGTCCGCCAGACACTGTTCGCTCCGAGGCGGACGCAATCTCAGCTGGTGAAATCCCAGCGGGAATTGCACGCATGTGATCTGGTGTTTAACCCGTCTAAGTACAATGGTGGCTTGGCAGATATGAGGAGCACCTGTGGCCGGTGACGTCATTACGACCGGCACGCCCGCGGCGGCAGCCGCCGAGGCCGACAGGGCTGCCGACGCTGCCCGGGTGGACGCGCCGCGGGGTACCGATCCCGAAACCGATGCGGAACAGGCCGAGGCAGGGGCGGCGAGCGTGCCCGATGGCCGCGCGGCCGACGGCCCCGCGGCGGCGGCCGCCGGCCCCGCGGCGGCGGCCGCCGGCCGGTCTGGTAGCGGCCAGGCCAGGACGAGCCGGGCCCGGGCCGCGGTCGCAGCCGTGCAGGGTCAGGCGGCCGACGTCGCGGCGTCCGGGGTCGGCGTCCGGCGGCGGCTGGCCCGGCTGGGTGCCCAGCGCGGCACGAGCCTCAATCCCGTGCTCGAGCCGCTCATCAAGACCGTGCGCGCCACGCATCCCAAGGCCGATGTCCGGCTCATCGAGCGAGCCTACGAGACGGCCGCCTACTGGCACCGGGACCAGAAGCGGCTGAGCGGCGACCCGTACATCACCCATCCGCTGGCCGTGGCGACCATCCTCGCCGAGCTCGGCATGAATACCGACACCATCTGCGCGGCGCTGCTGCACGACACGGTGGAAGACACCCCGTACACGCTGACCGAGTTGCGCGGCGAGTTCGGCGAGGACATCGCCGCGCTGGTCGACGGGGTCACCAAGCTGGACAAGGTCAAGTACGGTGAGTCGGCCGAGGCCGAGACCGTGCGCAAGATGGTGGTCGCGATGTCCCGCGACATCAGGGTCCTGGTCATCAAGCTCGCCGACCGGCTGCACAACATGCGGACCCTGCGCTACCTGAAGCGGGAGAAGCAGGAACGCAAATCCCGGGAGGTCCTGGAGATCTACGCCCCGCTGGCCCACCGGCTCGGCATGAACACGGTGAAGTGGGAACTGGAGGATCTCGCCTTCCAGACGCTGTACCCGAAGCGGTTCGACGAGATCGCGCGCCTGGTGTCCAGCCGGGCGCCGCGGCGCGAGGCCTTCCTGCAGGAAGTGATCCGCGACGTCCGCGACGACCTGCACGAGGCCAGGATCAAGAACACGGTGACCGGCCGGCCGAAGCACTACTACTCGATCTACCAGAAGATGATCGCCAGGAACGTCGGCTTCGATGACATCTACGACCTGGTGGGCATCCGCGTCCTGGTCGATACCGTCCGCGACTGCTACGCGGCCCTCGGCACCATTCACGCGCGGTGGAACCCCGTCCCCGGACGGTTCAAGGACTACATCGCGATGCCGAAGTTCAACATGTACCAGTCGCTGCACACCACGGTCATCGGTCCCGGCGGCAAGCCCGTGGAACTGCAGATCCGCACCTGGCGCATGCACCAGAGGTCGGAATACGGGGTCGCCGCGCACTGGAAGTACAAGGAAGAAGCGGTCTTCAGCAGCCAGTCCAAGGAAGACACGCAGGAAATGGCGTGGCTCAGGCAGCTGGTCGACTGGCAGCGGGAGACCGAAGACCCCGCCGAGTTCCTCGAGTCACTCCGCTTCGACCTGGCCGCGGCCGAGGTCTACGTGTTCACCCCGCGCGGCGACGTCATACCGCTGCCGCAGGGCTCGACCCCGGTGGACTTCGCCTACGCCATCCACACCGAGGTCGGGCACCGCACCATCGGCGCCCGGGTCAACGGCCGGCTGGTCGCGCTGGAGTCCACCCTCGACAACGGCGACACGGTGGAGATCTTCACCGCCAAGACGGCCGAGGCGGGGCCGAGCCGGGACTGGCTCAAGTTCGTGCAGAGTCCCCGGGCCCGGAACAAGATCCGGCAGTGGTTCTCCAAGGAACGCCGGGAAGCCGCGGTGGAGGCGGGCAAGGACCAGATTGCCCGGGCCATGCGCAAGCAGGGGCTGCCGCTGCAGCGGCTGGCCTCGGCCGACACACTGATCAACTTGGCCCGAGACCTACGCTATCCCGATGTATCCGGGCTGTACGCGGCGGTCGGCGAGGGCCGGGTCAGCGCCCAGTCGGTGGTCGAGAAGCTGGTCAGGTCGGTCGGCGGGCTGGCGGGCGCGCAGGAGGACCTGGCCGAGACCACGCTGCCCACCAAGGCGCCCAAGCCCCTGGCTCAGTCAGACTCCGGCGTCGAGGTCACCGGCGCGCCGGACGTGTGGGTCCGGCTGTCCCGGTGCTGCACTCCCGTGCCGGGCGACCAGATCAGCGGTTTCGTCACTCACGGCCATGGCGTGTCGGTGCACCGGACGGACTGCGTGAACCTGGCCCACCTGAGCGACACCCAGCGGGAGCGGATGGTCGAGGTCCACTGGGCCCCGACTGAAGGCTCGGTGTTCCTGGTCGCCATCCAGGTGGAGGCGCTCGACCGGACCAGGCTGCTGTCCGACGTGACCAGGGTGCTGTCCGACCAGCACGTCAATATCCTGTCCGCCACGGTCACGACCAGCCGGGACCGGGTAGCGGTCAGCCGCTTCACCTTCGAGATGGGCGACCCCAAGCATCTCGGCCACGTCCTGCGCGCCGTCCGCGCCATAGACGGCGTCTACGACGTCGCGAGGGTTACGAGCTGACCCGCATGGCTGCGGGGGCCGACGGCCCCCCAGCCATGTGGTACTACGGTCAGCACCGCAGCGGGAATCCGGGGGGTCCCAGGGGGGTCGTCCCCCCTGGAATAACTGAGTGAACTCGGCCAGCGTGTGCTCGGCCTCTTCCAGCCAGGCGCGGCGGGCGGTGAGGGCTTCCTCGGCGTCGCGCACGGCCCGGTCGTCGCCCCGCTCCTGCGCCCTGGCCAGCTGCTCTTCCAGCTGGGCGATGGTCGAACGCAGCTGGGCCACCGTGTCCTCGGCCCGGGCCAGCGCCTCGGGGTTCGACCGGCGCCACTGGGCTTCTTCGGCCTTGCGGACCGCCTCCTCGACCCGCCGCAGCCCGGACTCCAAGTGCTCGCGCGAGTCCCGCGGCACCGCGCCGATCTGCTCCCAGCGCTCCTGGATGCCGCGCAGCGCGGACCGGGCCGCCCGGATGTCGGTCACCGGCAGCAGGGCCTGAGCCTGATCCAGCAGCTGCTGCTTGGCCTCGGCGTGCTCGCGCAGCGCGGCGTCCTTGGCCGAGAACACCTCCGACCGGGCGGTGAAGAACTTGTCCTGGGCGGCCCGGAAGCGTTTCCACAGCTCGGTCTCTGATTCCCGGTCGGCCCGCCCGGCCGCCTTCCACCGGCGCATCAGCTCGCGGAACGCGCTGGTGGTCGGGCCCCAGTCGGTCGATCCCGACAGGGCCTCGGCCTCGGTGCACAGCTGCTCCTTGCGGGCCCGCACGTCCTCCCGCTCGGCCTCCAGGGTGGCGAAGAACGCCTTGCGCCGCTTGGTGAACGCGTTCCTGGCCGCGGACAGCCGCTTCCACAGCACGGCCTCGGCCGCGCGATCGGCGTGCGGGGCTGCCTTCCACTCCTCGAGCAGCTCGCGCATCCGCTCGCCGCTGCTCTTCCAGTGGGTCGCCTCGGCGGCGATCTGCTCGGCCTCGGCGACGATCTGCTCCTTGATCTCCTTGGCGTGCCCCCGCGCCTGCTCACGGGCCGCCCTGGCCTCCTCGCGGCGGTGGCCGACGTCCTCGGTCAGCCGCTCCAGGCGGGCCCGGAGTCCGTCCAGGTCGCCGAGCGCGTTGGCCTCGCTGATGTTGTTGATCAAACGCTGGACGGTCGTCGCGGCCTGGGCGGGCGCCATGTCGGTGGCGCTGATCCGCTGCTCGAGCAGGACCACCTCGGTCTCGAGCGCCTCGTACTTACGCTGGTAGAAGGCCAGGGCCTCCTCCGGGCTGCCCGCCTGCCAGGAGCCGATCACGCGCTCGCCGTCGGCGGTACGGACATAGACCGTCCCGTCGGCGTCGACCCGGCCCCACGGATGGTAGGCGGTGGTCACGGCGAACCTCCTGCTTTTGTCTTGCCTCGGGTCAGGTTTTCTTGATCGTCACGCTGTCAATGATGACCTTCTTCTTCGGAGGGCCGCCACCGCCCTCGGCCGCGGGAAATGTACACGAGTACCCATTCTTCGCCACATTCTGGACGATATCCAGCCCAGATGAAACCGTGGCGAAGGGCGTATAGGAGGTTCCCAGCGCCGTACTGCTGTCCTTGTACACGATGAAGAACTGGCTGCCGTTGCTGGTCGCGGTGCCTCCGTTCGCCATCGCGATCGTTCCCGCCGGGTATTTGGCGCCGGCGGTATTTTCGCTGGCGAACTCATACCCCGGCGTCCCGGTGCCGACCGTGCTGGTGTCACTGCAGTCGAGCTTGGTGGTGGACGTCGCGTAGGCATCGCCGCACTGCAGGATGTAGGGCCCGCTTGTCACCATCCGGTGACACTGGGTGTTGTTGAAGAAGCCCGCCTGCGCCAGGTGGACGAAGGAGTTGACCGTGCAGGTCGCCTTGCTGTTGAGCAGGTTGAGGGTGATCGGGCCCAGGTTGGTGTTGATCGTCGCGGTGTAGCTGGCGGTGTAATCCGGCGTGGATGGCGGGAAGCTGACCTTCTTCGAGACCGGGGTGGCCTTGGTATAGGTGCAGTGATGCGCGGGCTCGGCCACGGTGGCGGCCGAGGCCGACGCCGAGGCTGACGGCGATTTGCTGGCCGAGGCCGAGGCTGACGCCTTCTTGCCGCTCCCGCCGGGCAGGAATACCACCAGCAGCGCGGCGATCAGCCCCACGGCCGCGGCCGCGCTGATCCCGGTCAGCCAGCGCTTGCGGACCACGCGCTGCCTGGCCACCCGCTGCTCCTGCTGGCGGCGGTACTTCTCCCTGGCTTGCCTGCGCTGGCGTTCGTTCTTACCCGCCACCGGTCGTGTCCTCCTTGGCCTGTCGCGTTATCTGGCTACGCTGGTATTCACGGGAGGCAGGCCAACGAACCCGTATACCGTTGATCCCGAAACATGGCTGGTGCGGGGTCGGGGGACAACCCCCGGAACCCCCGCAAAATTCGCGATCGCTCGCGAATCGTACCTTCCAGATGCCGGGACCGGTAGCCTTCGTTATCGGTTCGCCGCCATGCAGGTCACCTAGGTAGCCTGAGACACCGTACCGTGAGAAAGGACGGTTGTGCTCGTCGCAGGGTTCCCAGCAGGGGCGTTCGCCGCGAACTGTTATATCGTTGCGACCGCTCCCGGCGAGCAGTGCGTGATCATCGATCCAGGCCAGGACGCCGAGCCCGGGATCGAGGAGATTCTGGCCGAGCATCGGCTCAGGCCGGCCGCGGTCCTGCTCACGCACGGCCATATCGACCACGTCTGGTCCGTCGCGCCGGTCTGCGGCGCCCGGGGCATCCCCGCCTATATCCATCCTGACGACCGCGCATTGCTCAGTGACCCGGCCAAGGGTTTCTCGCTCGGGATAGGCCAGGAACTGTTCAGCGGGCTGAAATTCACCGAGCCGGATGACGTGAAAGAACTAGCCGATGGGATGACCCTGAGCCTCGTGGGGCTCGAGATTGTCGTGAATCATGCACCCGGTCATACCGGAGGCTCGGTGACATTCCGGTTGCCGATCGATGGCGCCACGCCGGAAGAGCGGTTTACGGTTCAGGGCAAAAGCAGAACAGCGCCTTCCGGGGACGTCTTGTTTTCCGGTGACCTGCTGTTCGCCGGGTCGATCGGGCGGACCGACCTGCCGGGCGGGGATTACCCGACGATCCTGCGCAGCCTGGCCCGGGTCTGCCTGACCCTGCCGGATGAGACCCTGGTCCTGTCCGGCCACGGGCCGCAGACCACCATCGGCGCCGAGCGCCGCGCCAATCCGTTCCTGGCTGGCCTGGCCCCCGGGGAAGGCCCGGCCAGAGGGCTCTGAGCGGCTCGGGCAGCACGCGGTACGGACCGTTCGGATGAAAAGATTTTGTTGATGAGCAAAGGAGACTACAGCGCGATGATCCGCACCCATGAGGCGGGGACGCTGCGGGCGTCGCACGCGGGAGAGCACGTGGTGCTGGCGGGCTGGGTGGCCCGGCGCCGGGACCACGGCGGCGTGGTGTTCATTGACCTGCGGGACGCGAGCGGCGTGGTCCAAGTCGTGTGGCGCGGCGAGGAGGCGCCGGCCCAGGACGCGGGGGCTCACGAGCTGCGGGCCGAGTTCTGCGTGCAGGTGCCCGGAGTGGTCCGGCGGCGGCCGCCAGGGAACGAGAACCCGGACCTGCCCACCGGCGAGATAGAGGTGGTCGCGGACGAGGTGGAGGTGCTCAGCAAGGCCGACCCGCTGCCATTTCCCGTCGAGGATTCCGCCGAGGTCAGCGAGGACGTCCGGCTCAAGTACCGGTACCTGGACATCAGGCGGTCCGAGACCGCGCAGGCGCTGCGCGTCCGGTCGCAGGCCGCCTACCTGCTGTCCGATGTCATGCGCGAGCACCGGTTCGTGAACGTGGAGACGCCCTACCTGACCCGGTCGACGCCGGAGGGCGCACGCGACTTCCTGGTCCCGGTCCGGCTCCGGCCGGGCAACTGGTACGCGTTGCCCCAGTCGCCCCAGCTGTTCAAGCAGCTGCTCATGGTCGGCGGGCTCGAGCGCTACTACCAGCTGGCCCGCTGCTTCCGGGACGAGGACTTCCGCAAGGACCGGCAGCCGGAGTTCACCCAGATCGACATCGAGATGTCGTTCGTCACCCGCCAGGACGTCATCGACATCGCCGAGGACATCGTGGCGCTGCTATGGGCCGAGCTGGCCGGCTACCAGGTGCCCCGGCCGCTGCCCCGGATGACCTACGCGGAGGCGATGGCGCGGTACGGCTCGGACAAGCCCGACCTGCGCTTCGGCGCCGAGCTCACCGACCTGACCGGGTACTTCGCCGGCACGGAGTTCCGGGTCTTCCAGGCCCCCTACGTGGGGGCCGTGGTCATGCCGGGCGGCGCGGCGCAGTCCCGGCGTGAGCTTGACCTGTGGCAGGAGTGGGCCCGGTCGCGGGGGGCCCGCGGCCTCGCCTACGCTCTGGTCGGCGCGGACGGTCAGATCGGCGGCCCGGTGGCCAAGAACCTGTCCGAGGCCGAACGGTCCGGGCTGCCCGGCGCGGTCGGGGCCGCGCCCGGCGACTGCGTGTTCTTCGCGGCGGGTCCGGCTTCCGCGGCCCGGGAACTGCTGGGTGCGGCGCGGCTGGAGATCGGGCGCAGGTGCGGCCTGATCGACGAGTCGGCGTGGTCGTTCCTGTGGGTGGTGGACGCGCCGATGTTCGAGGAGGACGGCGCCGGCGGCTGGACCTCGGTGCATCACCCGTTCACCGCGCCGCTGCCCGAATGGGCCGACAAGTTCGTCGCCGAGCCCGGCGGCGCGCTGGCCGACGCCTACGACATCGTGTGCAACGGCTACGAGATCGGCGGCGGGTCCATCCGTATCCACCAGTCCGCCATGCAGCAGGCCGTGTTCGACGTGATCGGCCTGTCGCCCGCCGAGGCGCGCTCGCAGTTCGGGTTCCTGCTCGACGCGTTCAAGTACGGCCCGCCGCCGCACGGTGGCATCGCGTTCGGCTGGGACCGGGTGTGCATGCTGCTCGCGGGCGCGCCCACCATCCGCGACGTGATCGCCTTCCCCAAGGCCGCCTCCGGCCTCGACCCCCTCACCGGCGCCCCCACCCCCATCACCCCCGCCCAGCGCCTCGAAGCCGGCATCGACGCCCACCCCACCCCCCCCTCCTGAGCCGGGTTTCATGATCGTGGCCAGTTTGGAACAAATAGCGGCCCAAACTGGCCACGATCATGGAAATGCCCCCTGCACCCACGCCCGCAAGCGCGGGGGGTGCCGGTCCAGCCGCGGCGGCGCAGCAGCGCGGCCACGGCTGCTGCCGTCTCACACCGGCGCTCTCCCAGGTCGAGCAGCCCCAACCTCAGCGTGACGATGCCGCTGACCGTGTTGGCGTTATCGCGCCGCTTGTCACGCCACTGCTCGTCGGCTGGATGCGCCGCGGTCCCGTCGAGTTCCACACACACGCTGAACTCCTCGTAGAGGTTGTCGAGGTACCTGTTGCCCGAGCCGTGTCGTATCCGTGCCTGACGGCGGGCTGCGGGCAGCCCGTGCGGGCGCTCCACCCGGTGGACGTAGCGGTATTCCAGCACCGACAAAGCACCATCGGCAGCGTCGCCGAGCGCTAGCGCGATCTCCCGACGCCAGCGCATCTTCATGCGGACGTCCATGGCTCCACGGATACGATCGGCGGTGGTACGCCGACGTCCGATCGCTCGGCATATCCACGAGTACGCTTCGTCGAAGGTCCGCGCGACCTGGATGAGGTCGAGCACCGTGTCCTCCACCCGGGTGCACGGCGGAAGCATGGCCGGGTGCCTGGTCCGCAGGATCGCGTCTGACCGATGAATGATCACGCCCGGAATCTTCACCTGCGCCGGATGGCGAGAGGCCGGGACCGTGATGATGATGACCGGACTCGGCTCATCAATTAGGCCGTGCAACTCGGCCGCTGTCTGGTGGCTGAGGACTGCGCCGGGACCGGCCCGGAGCAAAGCGGCCCAAAGTACGGTCTCCCGGGCGGGCTCGCCGGAAAAGGTGGCGTACACGCCGCGCTGTAGCCGCTGCCAGCGACCACTGCGTGTCCGGTTGCGCATGGTGGAAGGCGCGATGCCAACACTCGTGCCCTGGCTGCGGGCGACAGTGTCTGCCTGGCCGATGAGGTGCTGCGAAGTGGGTTCGGCTGACATGAAAGCCATGCTGAACGGACCGTGCCTGACCTGGACGCCAGAGCCCGTAGCCTGTGGATAACCTGAGCCTGCGGGCCTCTGCCTGTGGATAACCGAGTCCAGTTGTCAGCGGCGCGGTGTAATAGCGCGTCGAGATAAGGTCGGAGGATGGCCGAAGCCATGAACGGGGAAGGGGAGGTGGGTGGGCAGCCCGCGAGCCTGTTCGATGAAGCGGAAGAAGCGGCCGCGAGCGCGGCTGCGCCGCTAGCGGTAAGGATGCGCCCGCGCACCCTGGACGAGGTGATCGGGCAGCGGCACCTGACCGGCGCGGGCACGCCGTTCCGCAAGCTCATCGACAACGACGCGCCCATGTCGCTGTTGCTGTGGGGCCCGCCTGGCACCGGCAAGACCACGCTGGCCTACGTGGTCAGCCAGGTGACCAAGCGCCGCTTCGTGGAACTGTCGGCGGTCAGCGCCGGGGTCAAGGACGTGCGTGCGGCGGTGGACGCCGCCCGCCGGACCCTGGGTATGAGCGGCACGCAGACCGTGCTGTTCATCGACGAAGTGCACCGGTTCTCCAAGACCCAGCAGGATGCGCTGCTCCCGGCGGTGGAGAACCGCTGGGTGTCGTTCATCGGCGCGACGACCGAGAACCCCTTCTTCTCGGTGGTCTCCCCGCTGCTGTCAAGATCGCTGCTGCTCACCCTGCAGCCGCTGTCCGACGACGACATCCGGGAAGTCATCCAGCGAGCCCTGAGCAGCGAACGGGGCCTGGGCGGCACGGTCACGCTTGACGAGGACGCCGCCGACCACCTCATCCGGCTGGCCGGCGGCGACGCCCGGCGGGCGCTCACCTACCTGGAGGCCGCTGCCCTCGGCCAAAGCGGGGGCAACATCGACGTCAAGACGCTGGAACGCGCGGTGGACCGGGCCGCGGTCCGCTACGACCGCGACGGTGACCAGCACTACGACGTGATCAGCGCGTTCATCAAGTCCATGCGGGGCAGCGACGTGGACGCGGCCCTGCACTACCTGGCCCGGATGATCGAGGCGGGGGAGGACCCCCGGTTCATCGCCCGGCGGCTCATCGTGCACGCCAGCGAGGATGTCGGCCTGGCCGACCCGACCGCGCTGCTGACCGCGGTCGCCGCGGCGCAGGCGGTCGAGTTCGTCGGGCTGCCCGAGGCCCGGATCAACCTGGCCCAGGCCGTGATCCACATCTCGCTGGCGCCTAAGTCCAACGCGGTGATCAAGGCCATCGGCGCGGCCGACGCCGACGTAAGAAACGGGCTAATAGGCGCCGTGCCCGCGCACCTGCGCGATGCGCACTATCCTGGGGCGGGCAAGGTCGGCCACGGCGAGGGCTACCTGTACCCGCACGACTTCGACGAAGGTATCGTCGCGCAGCGCTACGCTCCCGATCCGGTGGCGGACCGCATCTACTACGAGCCGTCGGGACATGGCCAGGAGGCTCGCGTCGCCGAACGCGCCGGACGGATCCGGGCCATCCTCCGCAACCAAGGCAAGCAGAAGGAGCAGCGATGACAGGAGACACGGCATGAATGTGGCCGAAGCGGCCGCGCTGATCGCCGCCGTCTTCTGGGCGCTGCTGGTCACCGTGGGCGCTTTCGTCCTGTTCCGGCTGGGCCGGTTCCTGTCCGCAAGCACCAAGCTGGTCGAGCGCAGCGACACGCTGCTGCAGCGGGCGCAGGTAGCCGTGGACGGAGCCCAGGCCGCCGTGGATCGCGCCAACACCCAGCTGGACCGCACTGAGTCCGTCACCGCCAGCATGGATGAGCTCGGGGCCGGCATGGCCGAGCTCACCGGGCAGGTGACCGCGCTGGCCGGGCTCGGCCGGGCCATCGCAGGCGGTCCGGTGGGCCGCGTGGGCGCCCTGGCCTACGGGGTGCGGCACGCCGTCAGCCTGCGTCGGCCCCAAGCCAGGCGCACGCTGCCCGGCCACGTCATGGAACGCGGTGAGCTGGCCGGACGGGAGGTCCGGCGATGATCCGCCGGGGTTTCTGGCTGACGGCCGGGGCGGTAACCGGCATCTACGGCTACCGGCGTGTCACCGCCATCGGCCGCCGGCTGTCCGCCAGCCTTAACCCCGCGGAAGCCAGGCTTAACCCCGGGGAAGCCAGGCTTAACCCCGGGGAAGCCAGGCTTGTCCCACGGGAACGCCGCAGGACGGCCATACGAGCGGCCCGCGAGACGTACCGGTTCACCCGCGACGTGCGGGAAGGCATGGACCTGTATACGGCTCGGCATTCTGCCGCCGCAGGCTCTACCCTCTCAACAGAGGAGTCTGTGCCCGACAAGCCCAAGACGACCCACGAACCCGAGGATGGCCACTGATGGAGTCGGCAGAGATCGCCCGCCGCTTCCTTGCCTATTTCAAGCAGCAGGGGCACGCCATCGTGCCCTCGGCCTCCCTGGTCGCCGATGATCCCACGGTGCTCTTCGTCATCGCGGGCATGCAGCCGTTCAAGCCGTACCTGCTCGGCCAGCAGACCCCGCCCTGGAAGCGGGCCGCCGACGTGCAGAAGTGCGTGCGCACGCTGGACATCGAAGAGGTCGGCAAGACCACGCGGCACGCCACGTTCTTCCAGATGCTCGGCAACTGGTCGTTCGGTGACTATTTCAAGGAAGGCGCGATCCGGTACGCCTGGGAGCTGCTGACCAGGTCCGAGGCCGACGGCGGCTTCGGGTTCCCGGAGAGCAAATTGTGGGCCACGGTCCTGCACGGCGACGACGAGGCGGCCGCGATCTGGCGGGACCAGATCGGCCTGCCCGAGGACCGGATCCAGGCCCGCGGCCTGACCGACAATTACTGGTCCATGGGCGTGCCGGGCCCGGGCGGCCCGTGCTCGGAGATCTACTACGACCGCGGGCCCGAATACGGCCGCGACGGCGGCCCGGCCGCGGACGAGGACCGTTTCCTCGAGGTCTGGAACCTGGTCTTCATGCAGGACAGCATCAGCAAGTTCCGGGCCAAGGACGACTTCGACATCGAGGGACCGCTGCCGTCCAAGAACGTCGACACCGGGATGGGCCTGGAGCGGATGGCGTCCATCTTGCAGGGCGTGGACAACCTGTACGAGATCGACACCACGTGGAAGATCCTCGACCGGGCCGCGGAGCTGACCGAGCAGAGCTATGGCCGGGACGCCAAGGCCGACGTGGCCCTGCGCGTCATCGCCGATCACGTGCGCAGCGCGGTCATGCTGGTCGATGACGGGGTGCTGCCGGCCAACGAAGGCCGCGGTTACGTGCTCCGCCGCATCATGCGACGCAGCATCCGCAACCTCCGCCTGCTGTCCGGGGCCCAGCGCGGCGGCGGCACGCAAAGCGGCGAGCGCTTCATGCACGAGCTCACCGCGGTCGCGATCGAGGCCATGGCGCCGCTCTATCCCGAGCTGCAACGGGACGCGCCGAACATCCACACGGTCATCGACGCCGAGGAAGCGGCGTTCGCCAGCACGCTGCGCACCGGCACCGCGATCTTCGAGGCCGCGGTCGAGGAGAACCGGCGCAAGAGCCGCACCGCCATCTCGGGGGAACAGGCCTTCCAGCTGCACGACACCTACGGCTTCCCGATCGACCTGACCCTGGAGATGGCGTCCGAGCAGGGCCTGACCGTCGACGAGGACGGGTTCCGCCGCCTGATGGCCGAGCAGCGGGAGCGGGCCAAGAAGGACGCGGCCGAGAAGAAGACCGGCAACGTGGACATCTCGGTGTTCGCGGAGGTGCTCGAGCGGTCCGGAACGGTCACCTTCACCGGCTACGACCAGATCTCCGGCGAGGCCACAGTCGTCGGCCTGCTGGTGAACGGCGTCCCGGTCACCAATGCCGGCGCGGGCACCGAACTGGACGTGATCCTGGACCGCACCCCGTTCTACGCCGAGGGTGGCGGCCAGCTCGCGGACAGCGGGGTCATCACCACCGACGGCAGCATCGTCGACGTCTTCGACGTGCAGACCCCGCTGACCGGGCTCGTCGTGCACCGCGGCAAGGTCCGGTCCGGCGAGATCATCACCGGTGTGCCCGCGCACGCGGAGATCGACGTCGAGCGCCGCCGGGCGCTGTCCCGGTCGCACACCGCGACCCACCTCGTGCACCGCGCGCTGCGCAACGCGCTGGGGGAGTCGGCGGCGCAGGCCGGCTCGGAGAACTCGCCCGGCCGGCTCAGGTTCGACTTCACCGCCCAGGGCGCCGTGCCGCTGAGCGTGCTGCGGGACAGCGAGGACGAGGTCAACGCGGTGCTGGTCAACGACCTGGACGTGCACGCCTACTACACCTCGCAGGAGGAAGCCCGCGAGATGGGGGCGCTGGCCCTGTTCGGGGAGAAGTACGGCGACCGGGTCCGGGTGGTCGAGGTCGGCGACTACTCGCGGGAGCTGTGCGGCGGCACCCATGTCGTCCGGTCCGGCCAGCTCGGCCTGGTGAAGGTACTCGGCGAGTCGTCCATCGGGTCGGGGGTGCGGCGGATCGAGGCGCTCGTGGGCCTGGACGCGTTCCGTTTCCTGGCCCGGGAGAGCGTGCTGGTCAACCAGCTCAGCGAGCAGCTCAAGGCCCCGCGCGAGCAGCTTGGAGAGCGCATTTCCGGCGTGCTGACCAGGCTGAGGGACGCCGAGCGTGAGCTGCAGCGGCTGCGGGCCGCGCGGCTGCTCGAGTCGGCCGAGCAGATCGCGGCCGGCGCGGAGGACATCAGCGGGATGGCCCTGGTCGCGCACCGCGTGCCGGACGGGACCGAGGCGGACGACATTCGCAAGCTCGCGCTGGACATCCGCGGCCGGGTGCCGCGCAGCCGTCCCGCGGTGGTCATGATCGTCGGCGTGCCCGCGGACCGGCCGGTGGTGGTCATCGCGGTCAACGAGGCAGGCCGGGGCTTCGGGCTGTCGGCCGGCCACCTGGTCGGGATCGCGGCTCGCGCGCTCGGCGGTGGCGGCGGCGGACGGCCCGACGTGGCCCAGGGTGGCGGGGCTCCGATCACCCCGGACCGCTCGAGCGTGGTCGATGAGGCGTTTGGGGCTGTTCGTGCCGCTTTGCGGGACATCCACGGGTCCGCTGGGTAACGTATTGCCATGCTGCTGCGCCCCAGCGGGACCTTGTCATGCCCTGCCCAGGGGGCATGGACCCCCGCCATCAGGCCGACCGGGCCTCCCGCTCCGGAGACGGAGACGGGGACGAAGACGGCGCCGGTGAGGGCGGGCGTGCGCTTGGCCGTGGACGTGGGCTCGGTCCGGGTCGGGGTGGCCCGCAGCGATCCGGACGGCATCCTGGCCAGCCCGCTGACCGTGCTCCGCTCCGGCTCCGGCCAGCAGGCCGCGCAGGATGTGCTGGCCGCGCTGGACGTGCTGGCCGCCGAGGCGATCGAGGTCATCGTGGGCCTGCCGACCTCGCTGTCCGGCCGGGAAGGCGCCGCCGCGACCGCCGCGCGGAGCTTCGCCGCGGACCTGGCGGGCCGGCTCGCCCCCATCCCGGTGCGACTGGTCGACGAGCGGTTCACCACCACGCAGGCGCACGACGCGCTGCGCCGCGGCGGGAAGGACTCCCGGGCCCGCCGTGGCGTCGTCGACGCCGCGGCCGCCGCCGTGCTCCTGCAAGCCGCCCTGGACACCGAACGCGCCACCGGACGTCCCCCCGGCCAGCTTGTCACCTCGAGCAGGGAAACATGACCGACAACGCAAGCAGTTGGCCACCGAACCAGCGCGACCCCCGGGTCTTCCAGCCGCCGCAGCCGTTGCATCACGACCCCCGCGACCGTGATCCGCGGCTGACCGATCCGCGGGACGCCGCGGATTCGCCGTGGCGCCGGACCCAGCGGCTGTCACGCCCCGAGGCCACCGGATGGCATCCCGCACCCGCCAGCCACGCCACCGGTCCGGGCAGCGAGGAGTTCCGCTCGCGGGAGCCGGAGCCCCAAGGCCAGCTTGACCGTGAAGACGACTACGACGAGTTGTACGACACCGGGGGCCGGTTCGTCCCCGGGTTCGGCGACTACGAGGACGACGACGAGGACGAGGACGAGGATCGGCCCCGCCGCGGCCGGGCCGCCCGCCGCCCGTCCGGACGGTCCCGCGAGCCGAAGGGGCCGCGCGGCCCGCGCCGGCGCCGGCTCCGCTGGATCGCGCCGCTGGCCGCCCTGCTGGTCATCCTGGTCCCGCTCGCCATCGGCGGCTCCTACGTCTACAGCCTGTACATGAACAAGTACCATCCGGCTGACTACTCCGGCCCGGGCACCGGTTACCTCGTGGTTCAGGTTCCCTCCGGTGCCTCGCCGACCAGCCTCGGGCCGGACCTGGTCAAGCTCGGGGTGGTGGCCAGCTCCCGCTCGTTCGTCCTGGCCGCCGAGCACAGCTCGAACCCGAACGGCCTGCTGCCCGGCTTTTACGGCATGCACCTGCACATGAAGGCGTCGCTGGCCTACGCGCTGCTGCTCAACCCGGACAACCTCGTGCAGGTCAAGGTCACGATCCCGGAGGGCTGGCGGCTCAGCCAGATCGTGGCCTACCTGGGCGCCAAGTCCGGCATCCCGGCCAGCGCGTACCAGGCCGTCCTCAAGAACCCGGCCCAGCTGCACCTGCCCGCCTATGCCAACGGCAAGCCGGAGGGATACCTGTTCCCCGCCACCTACGAGGTGCTGCCGCACGAGACCGCGCGCGGCGTGCTGACCGGCATGGTCCAGCGGTTCGAGCAGGAAGCCGCGCAGGTCAACCTGCCCGCGGCGGCCAAGAAAGTGCACCTGTCCGAAGGCCAGGTCATCACCATGGCCAGCCTGGTGGAGGCCGAGGGAGGCCGGATCTCCGACTACCCGAAGATCGCCCGGGTGATCTACAACCGGCTGTCACAGAACATCCCGCTGCAACTGGACAGCACCGTGCTGTACGGGCTGAACACCTACGGCATCATCGCCAGCGACCAGCAGCTCACCAGCAGCTCCCCGTACAACACCTACAAGCACAAGGGCCTCACGCCCGGCCCCATCGACAGCCCGGGGGCCGCGGCGATCCAGGCCGTGCTGAATCCGGCCGCCGGGAACTGGCTCTACTTCGTGACGGTGAACCCCAAGACCGGTGAGACCCTGTTCACCGCGAGCGAGGCGCAGTTCGAGCAGTACCGGGCCGAGCTAGAGCACAACCTCGGCCAGGGCTGAGCGGTGCCTGCCCCGCGCCGGGCCGCGGTCCTCGGCTCGCCGATCGCGCACTCCCTGTCGCCGGTGCTGCACACGGCCGCGTACGCCGCGCTCGGCCTGGCCGACTGGACCTACACCGCGATCGAGTGCGACGAAGCCGGGCTGCCCGCCCTGCTCGCCTCGCTGGACGGTGCCGGCCCGGGGGGACCACCCCCCCAAACCCCCTCGGGGCAGTGGGCGGGCCTGTCGCTGACCATGCCGCTCAAGCGCGCGGTGCTGCCCCTGCTGGATCGCACCGAGCCGCTCGCCGTCGAGGTCGGCGGGGCCAACACGGTCGTCTTCGCCGACGGGCAGCGGCACGGATACAACACCGACGTGCCCGGCATGGTGGCCGCCCTGGCCGAGGCCGGGATGACCCGCCCGGCCGGCGCCACCATCCTCGGCGCGGGCGCGACCGCCTGCGCCGCCCTCGGCGCCCTGCGCGCGACCGGCCTGACCGCCGCCGTGGTCCAGGCCCGCGATCAGGCCCGGGCCGGCGGCCTGCTGGCTGCCGCGCGCCGCCTGGGCCTGGCGGTCGAGCTACGCCCGTTCGGCTCCCGGGTCCGCGACGGGGACCTGCTGATCTCCACCGTCCCGGCCGGTGCCGCCGATTTTTATGCCGAACGGGCCGTTGATCCCCGCGCCCGCCCCCGCGCCGTGCTCGACGTGGTGTACCACCCCTGGCCCACCCCGCTGGCCGCCGCGGCCGCCGAGTCCGGCGTCGTCGTGGTCAGCGGCTTCGACCTGCTCCTGCACCAGGCCGCCCGCCAGGTCGAGCTGATGACCGGCCTCCAACCCGCCCCCCTGGAACCCATGCGCGCCGCCGGCCAGTCCGAACTAGCCCGCCGCGCCGCCCTCCCCGCCCGTTAGCCCGCCGCGCTGCCCTCCCCGCCTGCTAGCCCGCCGACGCCGCCCTCCCCGCCCGTTAGCCCCGCCTCCCGCTAGCCCTTCCGCCTGCTGGTCCCGCATCCTGCCCCAGCCTCCCGCACGTTCCGCCCTCCGACAAGTTAATTTTTCTTGACAAGTAAAATTGTCGGATGGCAGACTGGGGTCATGATCGACGTGGCAGTGATCGACGATCCGGCGGCGGCCGAGGCCGCTCTGGAGCCCGGGCGGGCGCGGCTGCTGGCTCAGCTGACCGAGCCGCGGTCCGCGACCATGCTGGCCGCCGCGGTCGGCCTTCCCCGGCAGAAGGTCAACTATCACCTGCGGACGCTGGAGCAGCACGGACTCGTCGAGCTGGTCGAGGAGCGACGCAAGGGCAACGTGACGGAGCGGCTGCTGCAGGCGGCCGCGGCCTCCTACGTGATCTCGCCGTCCGCGCTGGCGGCCGTCGCACCCGATCCGGCCCGCGCGCCGGACCGCCTGTCCGCCCGCTGGCTGCTCGCGCTGGCCGCCCAGCTCGTCCGCGACGTAGGCGACCTGATCACCGGAGCCACCCGGGCGAAGAAGAAGCTCGCCACGTTCGCCATGGACGGCACCGTGCGGTTCGCGTCCGCTGCGGACCGGGCCGCCTTCACCGCCGAGCTGATGCAGGCGGTGAGCTCGCTGGTGGCCACGTACCACGACGAGCAGGCCGAAGGCGGGCGCGAGCATCATCTCGTCATCGCCGTCCACCCGAGCGTCACGGCCAAGCGGGAGGCCGAGCCGGAGACCGGGCTGAAGGGAGCGGAATCCTGATGGGCCGCCAGTTCGCGCAGCACCACCAGGCCGAGGTTCCGGCCAGCCCGGACGAAGTCTGGGCCGCGATCGCGACCGGGCCGGGGATCGACTCCTGGTTCATGGGCCGCAACGAGGTGACGGCGGACACCGTTCGCACCATGTTCGGCGAGTACACGCCCGAGCTGGAGATCACCGCACGGGATCCGGCGCAGCGGTTCGCCTACCGCAGCGGCCAGGCCCCGGACGGCCGGTTCATCGCCTATGAGTTCCTGATCGAGGGGCGCGCGGGCGGCAGCACCGTGCTGCGCACCGTCGTCAGCGGCTTCCTGCCCGGCGACGACTGGGCCGAGGAGTTCGAGGCGATGACGCTGGGCGGCGAGCTGTACTTCGGCACCCTGGTCGAGTACCTCACGCACTTCGCCGGCCGTTTCGCCGCACCGGTCACCGCGTTCGGCCCGCCGGGCACGAGCTGGTCCCGGGACCGGCCGCTGCTCAGCCGCGCGCTGGGACTGGCCGAGTCAAAGCCCGGCGACGCCAAGCCCGGCGACGCCAAGCCCGGTGACCCGGTGCGCTTCACCGGCGAGATCGGGCCCGGGACCGGCGTGGTCTACTTCGCCAGCGCCCACGCGATCGGCATGCGCGCCCCCGAGGCGCTGTACCGGGTCATGCGCGGTTTCGGCAGGCCGGTGATCGCGGCCCACCACCTGTTCGGCGCGGACGCCGAGCCCGATCACGCCCGCCAGGCCTGGGAAGCCTGGCTCAGCCGGACGCTCGCCTGACCGTCCGGGCAGCAATCGTCAACGGGAGGACCAGGATGAGTACCGTTCGCTCCGCCGACGGAACGAGCATCGCCTACACCCGGGCCGTACGCGCCGGATCGCGAGATCGAGGACCTCGAGGAGTTCTTCACCGACCGGGACTAGGAGGAAACGCACCATGCGACAGATAGCGGCGGGCTTGTTCATCTCACTTGACGGCGTGATCGAGGCACCGGAGAAGTGGACAGGACCGTACTTCAACGATCAGGTCGGGCAGGCCGTGGGGACCCTGATGGCGGCCAACGACGCCATGCTGCTCGGCCGGGTGACCTACGAGGGGTTCGCCGCCGCGTTCGGCGGCCAGTCCGGCGGGATGGCCGACCAGATGAACAACACGCCGAAGTACGTGGTCTCCACCACGCTCGGCTCGGCCGACTGGCAGAACTCGACGTTGATCAACGACGACGTGGCCGCCCGGATCGGCGAACTGAAGCAGCAGCCGGGCCGGAACATCGGCATGAGCGGCAGCTCCGCCCTGGTCAGCTGGCTGCTGCGGCAGGGCTTGCTGGACCGGCTGGACCTGCTGGTCTTCCCCGTCGTGCTGGGCAGCGGCAAGCGCCTGTTCAGCGAGCCCGACGGGCAGGTGCCGCTCACCTTGGCCGGCTCGGAGGCGTTCGGCACCGGCGTCGTGCACCTGACCTACGAACCGGCCACGTGACGAACACCATGAGCGAGGAAGCGGTCATCGGCTGGATCAGGGAGGTAGTGCTCGACTGCGCCGACCCGTGGGCGCTGGCGAGCTTCTGGGCCGGGCTCCTCGGCGGCACCCCGGTGGAGTGGTATCCGGGATGGGTCACGCTCGAGCCGCCCCCGAACGGCCAGCGGCTCTCCTTCCAGGGCACCAGCACGCCTCCCGCCGAGCACGCCTCACGGGTCCACTTCGACATCCTGGTCGATGACCTGGCCGCGGCCCATGACCGGGTGCTCTCCGCGGGCGCCGTGATGATCGGGGAGCACGTCTCACCCCGCCCGGGCCCGGACGGCGAGCCGGTCCCGTGGCGGGTCTACCGCGACCCGGCCGGGCACCCGTTCTGCCTGGTGGTCCGCTAGGCCCCCGGCAAAGTCACACCGACTCCGGGGACCGGGCGGCCATCCTCCAGGTAGACCAGCCGCTTGCGGCCGGCGGCGGCGCGGACCCTCCTCCTGATCGGGCCGCGGAGCAGGTCGAGAGCGTCCGGGATGGCCGCGAGCCGGTACTCGGAGATCTCCTCGGGCTGGACCACGATCCCGGCCAGGGCTTTGTCGCCCACCGGGCCGCAGTCGAACAGGAACCGGATGCCGCCCGCCCGGCCGGGCTTGGGACGGCGGAAATCCATGCAGGCCAGCCGGCCGCGGCGCACCTCGATGCCGCACTCCTCGCGCACCTCACGCCGGCATGCCTCCCAGGGCGTCTCCCCGTCGGCCTCCATGACGCCACCGGGAATCGTCCAGCCGGTCTTGTAGGTCGGCTTGAGGATCAGCAGCCGGCCCGCCCGGTCGAAGATGAGCGCCCCGGCCGAGACCGGGATGGCCGGCAGCGGTTCTTCCTCGGCGCTCGTCACGACATCCATTATCGACAAACTCGCCGTTTTCAATAACAAGCCCCTCGGTTAGCTCAGCCCGGGCGGTCCTTCTTGGGCAGCTTACTGACCACGGCTGCATAAGAGGCGTCAATGGCCTCGATGAGTTCGTCGTCCGGTATGGCGCCGCCGATCCGCAGCGTGTTCCACCCCGAGCGGCCGATATAGGCCATCACCGAAGCGTCGTCCGGGTATCGCAGCAGCCATTCATCCGCCATCTCCCGGGAAGCCCCGCACTTGAGGCCCAGCGAAGTCCCGGCGCCGAAGAACACGAAGATCTTGGGGCCGACCTTGACCACCACGTCGCCTTCCCACGGCTCGTCCTGCCAGGCACCGGGCTTGGCCAGGCAGTACGTGAGCAGGTCGTCCGACGTCATGCGTCGGACGGGACGGCGTCGGACGTGACGGCGTCGAACGTGACGGTCAAGTCGGCCACGGCCCCGTTGCGCCAGGACACGCTCAGCGTGCCGCCGCCGCCCGCGTCCCAGGCGAAGCGGACGACGTCGCGATCGCCGTCCCGCGCATCGGACACGCACCTCATCGTGTCCGATGGCGGCCGCTCGGCGTACGCGCGGGCGATCTGGTCCCGTCCCGCATAGGGCCCGACCGGGGCCCCGGCGAAGCTCATCACGGCATCCGGGGTGAATGTCGCGAGGAACGCGGTCCAGTCGTGGCTGCGGACGGCCTCGTTGAACAGCCGGAAGTGCTCCTCGACGCGATCGGTCACGTCCGCCATCCTAGGCAGGAACCCTGATCCAGCCGGGATGCCACTCCCTAGCCGGCCAGAGAATGGACCCCAAATAACCATGGTTAAACATGCGGGTAGAGTCCATGAATGGCGCCGCCGTTTCAGCTGGCTTCCGCCTGAGTAGCCAGCTGGGAGCTTAGATTTCGGTGCTAACTTCGATCTTGCCTTCTTTCGCGGCGGTCTGAAGCGCGGCGTAGTCGCGTTCGTTCTGGTCGGCGTAGGTTTCGGCGAAGTCGGCGATGGCGTTGTCGAACTTGGCCGATTCGCCGAGGTAGGCGGCCAGGGCGATGCGGTCCCCGGAGCGGGCGTGCGCCCGGGCCAGGGTCCACCCGCACAGCCGGGCGTACAACCCCAGGCCCTGCGGGAGCATGATCTCGATCGGCACGGAGAACTTCCAGTCCTTCAGCTGGCGGACGTAGAAGTCGCGGTCTAGCCCGTCGACGGGGTTGGTGACGCGGGTCCAGCCCAGGAAGATGTCGCTCTGGGCCTGCATCAGGTGCTGCCCGGCGACGACGCGCTCGCCCTGGTTGTTGTACTGGCTGCGCCCGGCGTACTCGGCCAGCACCGACGGCTGGGCTTCCTTGGCCTGCAGGAACAGCGGCTCGACCCCGTCGTCGGCTTCCATCAGCACGATCCAGGCCCGGGTGCCGACGCTGCCGACCCCGACGACCTTGCGGGCCACCTGCGTCATGGCGAACTGCTCGAGCAGGTGCCGCCGGTCGGACTGCAGGCTGCGCCGGTACTTGCCCATCACGGTGTGCAGCAGCTTGTACAGCTCGTCGGCCTGCACCTCGGCGTAGATCTCCTCGACCGGGATGATCATCGGCGGGGTGCTGATGATCCGCCGCTGCCCGTCGACCACGGTGGTCAGCTTGCCCACCGCCTTCATGCTGTCGGCGGTGTGGGCCTTGGCCAGCAGCTTCTGGGCTTCCTTGAACCGTTTCGCCTTGACCTGGGACCGGAACTCGGCGATGGCCGGCTCGATGTCCAGGTGCGCGTACCACACGTCCATGAACGGCTGCCCGGCGAACTCGCGCATCGCGGTGCGGTAGCGTTCGGCCGCGGCCAGGGCGATCTTGCGCCGGACCTTGGCCGGGAAGCCGCTGTCCCGCCCGGCCACCGCCAGGCTCGCGGCCAGCCGCTTGACGTCCCACTCGAACGGGCCGGGCAGGGTCTCGTCGAAGTCGTTGACGTCGAAGACCAGGTTGCGCTCCGGCGAGGCGAACGCCCCGAAGTTCGACAGGTGCGCGTCCCCGCACAGCTGCACCCGCAGCCCGGAGGCGGGCGTGGTGGCCAGGTCCGCCGCCATCGGCAGCGCCGCGCCCCGGTAGAACGTGAACGCCGACACCAGCATCCGCCCGTGCCGCACCGGCACCAGGTCCGGCACCCGCGTCTTTTCCTGCTCCACGAGCAGCCCGACCGGATCCCGCCCCGGGCCCGGGCGGAACTCGGCATGGGACTCCAGCGGCGCCGCCACCCGGGCGTCCTTGCCCCGGGCCTCCCGGTCCGCCCGGCTCAGGTGCTCCACCGTCGCGGTCTGCCTCGGAGCCCGGGCAGATGCCCGCACACCAGATCTTCCAGCCGCGGCATTCTCAGTCTTTACCGTCATGGCCACTCCCTCCGGGCCGTAGCGGGGCCGATGCTCGCTGGCTGCGACGCACCACGGATGGCTCCGTTGCCGTTCGTCTAGGCCAGGCTCAGGGACAGCCAGGTGAGCCGGCATCCTCCGCCAGCCGGATTCACCTAGGTGAATCCGGCGCGCGCCCGGTGGCCGGGCCGGGCAGAATGCTGATTAATCGATCGGCCGCGGGAGCGCAGAACGGGGGCGAGATGGGCCTGGTCGGCTTTGACCTGGACATGACGCTGATCGACTCACGGCCGGCCATCCTGGCCTCCTTCGCCGAGCTGGCCCGGGACACCGCCACCGCCATCGACCTGGAGGCGGTGGACAGCCGGCTCGGGATCAAGCTCGAAGACGAGCTGGCGTTCTGGTACCCGCCGGATCAGCGCGCCGCGGCGGCCGCGACCTACCGGCGGCACTACGTGCGGCGCGCCGAGCAGATGACGACCCCGCTGCCCGGCGCACACGAGGCGCTGGCGGCGGTCCGGGCCGCGGGGGAGCGGGTGGTGATCATCACGGCCAAGCACGCGGTCTCCGTTGAGCCCAGCCTGAAGGCGGCCGGGCTCTGCGCCGACGAGGTGTTCACCTACGTCCACGGGCCGGAGAAGGCGGCCGTGCTGCGCCGCCTCCAGGCGGCCGCCTACGTCGGTGACAGCCCGCCGGACATGGCCGCCGCGGTGCAGGCCGGTGTGCGGGCGGTCGGCGTCGCGACCGGCTCGTTCTCCGGCGATGACCTGGCCCGCGCCGGCGCCGACGTCGTCCTCGACTCGCTCACGGACTTCCCGGCCTGGTACCGGACCATGCCCCGCGACCGGTAACAGCGAGGCGATCGCCGCCGCCACCTGGTACGGCAGGTACCGCGGATAGACCAGCAGGGCCCTGGCCACCTCGCGGATCCGCGGCCGCAGCGGGGTCAGCACCTGCTCGCAGTGCCGCCAGGCGGCGAACTCGTCATCCCCGAACCGGGAACGCATCCCCTGCCGGAACCGCCGCGCGTCGCCGCCGTCGTCCCGCCAGGCCGGCAGCCAGGCACGCAACGCGTCATCGTCGGTCAGCATGGACCAGTCCCGCAGCCGCTCGGCCACCTGTCCCGCCGCGTCGATGACGAACGACTCCGCGCCCCCGCCCGCCACCCCGTGCACCCGCCCCTGGCCGGCGCAGCCGTGCCGGATGCTAGCCGAGCTGAACCGCGCCCCGGCCGCCAACGCGGCCACGACATGCCCGGCCTCGTGCCAGGCCGTCCGCACCGCCGCGGTCCTGGCGGGCGCGTAGCTCGCCGCGGCGCCCAGGTCGTACCGCTGCCGGATCCACACCTCGTGCGCGATCGACTCGTCGTCGTAGCGCACCAGCCGGGCCAGGTCGGCCCGTATCGTGGCCAGGGCCCGCGCGGAAGCGGCTAGGCGAGTGGGCAAGTCAGCGCGCCGTGATCTCGTACGGCTTCGGCTGCCTGGTCAGCCACTGCCAGAACGTCCGGTACCGCGGGCGCGCGACGAAGTGGCCGCTGCCGACCTTGCCCGAGACCTCGATCCGCAGCATCTCGGGCACGTCGTCCCCCCACGGCGTGCGGACCCGGATGTGCCCGCTGCGGACCGTCACGTCGTCGGTGTCCACCACGATGCCCGGCCTGGTGATGAGGATGATGTGACCGCTGCGCACCTCGGCGTCGAGCTGCAGCGTCGGCTGGGTGATGACCGCCTCGCTGAAGTCCAGCTTCAGGTGGCCGCTGCCGACCCGCGCCTCGATCCGCTGCGGCACGGCCCACCGGCCGTTCCTGACCGCGTGCCCGCTGCCGGTGTCAATCCGCACGACCTCCTTGACCCGGGGCGCGGGCGCGCTGGTCACCGATCCGGTCGCGGGCAGGTCGGCGACGAGCTTGGCCAGCTCGCCGTATGTCCGGGCCGTCATGGCCAGTTCCAGGCGCTCGTCGAGTTCGTCGGCGGTCAGCCGCCCGTCTCCCGCGGACACCCGCAGCAGCTCGACCACCCGGTCCCGGTCCTCGTGCGAGGCGCGCAGCTCACTGCGGGCCACCTCGTGGCCCGGCTCGGAATCCGCCATGGGAAAACCATAAACCGCATCCGCCCCGCACCGTGCGCCGCTGACCGGCCGCACGCTTTTCATTTATGCCGAACGGGCCGTGGTGCCTGCCCTTGACGGTGGCCGGCTCGCTGCGATGGGCTCACTTCAGGTAGTGCGCTTCGGTGAAGCTGTACCAGTTGCCCGAGTCATCCCGCAGGACCGCCTCGATCCCGTAGGGACGCTCGGCGGGCGGCTGGGTGAACTCGACGCCCCGTTCGGCCAGCGTGTCGTGATCGGCCTGGCAGTCGGACGTGGCCATCACGCCGGGCGAGAGCGCTCCCTTGGCCACCAGGGCCCGGACCTGCTGACCGGTCTCCTCGTCGAGCATGGAGTGCAGCGGGTCCATGAGCAGCAGTTCCTGGCGGTCGTTGCCGGGCGGGCGCACGGTCAGCCAGCGCATGCCGCCTTCCAGCTGGATGTCGTTGGTCACGGTGAAGCCCAGCTTCTCCGCGTAGAACTCCTTGGCCGAGTCCTGGTCCAGGACCCAGACCGAGACAATCGAGATGCCGTTGATCATGCGGCGACTCTACGGCTGGCCGGCTGGCCGCCGCTTCTCCGGAAGTGACGTGTTCTGTCCAGGTGGCGGTGCCGGGAGCCCGGTGCGCCACATGAGCGCGAAACAGCCGGGGATGGGCGCGGGCCCGCCGCGCCGCGCGGCTTCCCGCCGGTACGTGGTGGGGGACATCCCGGTCAGTTCGGCGAAGCGGGCGCTGAACGTGCCCAGGCTGGTGAAACCGACCAGGTAGCAGATCTCGGTCACGGTCAGGTCGGCGCAGCATCCGCAGCGAGCTGACGTCGGCTGGTTTCATCGTCCCTGGAACTTCCGGTTGGTCTCTCGTGGGGATAGTGAATCGCTGGCTGCCCATATAATCCGGGTGATGACTGACACGTGCGTCATAGATGAGGCCTCGCCTGCGGCGACGGACGGCTTCGCGGTCCAGGTTCGCCACCTGCGCAAGAGCTACGGCTCGACCGAGGTGCTGCGGGGCGTGGACTTCGACGTCCGCTACGGCGAGGTGTTCTGCCTGCTCGGCCCGAACGGCGCCGGGAAGACCACCACGCTGGAGATCCTGGAGGGCTTCCGGCCGCCGACCGGCGGCACGGTCCGCGTTCTCGGCATCAACCCGGCGGCCCAATCGGCCAGGCTCCGCGAGCGGACCGGGATGGTCCTGCAGGAGTGCGGCTTCCCCCGGCTGGCCCGGGTGGCCGAGCTCATCGACATCTGGCGCAGCTACTACCCGAACCCGCGCCCGCTCGGCGAGCTACTGGACGTCGTGGAGCTCACCGAGGTGAGAAACACCCAGGTCCGCAAGCTGTCGGGCGGCCAGCGGCGGCGCCTGGACTTCGCCCTGGCCCTGGCGGGCGATCCCGACCTGGTCTTCCTGGACGAGCCGACCACCGGCTTCGACCCGGAGGCGCGGCGGCGCTGCTGGGCGGCGATCGAGAACCTGCGCCGGCTGGGCACCACGATCCTGCTCACCACCCACTACCTGGACGAGGCCGAGCGACTGGCCGACCGGATCGCCATCTTGCGGGCGGGCCGGATCGAGCTGGCCGGGACCACGCATGAGGTCGCCGCCCGGGCCGGCCTGGCCACCCGGATCTCCTTCACCACGCCCTCGGCCCTGCGCCGGGGCCAGGTGGTGGTGCCCGACGGGATCGACCTGGCCGTCCGCGGGCCCGTGTCGGTCTGCCACACCGACAACGCCGCGATGACGCTGCGGCGGCTGCTGGACTGGGCGCTGGAGAACCGGCTCGGTGACCTGGACGGCCTGGATGTCTCCGCACCCAGCCTCGAAGATACCTACCTGCAGCTCACCGGCCCGGATCCGGAGATCACGTGACGAGATCGGTGCGCCTCGCCGCCCGGCAGGCGCTGCTCGAGCAGCGCAGCTTCTGGCGCAGTGCGGAGTACGCGCTGTTCACCTTCGCCTTCCCGCTGATGATCCTGCTGCTGATCGGGGCGGCCAACGTCGGCTCCTACCTGCCTGGCACGCACGTCAAGAACACCACGGTCTTCGTGCCCAGCATCCTGGCCTTCGGGGTGATCGTGGCCGCCTACGTCAACCTCGGCTCCAAGGTCGCGGTGCTGCGCCACGACGGCGTGCTCAAGCGGATCAAGACCACCCCGCTGCCGTCCGTCGCCTATCTCGGCGGCCTGCTGGCCAGCACCGTCGCGACCACCGTTCTCATCGCCGCGCTCACCGGCCTGATCGGCTGGCTGGCCTTCGGCGCCGACCCGCGTCCCGGCGGCCTGCCCGCCCTGACCGGCGGGCTGATCCTGGGCATCGTGTGCTTCGCCACCCTGGGCCTGGCCATCAGCTCGGTGATCACCAGCGCGGAATCCGCCGGGCCGATCGCGTACGCCAGCTTCCTGCCTATCGCGATCATCTCTGGCGTCTTCGACCCCACCTTCAGCGGCCTGCCCCAGTGGCTGTCCCGCCTGGTGGCCGCCTTCCCGGTCAAGGCCCTGGCCCAGCTCATGCAGGGCGCCTACACGGCGCGCCCGTTCCCGGCCTGGGACCTGGTCAACCTGGCCCTGTGGACCGCCGCCGGCGCCACCTTCGTCGCCTGGCGTTTCCGCTGGCACACCTGACGAGCCTCCGCTCAGCCGCGCCACTGCCAGCAATCAGCCGCCTGGCCCACGGCGCGGCCCTTGCTTGATATCCCTTTCAACAGCGTGACCACCAGCACCAGAATGCCCAGGAGAAACGCTACAGAAGCGGCGGGGACCGCGAAACCGGTCGCCATGAGCGCAACGCCAGCCCCGAGGGACACAGGCTCCCAGCGAGCCCGCGTGGTGCGGGCCAGGCGCATGACCCCGATGAGCGCCAGCAGCATGCCGGTCCGGAGCCACCACCGGACCCGGCGGGGGCGGGCGGGCCGCCAGGCCCCGGGCCCGTCCGGGGTGCCAGACGAACTCCAGACGACAAGGTTGCCGCGACGCGACCGTAGTCTCATGCCAGTTTCCCTAACGATCCAGACGGCATTCCGACGTGTTTTCCACCATAAGCGCTGGCTGGCTGACGTCAACGGCGAGGCGTCACTCGATGTGCGTCACGATCGGCGTGCCGAGTTCGATCGTCCGGCTCACCGTGCACAGCCGGTCGTGCGACTTGCGCACCGCGTCCGGCAGCAGTTCCCTGGCCTTGTCGCCCGGCTCGCCAGCCGGAAATGCGATGCGGAACGTCACCTGCAGGTCGGTGAGATGGTTGCCCGCCGTGTCGCGGACCTTTTCCGCATCCACCACGATCTCGAACGAGTCGGGCTCGGCCCGCCGTGACGTCAGGATGTCCACGTCAACCGCCGTACAGCCGCCGATCGCGACCAGCAGCAGCTCAACCGGGGTGAAGTCGGACCCTTCGCCGGTCCCGATGGTGATCGTGCCGCCGTGCTCGTTGATCGCGGTGTACCTGCTGTTCTCGATGCGCTCCAGCCGTACGCGGCGATGCGCGGAATCGGTGGTCATGCCGCCCACACTGCCACACGCCACCGCCCGGGCCACGGCCGCCTGTCCGGGCCCATGCCAGAATGGGCCGGTGGCGGAGGGGCCGGATATGGCTGACGCTGGGCTGGACCACGGCGGTCCGTCGATCACGGCCCGCCGCGTGGCCGCGTACCGCCTCGGATTCGCCCGGGCTCCGGCTTCCTACGGCGATGCCGCCGCCGACGACGCGCTGGCCGCGGACGTCGCGGCCGGCCAGGAGCCCGCGGCGGGCCGGATGGGCCAGTACCTCGACGCCCGCACCAGGTTCTTCGACCGGCTGGTGGTCGGGGCCGTCGGGCGGGGCGTCCGCCAGATCGTCATCGGCGCGGCCGGCTACGACGGCCGGGCCTGGCGGTACGCCAAGCCCGGCGTCCGCTGGTTCGAGGTCGACCATCCCGCGACCCAGCGGGACAAGCGGGAACGGCTGGCGCGGCTCGGCATCGCCGCCCGTCAGGTGCGGTTCGTCGAGGCCGACTTCACCCGCGACCCGGTCGCGGAACGGCTGACCGCTGCCGGGCTGCACACCGGCCAGCTCAGCCTGTTCCTGCTGGAAGGAGTGGCGGTCTACCTGGAACCGGCCGTGCTGGAACGCGTCCTGCGCCAGTTCCGCCAGGTCGCGCGGGCCGGCAGCCGCCTGGCCATCAGCGTGTCGCGGTCCGGTGCCCACGGCGAGGCCAGGGCCCGTTTCCAGGCCTCGGTCGCCTCGCTGGGCGAGCCGGCCAGGTCCGCCCTCGAGCCGGACGACGCCACCGAACTTCTCGCCCGCACCGGCTGGCACGTCCTGGCCAGCGACGACGCTGACGGACCCGAGGCGGCCGCTCGGCGCGAACGGCTCCGCTCGGCCGGCCTGCTCATCGCCACCGCCGGCCTCGCGGCCAGCGCGGCGCCCGCCACCAGGCCATCCCGAAAACTCCAGCAATCCCAGCAAACCCAGCAACCCGACAGGCCGCTCGCCGCGTCCGCCCTGCTGTCCCAGGCACTCGTGGCGCTCACCATCGAGCTCGACAACGAGGCCGAACACCGTTTCCCGCACCGCACCACGAACTACGGGGCCGCCGGCCAGGGCGACGGGGCGTGGCTGACCTCGCTGGCCATGTTCGAGAACTGCCTGCGGTTCGTCACCGACCAGCCCATCACCGTCGGCGAGCTCGAGACCAGGGCCCGCACGGGAACCAACCTGGACGGCATGCGCCGCTGGGGTTACATCACCATCGACGGAACGGCCAGGAGGATCCACAAGGGCCGCCCCGGCCCCGACGCTGTCCTGCGCGCCACCGCCCGGGGCCTGCGCGCCCGGGAAACCTGGCTGCCCCTGCCCGGTCTCATCGAGCAGCGCTGGCAGGAGCGGTTCGGCGCCGAACCGATCGGCCGGCTCCGCCGCTCGCTGGAAGCGATCGCCGGCCAGCTTGACCCAGGGCTGCCCGACTGCCTCCCGATCCTCGGCCAGGTCCTGTTCAGCCGCGGTCCGGACCCCGCGCTCCCGCCCAGGCCGGAACCTTCTGACGTCACAACGCTGCCGCTCTCGGCGCTGCTGTCCCGCGTGCTGCTGGGCTTCGCCCTGGAGTACGAGGCCGAGTCGGAGGTGTCCCTGGCGGTCGGCGCCAACCTGCTCCGCGTCCTGCGTGCGGAAGGAACGCGGCTTCGCGACCTCCCGCTCCTGACCGGGATCTCCAAGGAAGCCGTGAGCTGGGTCCTGGGCGTCCTGCTCCGCGCCCGCCTCGCCGCCGGGGAGCCGGACCCCACGGCGAGCCGTGGGAAGGTCGCCCGGCTGACTCCCGCGGGCCTGCGCGCGCAGCGCCTCTACCTGGAGCTCCTCGGCACGGTCGAGGACCGCTGGCAGCAGCGCTTCGGCAGTGACACCATCGGCGCCCTGCGCCAGCCCTTGGAAGCGCTGGCCGCCGGAGCCGATGACCAGCCGCCGCCCCTGTTCCAGGCCCTCGAGCCCTACCCGGACAACTGGCGGGCGTCGGTCCGTCCGCCCCGCACGCTTCCGTACTACCCGATGGTCCTGCACCGCGGCGGCTACCCCGATGGCAGCTGACGCCCTCACTCCCGCGAGGCGGGAAAGCACGGAAGCGTAGCATTGAAGACGCCAGAGCGGACTCATGCGCGCGGGAGGCTCCGGTGAGGCTGAGATCGCGTCGGCGGACCATGGTGGTGTGGTCTTCATCCGCCGCCCGTGCCGCCCGGCATTCTGTCCAGGAGGTCACGCGGTCCCCTCGCAGCCGGCGGATCCGCTGCTGGCTGCGGACCGGTGCGCTGCTCACGATCATCGGCCTGATCCGTCTTGCCCGTGTCGCGGGGAAGTACCCGCGGCCCGCGCTCTCGCTGGCCGGGACGGCGATCACGGTGGCGGGCATCTCGGTACCCAGCGAGGCAGTGCTCATCTCCGGGATCCTGGTCCTCCTGGTCGCCCTGTTCCTCCCGGATCCGGCCTCAGTGCCCGCCAGGCCCTGCTCGGGCCGGCTCTGGGCCGCGCCGCTCACGCCGTTCGCGCCCTCCGGCCGACACGTGCCGCCTTCGAACTGAGGCTAATCCGCCGGGGCGACGTTCCGCTCACATAGTGGTACTGTCCGCTCCAATACTTCGCAGTGCGCTCGATCGCAGGCGAGGGGGCGAAGTGGTGATACTGCGCATCCGGCAGGACGCCGAGCGGGTGTCCGGGCACTATCGGCTCCAGGTGGAGCTCGATGAGGACGGCTTGATCCAAGCGGCCGACGTCAACATGGCGTTCGAGCTCAATCAGCAAGACGCCAGGGAACTGCGCTGGTACCTTGAGGACTACCTTGAGTACCCGCTCGATCCAGCGCCGCGGATCGCCGGCCGCATCGAGGGCCGGATGGCGGACCTGGGCCGCGACCTGTTCGCGGCCGTGTTCGCTAATTCGGAAACCCGGGATCTATGGGCCGTGGTCCGAGACCGGCTGAGCGAGACCCGGGTCGAGGTCATTACCGACGTCGCCAACGCGACGGCCGTGCCCTGGGAACTGCTCCGCGACCCGAAGACGGACAGCCCGGTCGCCTTGCGGGCGCGCTCCTTCGTCCGCGGTTATCGCCGCGGGGCTCAGCGACCCCAGCTTCCGCGGGTGACGGACGGGGAGATACGGATCCTGCTCGTGATCTGCCGGCCGGGCGGGCGGGACGACGTCCCGTTCCGCTCGGTGGCCAGCCAGCTGATCCGCCTGTACCCCACCGCGCCGCATGCGTTCCGGCTCAAGGTGCTGCGGCCCGCGACGTTCGAGGCGCTCGGCCGGGAGCTTCGGCGCGCGGCTGGCCGCGGGGAGCCGTACCACGTCGTCCACTTCGACGGGCACGGTACCTGGACCGACCTGACCGGCGACGTCGGCGGTGGCGGTGGCGGCGCCGGCGCACCGAATCCGCTCCGTTATGCCGTCCGCGCCGGAGCACACGGCTACCTGTTGTTCGAGGACCCGGATGCCGAGGACAACGTCGAGTACGTAGACGGGGTCCGGCTGGGGTCGATGCTCGCCGAGGCTCGGGTGCCCCTTCTCGTCCTCAACGCCTGCCGGTCGGCGCATGCCGACGTGGCGGGTGACCCAGCCGAGGCGGATGCGGAGATTGCTGCCTCCGCGACGGGCGGGAATCCGGCGCCGGTCGACGACGCTCACGCACGCGTCCGCGCCTACGGCTCGCTGGCCCAGGAGATCGTCGATGCGGGCGTAGCAGGCGTCGTCGCGATGCGGTACAACGTCTACGTCGCGACCGCGACCAAATTCGTCGCGGAGATGTACGAGAACCTGCTCGCCGGGCAGGAACTCGGGCAGGCGGTAACCCGCGGGCGCAAGAACCTGGCCGACGACTCGATCAGGGAGATCGCGTTCGACCGGCTGTCGCTGCAGGACTGGCCGGTCCCGGTCGTCTACGAGGTCGCGCCGCTGCAACTGTTCCCGCGGTCGGCTCGCTCGCTCACCCTCGGGGATCCGGACGAGGCCGGCAGCCGTCCGGACGGGCTGCCGCCCGCGCCGGACACCGGGTTCTACGGGCGCGATGAGACCCTGCTCGCGATCGATCGTGCCCTCGACCGCAACCCGATTGTCCTGCTGCACGCCTTCGCCGGCAGCGGCAAGACCACGACGGCGGCCGAGTTCGCGCGCTGGTACCGGCTCACCGGAGGGCTGGACGATCCCGACCTGGGCGCCGGGCCCGTCGTGTTCAGTTCCTTCGAGCTGCACAAGCCGCTGTCAGCCGTGCTCAACGACGTCTGGGACGCGTTCGTCGACCGCCTGCCGCCCGACGCCGCCGGCCGTTGGATGGGCATGCCCGTGCCCGAGCGGCGCCGCCTCGCCCTCGACCTGCTCCGCCAGCTTCCCGTGCTGTGGGTATGGGACAACGCGGAGCCGATCAGCGGGTTCCCGGCAGGGACCGAGTCGTTGTGGACCCCCGCCGAGATGGCCGAACTGGTCGGTTTCCTGCGCGACCTCCGCACGACCCGGACGAAGGTGGTACTCACCTCCCGTCGGCCCGAGGACGAACTGCTCGGCGAGCTACCCACCCGGATCGCGCTGCCTCCGATGACCATGCCTGACCGGCTGCAACTGGCCCGGGCCGTCGCGGAGCGGAGCGGGCACCGGCTGGCCGACATAGCGGACTGGCGACCGCTGCTCCGGTTCACCGAGGGCAATCCGCTCACCGTGACGGTCCTGGTCCGGGAGGCGCTCCGCAGCGGGATCCGGACCCGGGCCGATGTGGAGCGCTTTGTCGATCTCGTCCGGTCGGGCGCAAGCGATCTTGAGGACGACGAGGACCTCGGTCGATCTCGTTCGCTGGGCGCGTCTTTGAGCTACGGCCTTACGGTCGCGTTCACTCAGCCTGAGCGGGCCATACTCGCCGTGCTTCACCTGTTCCAGCGCAACGTCAGTCGCTGGACGCTCAAACAAGTGCTGTTTCGGATGGGGTCGACCGGGCCTGCCCGAGTGCGGGCTATCGCGGCCCAGGTGACCGACGGCGATGTCGACCGGATACTACGCAGGGCCGCTGAGATCGGCCTCGTCAGCGTGCTGACCGATGAGTTTTTCCTGGTACATCCCGCGCTGCCGTGGTACTTCCAGCGCCTGTTCGTTGACATCTTCGGTCCCGAAGACAGCCCCGAGGGCAACGCGGTGGTCAAGGCCTACGTCACCACGATGGATCATCTAGCCGACGGCTACCAGCGGGCTAGCGCCGCCGGGCAGACTGGTGTCGCGTCGCTGGCCGGCCTTGACGAGGCCAACTTTTTCTACGCGCGCGATCTGGCCATCCGGCACCGCTGGTGGAACCTGCTGATGGGGCCCATGCGTGGGCTGCAGATCTTCTACGAACTCGTCGGCCGCGACCTCGAAATGGCCCGGCTCGCCGAAGAACTGGTGCCGCTCCTCGTCGAGCCGTCGACCGGCTTGCCGCCGCCCGAACTGGAAGAAGGCTTCCTCATCCTCACCGAAATTCGGAGTCGGCTGGCCCGCCGGGCCCGCAACTGGGAGTTGGCCGAGCGCCTGCTGCGCCTTTCCTTGCAGGTCAGTGAGCGCCGGGCGGAGGCCGCCCGGGCTGTGCCCGTACCGAACCGCAACAGAATTCGCTCGCTCGCTGTCGATCATCAGCATCTGGGCCTTCTGCTGCTGGAACAGCGCAAGCCGGAATGCCTCGCGTACCTGGAGAAGGCCCTGGTCATCTTCCGGGAGATCGGAGCTTCGGTGGAAGGCGCACGGGCTGCCGGGAATATTGCCAACGTCTACCTCAAGATCCCGGAATTGTTGGATCTGGATCTTGCCAGTAAGTGGCTGGCCACGGCCATTGAAGATTTCGGGGACGACCGGCTGGGGCGGGCTCGGTGCATGACTCAGCTCGCTCAGGTCAAATACACGCAGCTGGAGCAGATGCTCAGGGCGCACGCCGATCGGGAAGCCGTCACCCAGCTCTGGCATGCAACCGCCGACCTGCTCGATGAGGCATTCCGACTGCTGCCCAGCCAGGCCATCCGGGATCTGGCCGTGGTGCACGAGATCGCTGGGCACCTGTTCGGACTCTTGGTGGGTCAGACGGATCGGGCGATGTACCACTACCAACAGCAGATCCGGATTTATGAGAAACTTGGCCAGCTGTACATGATGGCCGGGGCGCGCCTGACGGCCGCACGCACCCTCGCCACGGCCGGTCGGCTGGACGATGCCGTCATGTTCGCCGAGCAAGCCCTCCAGGACTTCGGCCGGTCGGGCGACCTTCCCGAGGCTCAGGAGGCTCGGGACCTGCTGGACAAGATCCGGGATCTGCAGAGGCAATAGTGAAACTGGCCGGGATCTTGCTAGGCGAGTTAGACCCGCTGCCTAATCCACGTTTGCCAGGATCTCGAGGATCTGCGGCCGTACCGGGCCAGCTTGGTCTCGCCGACACCGTTCACCGAGGCAAGCTCGGCCAGCGTCGACGGTGCCGAGGCGGCGATCTCGCGCAGCGTCGAGTCGTGGAAGATCGCATAGGGCGGCATGCCCTGTTCCTTCGCGACACCCGTCCGCCATGCCCGCAACCTCTGGAACACCGCCTCAGCCTCCACCGAGAGCTCCGCGGGCGCCGTCCGCCGGGCCCTCCCGCTCGTTGCGTCTGCACTCGCCCCGGCACTGCCTGCCCGTTCGCCGCGCGGCGCCGACGCCGGGACCAGCCGTGGTGCGTCCCGCCGGAACATGACCTGCCGCTCTCCGTGCAGCACCTACCCGCTCAGCTCGGTCAGCGCCAGCGTCCCGTGGTCGCCCTCGACCGCGAGCAGCCCAGAAGCCAGTAGCTGCCGCACCACGCCTCGCCATTCCGCCTCGCGCAGCTCCGTCCCGATGCCGAACACGGACAGCCTGTCGTGCCCGTACGACAGCACCCGCGGCGTCTTGCGCCCGAGCAGGATGTCGATCGGCTGCCCCGCGCCGAACGAGGGACCTCCCAGCCGCGAAAGCCGCACCACGGTCGACAGCAGCTTCTGCGCCGCGATCGTGCCATCCCACATCGAAGGCGGCGACAGGCACGTATCGCAGTTCCCGCATGCACCAGTAACGGTCTCGCCGAAGTAGGCCAGCATCTGCGCCCGCCGGCACCCGGCCGTCATCTGTTGGGCGCGCGGCGGGCGGCGCGGCCAGGTACGGGGATGGGCGGTGTCAGCCGATGTGGCAGGGGCGGCCGGGGGTCAGCGCGTGGTCGATCCGCAGGCGCATGGCCGGGCCGATCGGCAGGGCGGGGATCTCGCCGGTAGTGAACCACCGGGCGTCGCTGGTCTCGACCTGGTCCCCGGCAGGGCTGCCGCTCAGCGGGCGGGCATGGAAGCACACCGCGAACGGCTGGCGCACCAGCCCGGCCGCCGGGTCGGCGATGACATAGCCGGGGTCGGTGTAGATGCCGACCAAGCCAGTGATCTCCACCATGATGCCGGACTCCTCGGCGATCTCCCGGACCGCCGCATCGGACGCGCTCTCGCCAGGATCGACGTGCCCGCCGGGCAATTCCCAGTCGCCGCTGTCACAGCGGCGCACCAGCAGCAACCGGCCGGTGACGTCGCGGACGGCGGCGAACGCGCACGGGGCCACGCAGCTGGCGGCCGGGGCGCCCGGCTGATGGTCATACTCGCGGCGGGCGCCCGGCCGCCCGGACCCCGGCCAGGGCGCGACACCCGCGCCCGGGCCGCGCCGACGCCACAGCGGATTGCCGCCGTTCTGATCAAGATGGTCGCCGGACCCGTCCGGGTCCGGCACGCTCGAGGATCTCATGGCACGCCTTTCCATAAGATGAGAGGCGGGATGCGCGGGGTCTGGACGAAGCTGTCCCGCATGTCACGGTTCTGGGTCCACGCCCCAGTCTTCCCGGCGACCAGGCCGAAGTTGAACCAGCCCGGAGCCTGCCCGGACCCGACCCGGCCCGGCGGCAGCTGATCTATAAAACCTGTTCTCCGCGGCTGTGGGCGAGATGCAGGAGGCGAGTGTGGTTTCCAGCAGGCTGGCGTCGATGGTGTCGGCCGCGCCGATGGCGGTGATCTGCGTGCGCGGTGTGCGATGGCCCCATTCCTCTTGGATGGAGATGTCCACGCGCCTGCCGACCACCTGCAGCACCGCCCGCCGGTGCGGCAGTTCGGCGATGTAGATCACCCCTTTGGCCCGGTAAACAGCGCCGGGCAGCTTACGCAGTGCTTCCCGCAATGCCTCCAGTGCCAGCGGCTGGTCCGTCTCGTAGGTCCAGGTGCTGAACACCGTCGAGGGATCGTGCCCGTGGTGGTCGTCATGGCAGGCCGGGTCGGTGCGGCCATGCTCGGCGGCGGGTGGGCTGAGGGCCGGCCGGGCGGGATCGAAGCGCCCGACGCCGAGCAGGATCTGGTAGGGCA
>Ga0335074_10000464_pt1 | contig 58840 bp, 52 predicted proteins | sample Lox_Sample_23_FD_206715 | JGI IMG/M metagenome (GOLD analysis project Ga0335074, IMG submission 206715) | Soil microbial communities from Loxahatchee National Wildlife Refuge, Florida, United States - Lox_Sample_2.3 | ecosystem: Environmental > Terrestrial > Soil > Wetlands | place: USA...
TAGCTTGCGCCGCTACGTCTGCTATATCCCGCGTGAACCAGCGCTCTTTGACGGCAGCGTGGGTTTTAACCTCCGGTTCGTGAAACCGAGTGTTTCCGAGGAAGACCTGCAGGATGCTTTACAAAACGCCGGGTTACTGGAACTGGTCCGTACGTTGCCGACTGGCTTCGATCAGAGGATCGGCCCGGGAGGATGCCAACTGTCGGGCGGAGAGCGCCAGCGCTTCGCGATTGCCAGAGCACTTCTGCAGAAACCCAAGATCCTTGTCCTCGATGAAGCCACCTCGTGTCTCGACCCCTATTCCGAAGAATTGATCCTGAGAAACGTGTTTCGATCTCTCGCCGAATCGACTGTGCTGGTGGTATCCCACCGCCACTCCACGTCTTCCCTCGTGGCCCGCAAGATTTTCATGTCTGACGGTGAAATCGTGAGCGACCAGGGAACAGATGTGGCGAACGCCATGAGATCACGGACTGGATTCTCACCCTCAATGCCGGCCACCGCAGACTAACCCCAGCCTCTCCAGCCTGAAGTTACTCCCTGTTCGGAGCAAAGGCCGAATTCCCACGTAAGGCAAAAACTGCCCGCTGAGATGGGCGAAAACTGCACGACAGGTGCCTGGTGACTATTCTCCGTCCTAACCGCAACCGCTTGAATTATCAATGCGGCTCACGTCTCTCGATTCGTTTCGGAACAATTGACGTTCTTGCTGGCACCTCGCACGCGAAAGGTGGCACAGTGCGCGGCATACCTCAGGGGTTCCCAGAGCCTTTCAGGAGTGAGGTCCGGCCGATGCACAGAGTTTCCGATTCCATTCGCAGTACCCATGGCCAAGATGGCGCCATCGTGCTGGACATCCGGCAAGGACAGATATTTAACCTCAACCTGGTGGGATCGAGGATTCTGGAACTGCTCGAATGCGGTTCAACCGAGGAACAGATCACGGATGCGATCAGCCGAGAATTCACGGCCGATGTCGAGACAGTAAGGAAAGACGTCGCGGAATTTCTTGAAAAGTTGAAGACCAACAAGCTCGTGGATGCCGCGCCAGCTAACGGAAATCTCTGACTTGAGGCCGCAATGAGCGAGCAAGGCGAGCACGTAATTTACCGCGTTTTGGTCTTTGGCCGAGATGGCACCGAGATCCTGCTGACGCGTTCAGGTTCGGGCCTGCAGCTTCCTGAGGTCAGCATCCCCGAATGGGAACGAGTGGCTGAGAAAGTCACGTGTGCCATCGAGAGGCAATGGGGCGAAGTAGTCGTTTGTCTGTTTGAACCGGACTGGCCGCTAGCTCCAGGATGTTCACGATACATCGTGGGCAGGCACTGGCGCTCTTATCACTCCACAGGTCTTCAGCCGATATCCATAACAGACCTTACCGAAGACTCATTCAGTGATGCCCGCGAGTATTGGGTATTGCAGGAATTGCTTGCGACATGTAGGGAGTCTTCTCGAAGCACAACATCCTTCGCCCACCTGAATTGGTTCGACGAACTGTGCCGGTGGGCTGGACAGGCGATCGCGGCGAGGGGACTTCATCTGACCGGAGGCTTCCGCCAGCTCAATGCCAGCCCCTCATCCAGCCTCTTTCGGTTCGAGACAAACGGTCCGGCTGTATGGTTCAAGGCTGTGGGAAAGCCGAACAAGCGCGAATTTCCGATCACACTGGAGATTGTAAAAAATTTCCCGCGGTACGCCCCGCGGTTCGTGGCCTCACGCACGGATTGGAACGGCTGGCTCAGCCTTGAAGTGGAAGGCGCGAATCTGGCTGAAACGGCGGACTTACCGGACTGGATGAAGGCCGCCACGGCTCTGGCGAAGCTGCAGATCGAATCCGTCGGCCGCTGCCGGACATTTCTCGATTCTGGGGCTCACGATCTAAACCTTGGGGTCCTCGACAATTCAGTTTCTCCCTTCCTCGAAGTCATCGCGCGTTTGATGCAGGAGCAGACCAAGGTCCCACCGCCGACCATTTCAGCTGAGGGACTAGCGCTTCTTAAGGAGCGGATTCGCGAGGCGGTTGCGGTGCTCAAGCAATCCGAGATTCCCGACACTCTAGGTCATCTGGATCTCAACCCGGGAAACGTGATGGCCGGAGCGGCGGATGGCTGCGCGTTTCTCGATTGGGCCGAAGCCTACGTGGGACATCCGTTCTATAGCTTCGAATATTTGCTCGAACACTTCCGCCGTTTGGCAGGGAAAGATGCGATGGCGGAGCAAGCTTTAACAACCGCATATCTCGGGCCTTGGACCGGAGTCGTGTCCAGCAAGTCATTGACAGAAGCCATGTCGGTTGCGCCACTCCTCGCATCGTTTGCTTACGCAGCTGGACTCGATGCTTGGCGCAGACCTGAGCGTTTGCGCGATCGGGAGGTCGGAGGTTACTTGCGGTCACTCACGCGCAGGATGAATCGGGAGGCCGATCAACTCAGGGAAAGGAATGCACCGTGCCTAAGCTGATGGAGCCTCCGCCACATGCGCCGATCGAAGCCGTCGTTGAAATTCTTCATGGTGTATCGGTGACAGACCCGTACCGATGGCTGGAAGACCCGAATTCACTGCGCACACACGAATGGCTTGCCGCACAAATTCGGTATGCGCGCTCTTACTTTGATGCGATTCCTGGGCGTGAGCGTATTCGGAGGCGAGTGAGAGAACTTCTCGATGTCGAAGTCTACGACTCCCTTCAGAAAGTCGGAACGCGATATTTCTTCCGAAAGCGCCTGCCCGGACAGGAACAACCCTGCATATTCTGCCGCGATGGGTTTGTGGGTAAGGACCAATTGCTCATTGATCCCGCAGCGCGAGACACGGGGAAATACACGGCCCTAAAACCGCTTCGCGTATCACCAGATGGTCGATTATTGCTTTATGAGATCAAGCAGGGCGGTGAGCGGACTGGGAGATTTGAAATCCTCGAAATCGCGACCAAGGCAGTATTGCCGGACGCGCTTCCGCGTGGATACCTCCGAGCGTTCACGTTTACCCCGGATTCATCGGCCTTCTACTATACCCACGAACCAGCAGACGCCGAGACATTCAAGGGGCGTGCACTCTACCTTCACACGCTTGGCACCGAATTCAGTAGAGACCGGGAAGTCTTCCGGACAGACGAAAGCGACCACGTTCGGCTGCAGATAGTCCCCGGCCAACACCACATTGGCATTCTTGTATTCCACCTCCGGGATTTAACGTACACGGACTTCTACGTCCTCGCGCTCGGTGGCGATCACGCTGCGGAACTTGTGACACAGAATTCAGGGCACAAGTTTGGGCCCGTACTACTCAAAGACGGCCGCATTCTGGCGATCACCGATCTGAATGCTCCGAATTGCAAGATCGTGGAAATTCAAAAGAGAGCGACGAGGCAGCCCGAGTTCATCGAGCTCGTATCTCCGGCCGATTCGCCGATCCAGAACTGGGTCGCTACTGAAGAGCGCATTTTCGTCTCATACCTCCGAAGCTTGAAGACCGAAATCGAAGTCTTCGATGTCTGGGGCAATCGCATTGATCGAATCGCCTGCGATGGATCTGAAACGGTACGTCTGATCGGAGCTTCCCAGTCCGGGGATGAACTGTTTTTGGAACGCGAATCTTTCACCCAACCCGTTCGAGTGGAAAGCTTTTCCGTAGACGAGCACAAATCAAGACTCTTGGGACAGCCAAACCTTCCCTTTAACTCCGACGATTTCGCCTATGTTCACGTCTGGTTCCAGGGAAAAGATGGAACGCAAATTCCCATGTATCTCGTAGGGCAGAGAAAAACGCTGGGGGGCGGACCACAACCGACCATCATGACGTCGTATGGCGGCTTCGGAGTCTCGATGACTCCGCAATTCAGCGTCCTCGTTGCCTTCATGATGGAACGCGGATGCCTCTTTGCGCTGCCCAACATTCGTGGCGGATCAGAATTTGGATTCGACTGGCATAACGCCGCCAAACGGCGAAATCGTCAGATTGCTTTCGATGATTTCTTATCAGCAGCAGATTGGTTGATTGCGAGCGGGCGTAGCGATCCAGAACGTCTTGCGATCTTCGGGGGATCAAATTCCGGACTCCTGGTCGGAGCTGCCATGACGCAACGGCCAGATCTGTTCCGGGCAGTCGTGTGCATGGCGCCCGTATTGGACATGGTTCGCTATCACTTGTTCGATGGAGCGCAGGTCTGGAAAGAAGAGTTCGGAATCGCAGAGGACGCTGCCGACTTCGTAGCGCTGTTTGACTACTCTCCCTATCACAGAGTTCGTGATGGCGTGGACTATCCGGCGACCCTGATTGTCTCAGGAGGTTCCGACCAGAATTGCAATGGTTTTCATGCCAGAAAAATGACAGCCCGGCTGCAGGCGGCAAACACGTCCGACCAGCCGATATTGCTCGACTACGACCCATACCGTGGCCACTCGCCAGTCTTGCCATTCAGCAACCGCGTCGAAGCACTAACCAACCGGCTCGCGTTTCTTTGCGATCAACTCCAGTTATGGGAATAAAGGGACTGAACATGTCTTTTCTCACAGTGCGCGCTTACCTGGAACTGGTCCACTTCGATCTCTATCTGGCGAGAAGAGATTTTCTTTCGCTGCATGCCAAGGTGCGCAATTGTCCGGTTGTCAGAGCTGAGCAATCTCAACTGGTCATTGATCGAGTCTGCGCTGCGGTGGACGTGGCTTCCATCTGGTACTGGAAGCAAGTGCGCTGTTTGCAACGTTCCGCCGTCACCGCTTGTTTGCTCAAGCGATACGGGATTCGGTCTGAAATGGTCATTGGGGCGCAACCACAATTCCCGTTTCGAGTCCACGCGTGGGTAGAGGTTGCCGGTTGTGTCGTCAACGACAAGCCATACATGCCGCAAGTGTACGCGGTGATCGATCGGTGCTAGCACCTAGAGCGATCCGGTTGGAAGGGACGGAGCATGAGCGTTCAATTTGGAAATTGCCACCTGGAAGGCGAACCGGTGGACCTCGAGAAACTGGGGTCCGTTGCCGGGCTGCTCGAGCCGTACGGGCCCGATCGAGAGAGCCGGCATTGTGGGAGCAGTGTTGTGGTTCTCCATCACGCGTTTCACACCACCGAGCAGTCGCTGCGGGAAGTCCAGCCTCACGTTACGGCGTCCGGGCTTGTCCTGACCTGGGATGGAAGGCTGGACAATCGTGAGGATCTTCTGCGCGATCTTGGACTGAGTACAACCCCAACCGATGTAGAGATCGTGGCAGCCGCCTATGTTGCCTGGGGAACCGACGCCTTCTCGAAGTTCATCGGCGACTGGGCCCTTTCCATGTGGAACCATCGAGATCGTTGTCTGATCTTGGCCAAAGATTTCGTTGGCAGTCGGCACCTGTACTACTCGATTGAAGGGGACGAGGTCACCTGGTGCACGCTTCTCGATCCACTCCTCCAGGCTGCGTCTCATCGCTTACGACTTGAACAGGAGTACATCGCAGGCTGGCTGTCGTTCTTCCCAGCGCAACATCTGACGCCATATGTCGGAATTAACGCGGTGCCAGCGTGCTGCTTCGTGCGGTTAGCCAAGAGTACACACACGATCACAAGGTACTGGGACTTCGATCCGGGAAAGAGAATCTCATATCGCCTCGATCGCGAATATGAAGAGCACTTTCTAAATCTGTTTTCGCAATCAATTCAGCGACGACTGTCTTCGCAGGGGAGAATTCTAGCCGAGTTGAGTGGTGGAATGGACTCCTCCTCGATCGTCTGCGTTGCTGACAGAATCACTGCCAAGTTTGGAATGCAGCGCGTCCACACCGTGTCCTACTTCAACGACGACGAGCCACACTGGGACGAGAAACGCTACTTTGCCACAGTAGAACGCATGCGTGGCGAGATCGGTTTTCACATCGACGCTGCCCAACCGGATCGCCCCGATTTCACCGAGATGGTCAAGACCTTTGCCGCCTGTCCAGCCTCGCTGCACTATTCGCACCGTCTCAGCGACCAGCTTTCGGAGTGCATGAATTCTCACGGCAGTCGGGTCCTTCTATCCGGTTTGGGCGGGGACGAAGTTATGGGTGGAGTACCCACCCCTGTGCCCGAATTGGCCGATCTATTGGCCAAAGGCAAATTCCGGGTTCTGCTTCGCCAGTTGACCTCCTGGGCCCTGGCGCAGAGAAGACCCTGGTTTCACCTGTTCTTCGATGCCGTTCGTGAATTCCTGCCAGCTGGCTTTGTTGGCAACTCGGAAGACCGATGTCTTGCAACTTGGCTGCGTACAAATTTCGCCCAAAAACACGCTTCAGCGCGGGCTGGTTACGAATCCAGAAGGTCGCTGTTCGGACCCTTGCCGAGCTTCCAAGAGAATATGGCAGCCCTCAATCTGTTGCGAAGGCAGTTGTCCTGCGTACCTTTGTCTTCGGTGCCTCTCAAGGAAGAACGCTACCCGTTCCTCGACCGGGACCTGCTTGAATTCCTGTTTGCCATACCGAGAGAGCAGCTCGTTCGCCCACGGCAGCGTCGGTCTCTCATGCGTCGTGCCTTGGCAGGAATCGTTCCGGACGAGGTCTTGAATCGCAACAGAAAAGGATTTCTCGCCCGCTCCCATTTGGCCGCGATTCGAGACGAGTGGTCCGCGTTACTTGCGATGGGACTTCCGATGTTGGCGGATCAGTTCGGGATCGTTGACACGGAGGCCTTTTCCGATTGCGTGCAAAAGATCGGCACCGGCGGAAATGTGGCGCTGTTTGCCATCAAGCGCACGCTGGCACTCGAGTTCTGGCTTCGCAGTCTCCGGCTCTCAGGACGCATCCCGGAATTCGATGCTGAAGCTGCGGGGACCGCGCCCGAACATGGGCTGACCCTCCCGCTCGTTGAAAACAGATCAGCTAGCTGACCGAACAAAACCCAAACAGGAAGGAGGTGAGATCAATGAAGTACGAGAAGCCCCTCGTAACAGTACTGGCTCCGGCCATCGATGCGATTCAGTCATCGACGGTCAAGAAGCAACGCATCGTGGTGGAGAGCTTTGCGCCGCACCTGCCAGCCACCACTCCAGCGTATGAAGCGGATGAATAACTGCCTGCCCGGGGCGTCCGTTCGTATGGACGCTCCGGTTCTCCAATCACTTTGGTACTGCGGCGGAATATTCGAAACCCTCGAGCGGATCGGCTTCCGCCAAGGCTGCTTTCTCACTTCAGGTGGCTGTCTAGCCAGGCCATGACGCGATGGCAAAAGTCGTCCTGATTTGCGTAACTCCAATAGAGCGGTGAATGCCCCTCACCCTCGTATTTGGCATATTCGACTTCTTTCCCCAGGCGTCGTAGATCCACGAAGACTTCATCTCCCAAGAAAGGAGCGACTGTCGAGTCACTTCCTCCGTGCACAATGAGCAAGGGTGTGTCGACTCGATCCAAATAGAACACAGGGGAATTCTCGATATACCTCTCGCGAAACTCCCAGACGGAACCGCCCATCGCATCTTGGCCGTGCTCAAGTGATGTGGCGAAGGCTGCGCCCGAGGGGTCCATTTGCCCGTAGTGTCCGATGAGATCACCAGTTCCGTCGACGTCGATCGCAGCCCTGAAGCGGTGTGTCTCGACGATCAACCCCAGCACGCTGTAACCCCCATTGCTTTGCCCTATCACGGCCAAGCGGTCCGGATCCGCTACTCCCATCTCAACGAGCTTGTTCACTCCCGGCAAGACCGTTTTCACAAGGTCGAGCATGGGAGTGCCTTCGTGCTGCGGGGAGTCGGGGAAGAGAACTGCATAACCTCGTGTGGCCAGCAGTTGCATGTTGAAGGGCCCGTCGGAAAGGAACCCGAACCGGTCATACCACTCAGATTCCAGGCTTCCGCCATAAGCCCAAACGACCAGCGGATAACGTCTGCCGGGTCGATAGCCGGCAGGCAGCAGCAGGGCGCCATTCAGTTCAAAACCGTCATCGCTCAGCCAATTCACGAGGCGAGCTTGGCCCATCTCGTAGCGCTCAAATTGCGGATTGAGCTTGGTCAATCTCTCGAGGTGAACGAAGCTCAGGTCGCTCAACCAAAGGTCAGCATCGTTCCGCGCGTCTTCGGAATAGAAAGCCAGTGCGCTGCGGTCCGGATTCAGGGCCCAAGGTACTTGGAACTGAGTACAGGTGTAGCATTGCCCTTTCTCCAACAGTCTGCTGCTAGTTCCTGTATACAAATTGAGGCGGTAAAAGCCGTCCTGTTTGCCCTCGTCATCGTGTGTGATCGCAATGGCGCTGGAGTCATCCGGTGGAGTCCATAAAATCCCCTCTCCTCTGGCCAACAAAGCGATCATTTTGCGCCCGGGAATTACAGCAATCTTGGTTGCCTTGTCGGCACCCGCAGCTAAGCGCCACAGCGCGTTGTCTTCAACAATGTAAAGATTGCGGTGCGCGTCCCATAGCGGGCTCGAAGCCATCCGGTCTGCAGTCTCGCTGGGAGTCGAAAACCTAGTCACGTTTCGTGACTCTCCTTGCTTGAGCTCAATCACATAGCAATTTCGCAGTTTCTCCTCCATCCCGCTGGCGTGATAGCTGACCAGCTTGCCGTCTGGCGACCAGCTGAATCCTCCCCCATCGGGGCCCAATCGGATATCGGTTGCCAGAATTCGACTTTGCTTCGTGGAGAGCGTAGTCACAACCAGGTCAAAAAGAATCTGCTGCGTTCCCGGCTTTTCGAAACGACGAGGACTCGTGTAGAGAACGCTCGCGCCATCCGGTGAGAGTACAAATCTCGCTATCCTTTGCTTGGAAGCAATCAGTTCGACTTGCCCGTTGACGACATCGATCACCGCGAGATTGCGTCCATATTCATCCAGGCTCCATGGATCAGAGCTTAGAGGCGGCGAGGCATCTGCCCGAGGGGGCGTAGAGCGATACACGCGAACTGTCGACGACAATTCCTCCCCGGATGGCGACTGATTGCCAGCGTCCTTATCCGTCGAACTCGAGCGAAGTTCATGGGAAAGCGTCAGCAAAATACGCTTGCTGTCGGGCGTCCAGTAAAGCGTGTCGGAGTCCACTGGCGCGTCGCTCACTTTGCTTATCTGACCGCCACTCCGATGCCAAAGCCAAAGTTCAAAATGGCCAGCACTTTCGCGGTCGGAGACGAAAGCCAGCAATTGTCCATCTGGCGACCAGGCAGGCAACCAATTCTCGCCCACTCCCCCGCTGATGTTCTTCGATTCATGAGTGCGCCTATTGGTAATCCAGATGTCATCGTTGGCTTTTTCCGATGGAACTCCCGGCCGGTATCCGGCATTGCTGCTCGTAACCACATAGGCCAGCCACTGCCCATCCGGCGAGAAAGACATTGCAGAGAAGCCGCTTCCACCAAATGTCCGAGCGTCAAGCGCGGCAGAAATCGGTAATGGACTGGCCTGTCGTGTTTCTGCCGCCCACAAATGGATCGGCAAAGAAAACGCGCACAGCATGCAGGCGACATGGATCCTTCGAAGCTTTCGGACCCTCACGAATCGGCTGCAGCTTTCTGAATTGACTTTGCGAAGGAACATCGGGTTCATCGCTCAGAACAGGAATTTGAGTGCGAGCTGAATCGAACGCGGGCCGCCCATTTGATAGAGCGGGCTAAGAATGCCAAGCGTGCTAGCCAAAGTCCCCGTCGCCTGACCGAAGTTCGCTTGTCCTAGATTTGGGTTGATCTCGCCGAAGTTGGGATGATTGAAGACGTTAAAGGCTTCTCCACGCACCTGCAATCTGAGCCGGTCATACACGTGAAACTCACGCCGGACGGCAGTGTCGAGTTGCCAGGCTCCAAAGCCGCGGACGAAATTTCTTGGCGCATCGCCGAGTCCTATAGCCGGTACCGCGAACGCGTTGGGATTGGCCGCGCGGCCGTTTGGACACGGCAATCCGTTGTTGTACGTCTCGGCACACAGTGAACCGTAGATGTAGATCGGTTGGCCGGGAACCAGATTGAGGCCCGGATAATAGAAACGGCCGCTTGCCGGATCGACGACGGGGTCGCCAGACAGGGTCACGGGAAATGCCGTACGTCCACTAAAGCGCGCGTCCACGCCCCAGTTTCGGATCAAGGCTCCGCGAATACCTCCCACCGGTCCTGCTTTCGGCAGATCGTAAGACAGAGCCGCGGAGACATTGTCGCGGATATCGAAATCGCAGTCTCCACGCTGGTAGGCATAAAAATAGTCTTGTGAGCCATAGTCACTGCAGTGCGACCAGGTGTATGACGCCAGCGCGGTGAACCCGTTGGTGAGCCGGCGCCGGAACTGAATCTGAAGCGAGTTGTAGTCCGACGTCAATCCATTCTCGGTCAAAAGAAAAGCACTCGCATTGGGGTTACCAGCAGTGCTGCCTAGGACTTCATCGAGCTTCAGCAGCCTTGCCCCATGGGAGCCGATGTAGGAAATGCTCAAAACCTGTGGCTTGCCAAGCGCCTGCTCGAAGCTTGTATTCCATTGCAAGGTGTAGGGGAGTTGCAGGTGGGCCGGAAAGCCGAAAACGGTGTTGTAAGGGACCGTCGGCGGGTTCTCTACGGGCGGATTTGCAGCCGAAACAGAGAACGGGAAAGGAGTCGCTGTGAGAACGTTGAATTGCGAGAAGCCCGGCCCCTGAAATCCCTGCGATCCAGTCTGTTGAGCGGTGTCATAGTAAACGCCGATGCCGCCGCGAATTACAGTTTCGTAACCGGCCGTCTGGTGGGCCGTGAAGGCAACGCCCAGCCGCGGAGCGAAGTTGTACCAAATCGTGCGCCAGAGTGGCGTTCCCTCGGGAGCAAGCGTCCAAGTACTCGGCGAAGAACCTGCAATCGTATAGGGCTGCAATCCTTTCGTTGATCCCGGCGCCGGGTTTACATCCCAGCGCAAACCGAGCGAAAGGCTCACCCGCGAGGCAACTTTCCATTCATCTTCAGCAAAGGCTGAAAAGTTCAGATACAGGGGATAGGCAGGCAAGCTACTAATCGCGACGGCAAAGTCGGCGCTGTTGGCCTCGACGGACGGCTCGCTCAGGTAGTCATAGGACACCGATGGATTGAATGGAACAGCGATTGGCGTTAACCGACGATAATCGACACCAAACTTCATTTCGTGGTGCCCTCTCACAAACGACAGCGTGTCGATCAAATTGAGCTGTCGTTGAACCGCTGACTGCAGTGTCTGGCCGAGCCCCACTTGATACCCTCCATCGAACAGAGAGACGACGACGTTGGCGCTGGGTTCGAGGCCTGAAAGCTGGGCCAAGTCCAGGGGCGTGCTCCCCCCGAATGCGTCGATCACGCTCGAATCGTTTACATGATTTGAGCTCCAATTGAACCGGAATTCGTTGCCGAGATGGTTCGTCAGCATTTCGTCGGCTCCGGCTGTATACGTCCGTGAGGTGTACGACAATGAGTCATACATGCTGGGGGCGACGAAAGCGCCTCCTTCGCGAGTGGCCGAATAAGAGGGCGTTTCGCTGAAACGGAAAAACAGCCGAAGGTGGTCGCCAACCACATGATCGAGACGGACGCTGCCGGAATCAAGGGACCTCGGATTGGACCAACCCGCGATGTACTCGGCGATTCCGCTGCCAACATCCACAGCATTGGGAAGGGGGAAGGCATTCAAAACCAGATTCAGCGGCGCGGGCGCATTCGCCCGCAGAACTGCATCCGGCACATAGTTCACTGTAGCGGCTTGAGGCTGCTCAAGGCGAAGGCCTTCATAAGACAAGAAGAAGAAAGTTCGATCCCTCCCGCTGTAGACGTGGGGGATCGTCACTGGACCGCCGATGGTACCGCCGAAGTCCTGCTGCCGCAATGCGGGGCGTTTGATGCCAAAGTAGTCGTCGAACCAATCGTTCGAGTCAAACGCCCCGTTGCGTACATAGTCGAATGCTGTTCCATGCCATTCGTTTGTCCCTGACTTCGTCTCAAAGGAAAACTGTCCTCCCGGATTGCGTCCGTATTCTGCCGAGTACGTCGAACTCTGAACGCGGAACTCCTCGAGATCATCGACCGATACCAGAGCTTGAGTCGTTCCCAAGGCAGTCGCGGCCGGGACTGAGCCGCTGGCTCCGGCAGTTCCGATCATGCTCGTGCCAGGAGCGGCCCCGATGTTCGCGCTTACCCCATCGACGGTGTAGTAGTTCGATTCCGGGCGCTGTCCGTTGACGCTGAACTCGCCGGTCTGACCCAGTTGCGACACAGCGCCATTCTGCGGCGTCTGCGTAACAACGCCAGGCGTGAGCAGGATCAGATCCTGAAAGCTCCGCCCATTCAGGGGCATATTGGCGACGTAATTTTGATCGATTACCGTGCTCACGCTGCCATCGGTTGTGTTGACCATCGGAGCGCCGCCCTGCACGGTCAGAGTCTCGAAAGTGGCCCCGACAGGGAGCGTAAAGTTGACGGACAACTCATCCTGAATGTTCAGAATGATGTCAGGTTTCACAAGTGTCTTGAATCCATCTTTCGAAACCTGCAATCGATAGGGGCCCGGCGGAAGGTTGGGGACGATATAGATTCCATCGTTATTTGTCTTGCTCGAGTACTTCAACCCTGTGACGTCATTAATCACAAGGATGTCTGCGTCAGCGATGACGCGATTCGATGGATCGAGCACGAGCCCGGTGATCGATCCATTGGGTGACTGTGCCAGCAGGGAGGAAGCTGCCAGCAAAACAATCCAGAAATAAACAACCACGATGCGGGGGAAGCGCACGTCAATTCTCCTGTTGATTGCCCGACTGCAGTGACGCTCTTCCCTTGTATGCAAGAGGGGGCTCTCGCAGTACCAATTGAAGGCCATTTTATGACGAAAAAATTTCTTAGGGAGGCGGTGAATTAGCGTTGTGATTCATTTTGGAGCCAATTGGAGCCAAAGGCTGGTGGGACGACGAGCTAAGTTATGGAAAACATGGTGGCCAGGGGACGGAGTTGAACTGCCGACGCAGCCTTTTCAGGGCCGTCTATCGAATGGACGAAGCGGTTCAGAATGCATAATTAATGATATGGCTCGACTAGCGCCGATCTCCCATTAGGCCTGTGTAAGCTCATTTGGACTCAAAGCGGTGCTTCGATGTTCGCGTATAGTTCGCGTCGCAACGGATCGTCGCCAATCCACGCGTTCTCTCCAGAACATCGCCGTTGTCGATCAATTGTAAGAAATACATCCCATAATGCCTTGGTCTGTCGAGCGAGCGGCTTCCCGCTGTGCAGCAGCGGAAAGGCGGTCCTATTGTGAGCACAGTTCCAGACGGCGTCTCCAATATTAGCGGATCTACCGACGAGGAATTTTCAGAATCAAAGGAAACTTCGTCCGAGAAGGCAGATACTCAGTCGAACGATGATCTTTCGTGATCGTCGACCATCGCCGATCATGTGCTTGGGGTCAGCCAGCGCAGACTACTGACGACGACCGCCTTGGTTTCAAGCCTTATGTCAACGCGATCAGTTCATTTCTAACGCACGGTTCGACAAAAGCTCCGCTCACGCTTTCCATCGAAGGACGTTGGGGCTCCGGTAAATCCGCAGCGTCATGCTTATCAGCTCCGGAAGGCGAGATCGTTAATGCAAGCCACAGGCCATTTGCAATAGCCTGTGTCAGTTGCACTTGGACTGTCACGTCGTCCTCATTCTTCAGGAATTCCTTTTTGATCAGGAAACGATACCCGCTTTATAATCGCGCGATGGCTTCGTTGACACGGCAGCGACCCCAAGAGAAACTCCAGAAAGCGCTGGACGAATTAAAGAATTCGGAAAGCAAACTAAGGCAGGTGATCGACACGATCCCGGCCCTGGCTTGCAGCAGAACGAAATTCCAGACTTGCGAGGCCTATCTGCAGACGCGAAAGCCGTTGTGCCGACCTTCTACGAACACTTCAAGCGAGAAGGAAGTAAAGAACTCCACAAAGAACAAAGGCCTGACCTCTGAGTCTCCGGACAACCGGATGGTAGTGTCTTAAACACTAAGCCACTGCCAACCGGATTCGCGAATTGACTTGACTTACTAAGAAGTAGGTGTATTGTATCCGTCACGCAGCTCTGGCCGAATCCTCCCCCCATCCTGCCCGAAGCAGCGAACCCTCCAGGATGAAAGAAGGCGATATGTCGCAGCAGCACGCCTTGGCAAACCTTTATGAGGAACTCAGAAACATTGAAATCTTGGACCGGATCTACGATTTCGCTACAAGTCCAGATCCAACCAACGATCATCTGTACGCCAGGCGCCAGATCAGGCGGAAAGAAATAACCGAAGAGATCGAGATGCTCGGGGCGTGTAAGTCTGCACCCTGGAGCCCTGCGATGCTGAGCGGGGCCATCGCGATCATCTGCACGGTCGGATACGCGGTGATCTACTACTCGCTCAGATAAGAATCCAGCTCAGTTTCCTCTCATTGGCTTCCAGATATTCCAACCGCATGTGAGTGCGCCAACAGCTCCATGCATACATGTCGCCATAGCTCACGCAAGCGCCAGATTTAAGTTAGTGATCGCCTCCTCGATCTCCTGGGTGTTCTTGAAGCCGACCGTGGCGCAATCCACTCCCGCCTTCTGGAAAGCGAACCTCATTGCTTTCACACGATCGTCATGACTATGGTCGAACTGACCGCCACCGCAGAGTTTCATGCCGATGATCCCTAGCCGTTCCTTCTTCAACTGATGGATGTGTTCGACCACTTCGCTAACGTTGTCTGGGTGGTTGGTGTCCTCATACGTCGGTCCGTCCATGCGTGCGCCATTGTGGTTGATGCGGATCAGTCCCACGTCGAGCCAGTGTGTGCCCGGCATCTGCCGCAGCGCCGGCAGCCCGTGCACAGAGGCGCCATGCGTGCGAATGATCTTTCTCTGTTGCGCCTCAAGGATGCCGTCCTGCCAGCGTTTCGTAGTCTCTGGCCAGTCGGCCGTGTGCTGCCAATGCAGCAGCATGATGTCAAAGTACTCCGTCTGCGAGATGCGGCGCAGTTCGTCGAACTTGGCCTGCGGGTCAATTCCCTGATGGAAGGTGGTCACCTTGCTCATCAGCTGATAACTGTCGCGCGGCAAGCCTTTCAGGGCCTCTCCCAGCATCCCCGGCGTTACGTAGGCCTCAGCTGTCTCAAAGAAGCGGATGCCGCGATCATAAGCATAGCGGACCAGCCGGGTGAACTCCTGCTGCCCCAGCGCGGCCTGTACTTCACCGCCGTTCGTCCCGGTTCCGAAAGCCAGCCGCGTCACCTCTACTTTCGAGCGGCCAAGCACGACGGTATCGGTCGCGGTGCGCTTGGCCGCGACCAGCGGAACAATTCCTGCGGTCGCCATGGCTCCAGCGGCCAGACCTGTTTTGAGGAAACTACGCCGTGTGGTTGGGCTCATCTTGACCTCCACGCGGCTCACGCCGGAGCGCGAGCCGGGTCAGTGGATGTTAGCACGCATGCAGTCGCAATGACCGCGATTCGATCATCCCGTCCGACAATGGAATCGTGCTCGTCCCGTGGGTCAGTGCGGATTTATATCGATAAGTTCGGCCAAAGATTCCCGACCAAAGGAATTTGAGCGAAATCGCCGGATTCTGCGACAGTTAGGATTTTTCTGGTTCCAGAGAGCTTGCCCAGATCGCCCGGCCTTGGCAGCGCGTCCAGAGGGAAGTCTCCAAATTCATACAAGCCATTGACTAGGGCGCACAGCTCAAGGTTGAGAAATCTTGAGAAAAATTGATAAGCCTTTTTAGGACATATGCATGGTCTTCGGGGACAAATTTACGTTCAATTCTGATTGCCTATTGACAGTCGGGCTGGGATCGGGAGAACAAACGCTGGAGGTGAGGAGATGGCCAAGACGTTATTGATTGTTGAAGATGATGTTTTTCAGGGGCTGCCCGATCGAGCTCAAAAGAAGCTGCTCAGCGAAGTTGCGAGTCTATTGTCCTTCATCCCTGGATTCGCTGTGAAAACCCTTCAACCCTTGCAATTTCCGGGCAGAGAAATTCACTTCACCGATTCGGTCGTATCTCGCCGTCGTTGTTCGTCGGGTGCCATTTTGCTGGGCACGGACGTTGAGGAATCCGACGAAACAAGCAGCATCGCGACCGTAATCGCTACTCGCATTTACGTACCTCTGCGATGTCTGACCTGTCCTATCCACGGCTGAAATCAGGCCAAAGACGGTCAACGAAGCACGGCTTAACAGAATCATACCGCTCATTTCGACTTTTGCCCTTGGATCGGGCCGGTTCCAGCCTTGGAGGATCGTATGACTTCGCGTTCTCGTAATACCTACCATGCTCCGTGAACGCAGGAGGAACAATGCTACGGCGAAAACTTCGGTCGCAGCTTGGCTGCCATTTTTCGCAATGGGCGCAGCCGGCGGACAAGAAAGGGCTACGTTCTGGTGTCAACCCCAAAGTACCGATCTACGCCCGCAGGGAGGAAAACTCGCGTTCGGTGGAGCGATCGGTAAGTTTGCTTATTTCTTCACTCAGAGCTGCGTCGTTCTCCGCTTCGCCCGACAATCGTCTCCAATTTCTTTAAAGTGGCGAGCGAGTACGCCGCTGATTCACGTTCCCGAATGTCGGTTGCCATCTCTAGCAATTGGCCCAACCTTGCTATGACAACATGTTTTGCTTCTTTGATTCGGTCTGCAAATTCATCCGGGGGGATATCGAAAAACCCAGCTTCCAAAAGCAAACTCCACACCCGTTTTTGCTCCGGTTCCTTATCAGGTCGGCTCACGGTTTTGTGCTCCCGTTTTTATCATCCCCGATTTAGGCGTCAAAAGAAATACCGTCAATCACTCAGGGTTATGCGGCTTGTGACCCGCTTGCTTGAACCTGAGATATGTGAACGCGAGATATTGATTCAGTTCGGCCCAAAAAGATTGCTCCTGATCCCGGGGATCCAATCCGGCCTCGGCCATGGAAACCAGCCGGCTCTCCCACGCCTCTCGTTCTTCCGGGGTAACCTCGTCGGCCTTCCGCCAAACTGGCGGTTGAGGGTGATCCAAGATTTTGTGCTCCGGAATCACTCGCCCATCCTCGAGAATGAAATCTTGCCAGACCAGTCCCCATCTCACTTCTTTGACCACACCCGTGCTTAAACCACGGGCGGAGTTGAACTGGATCATTTCGCCTTCTGCAGGAGGCCATCTCCTGCTCCTGCCTGCTCGGGTCGAGGTGGATACCATCCATTGACACCTGGTGGAGCGACTTTCAATTCTGTTCTTCTCGTTCTGGTTTGCGGCCGATGATGTGGGATGCTCTCACGGACGGTCTCGGCCACGAGCCGCGAGACAGGACGCGATCCACAGCTTGCTCCACCATGGTAAGGAAACTACTATCCTCCGCTTGCGTCGGCGCAACTAATGCCAAATTCAGAATGTCTGCTTGGGGACGCAAGTCGAGCACGGATATCGATTCGCTCGGACGACGCAGGTACACAGCCCAGAGAAGAGTGACGGCGTTGTACGCTCCACTCTTGATCAAACTAATGAGGGCGGCCCGTCCGTCCCCGAAGTACATAACGATGCTGACCAATATCAACTCGACGCTTGCAAAGATTCCGAATCCGAGGGCGATTCCGAATATGTGTTGCCGCCAGCAATCTTTCAGGAGCCGGCAAAGAATCAGCAAAAGGAAGAAGAGTCCGCACTGCATAAACCGAACGCTGCGATCAAAAGCTAGCACTACCGATATCACCCGGTCGGAACCAGTTTGTTGACTCGAGAAGGCAGCCACAATTGAAAGCAGGAGCAGCAGCACACACGCCCATCTGAATATGAGGGCTGTCAGCCGCTGAATACCCCCATAGTGCTTTAGCAGATGGTGCAATATTTCATCCATCACGGTAACGGACAACAGTACGCTGATGGCGTTTCCGGTCCAGTAGGCGTCGAAGTAGTTTTCAGGATAGTGCCGATATATCCCGAAAAGAACTCCCGACTTTAGCATCTGAAAAACGATGTAGGAGAAGAATCTTGGAAAGACCGCATGCAGTTTGCGCCGCACCATGAAGATAAGAAGGGTCAGCTGCAGCACCGGACCAACGAGCCAGCTGACGTACATCATCGTCTCGTTCATGGCTTCTTATCTCGAGTCCCAGAAGCATACTTCCCCCTCGGCGGTCGCGCAAGGTCTTTGTCGAGGCCACCCTGTTTTGTTCAGTTATGGCACAAACCCTTTACTTGCAGACCTTTCCGCGACATAAGGGCATGGGGTCACTACCATCGGCCACTAATACGACTTGTTGTGCTCCAATACGCGGATTGACGACCCTGTCAGAGGTTTTTGGAATCGCGCAATACATCCCAACTAGTGTCAAGGAGATGAGCAACACTTCGGTTGTTCTTTTCATGGGGGAGGTCTCCTAGGCGTAGGTCTCACGCCGGGGCGAAGTATATTCCTCCGCTATGCCTTGTGCGACTCCCTGGCTGTGGATAACTGCTAATTTTTCGGAATAGCGGCACGGTGAAAGGGAAGCTGTCAAGTCGTCGCGGGGAATCGACGCACGCAGAACCTGCATACCCAATTGTTCGCCAAATCAGGATGAAAAGGGCAGACTCGCCTATATCTCGCGGGATGGAGGAAATTCGTACCGAAGGATCTTGGCAGCGAGCGCCGCGTTCATGGTGGGTGGCTCTGGCATCGTACGAACAACTTCGCCACGGCAGATGACTTCAGCCGCCGACAATCCACTAATTTCCTCGGGCAGCACGAGATTGATTTCTAGTTGGGCTTGGGGCTGAATAACTCTCTCAGCTCGGAACAGCACCCCCGAACGACTGATGTTTTCCGTGGTTGCTTTGCTCCAGGCGGGCTCACCCACAAGGCGGTATCTCAGCGGAATATGAAGATTGAAACGCTTCGCACGGGATACGGCGGAGAGCTTTTCCCTCACTTTAGTTCTCAGCGTGGATAGCGTAAAGGGCTTCTGAAGGAGGGCAATTCCTTCCTCCAGGAAACCGTCGTGTGCTACGGCGTGCTCGGTATAGCCCGACATGTAGAGCACCTTCGTCTCCGGCCGCACCCCACAAATGCGTCGAGCCAGTTCGCGTCCATTTACGCCTGGCATGACGACATCGGTCAACAGCAGATGGATGGGTTTGAAATACATATTTGAAAGCGTTATTGCTGCGGCGCCATCAGATGCTTCGAGCACCGTATAGCCTTGGTTTTCAAGATATTGCCGAGACAGACCGCGAAGGCTGCTTTCGTCTTCAACCAGCAGAATCGTCTCCAGAACCTGCTTGGGTTTCTCGCTGATAACCGCAGGTTCCGGGCCGGTCGCTTGTGGCGTAGGGGCCACGCGCGGCAAATAGATCCTGAACGTCGTGCCTTTGCCTGGTTCGCTCGAGACTTGGATGTGACCGCCACTCTGTTGAATGATGCCGTACACAGTCGAGAGACCCAGTCCAGTTCCTTTCAATCCTTTGGTCGTGAAGAAAGGCTCGAAGATATGCAACTGGGTATTCGCATCCATGCCAACACCGGTATCACCAATGGTAAGCATCACGTACTCCCCAACCGTTAGCGGCGCGTGCAGGCGAGCATATCCTTCGTCGCATGTGACATTCGCGGTTTCAATGGTGAGGTTGCCGCCGTGAGGCATCGCATCCCGCGCATTCACCGCAAGATTCATAATGATCTGCTCAATTTGACCGGCATCGGCCTTGACTGCCCCAATCTCCGACCCATCTTTTAAGACGAGGTTAATGTCCTCCCCGATCATCCGGCGGAGCATCTTGATGTTCCGTGTCAGGACTGCATTCAAATCCAACACCTTCGGGTCAAGCATCTGCTTACGACTGAAGGCAAGTAGCTGTCGCGTAAGGGAAGTGGCACGCTCGGAGGCGTTGGCAATTTCCTGGACCGATGTTTGTAGGGTTGAGCTAGAACCGATCCGTTCTGTGAGGAACTCGCAATACCCGGAGATCACCATCAGCAGGTTGTTGAAGTCGTGAGCGATGCCTCCTGCGAGGCGCCCGACCGCCTCCATCTTCTGCGAGTGCCGTAGCTGCTGTTCCAGTTCCCGCTGCCCGGTCATATCTTCGATGAAGAGTTCAAAGAAAATCGCGCTGGCTTGGCCGCGTATGGCGCGTCCAGAAAGTCGGACCATTACCGAACTCCCATTTCTGCAAACCCACTCAGCGACCAACCCGTGGAATGGCTTCAGAGAACGGAAGTGGTCAGCCAGATCGAACCACTGCTGGCTGTCGGCATACAGATTAGCCAGGTGGCAGCCCACTAGTTCGGTACTCGATCCGTAGCCTAGAATCTTGACCAGTGCAAGATTGGCATCGAGCAGAATACTCGCTGAGTCGAGGCGGCAGATGCCGTATGGAGCATAGTTGACCAGAGAACGAAAATTGTCCTCTGATTGACGCAAGCTATGCTGGGCTGCGCGCAGCCCTGCATTGAACCAACAAATCAACAGGGCCACCAGCACAAACAGTGTGAGATGTACGATGGCTTTTTCGTAATCGGCTGGGGCCCGTGCTGCCATGACTGAGAAATAGGCGCTTACCGTCACGGCGAACGCGGTGGCTGCCAAACCAGGCCTCCAACCGCCATACCAGGCACTGACCATTATGGCGACCGCAAAAATGGCAAGTCTGCTTTCAACGACGCCAGACAGCAATAACGCCGGAATTAAAGCGAGAATCGTGCTGAAGACCGCAACTCCGTAGCCGAGGATTGGGGTGCGAACCGGAAAGCGCGTGCGAACGAGGAGGCGTTTCCATCCCATCAGGAGTACTCCTAAATCTAGTAGGCGAACTGGCCAGTTATTTTAGCCTTTAGAAAGTCGCTCAAGGCGGCGAACGACTGTTTATCCACCCGCGCATATTACCGCCAAAACAAGCGCCATCAACGGATGGCAGCCTTCAGAAACAGCGTAGATTGTTAGGTTCTGAGCAAGAATCTGGAAAAGCTCGCGTTTGTCGCGGGTTTTTAGAGTTCGTCAAATTGAGCCGCCGAAGAAGCCGTCGCTGTGGGAATGTGGGAACCCGCGTTCTGTGCGGGTTTCCAAGCTTCGCGAGCAGGGGTAGCAGTTCGCCTCGGAAATGAGTATCAACCCGCTCGCGGAGCGTCATTTCCACAGCGAAGCCTCGATGTTTCAGGATTTGGCAAGACTTTTTCGTTTTCTTAGCGATCCCGGCCCAAAAGTGCCTTTCTCAGAAAGCCGTGCAATATGCATGTTTTTACAGATTCTCGTTCGGAGCCGATTGTTAATACTCCAAGAAAATCAGTGATCGCCGTGGAATCTGCACTCGCACAGAACGGATTACCTTTCGAAGCAACAGTCGCGTGGGATGTCCTGTACTTTCCTTTAGACCGTCGGTCGCGATGGCCCAATCACGTGTCACAAGCTGCGCTTGCTGCTACTGATTCATCAGTGGGCGACACCAGCAACTTCCGTCTTGCTGGCCATCCGCAAGGGAGGCAAATCCGATGTTTCCTCACAACGCTCGTTGTTCGAAAATCCCGCACCCACTCTAGATTGCGATTTCTGCGTCGACGTGCATGGTACGCTTGATTCGCTATGTCGGCTTGGGATCTCCGAGAACTTTTTGCCAAGGCGAACGAGGAGAAATCCGGCGATCAGTTGGCGGAGTTGGCGGCGCGTTCGAAGACCGAGTCAAAGCAAAGCGCCGCCTCGCCGTGCCCTGTCGAACGTTATTGCGTGGGAAGCCAGCTCCCGCTCTGGCCGCGCCACATACTTCTTCCGGATTATCGATCCTTCGCAGGCTGCTCGATTGGCCGATCCGATGCAGGTCAGAGGCATTGTGGTCTCCTACTTTCTCCGTTTGTAATCCTGCCAGTTGGCAAGGGAGGCGTTGATATCCTGCTGCTGGCGCTTCTTGGTGCCCCCGCCAAGCAAAATCACGAGCCGCTCCCCGTCCTTCCCGAAATACACCCGGTATCCGGAGCCGAAATCTCCGCGCTTTCCCTGCAAAAGAGGAATGGCGTCCACCAGCGCGAGCGCTTGCGTCGAGTCATCGCGGTTCGCCTCGGTGAGTTGAATCGCGAGCGGAATACCACTGCCATCACAAATCAGATGGCGCTTGCTCCCCCGATCGGTAGGATTGGGACCAGTCTGTTGCCCCCAAAAACTGCTCTTATCGAGCCGCCATCGACGACCGCAAGCGACCAATCAATCCGTCCCCTGCGTGCCAGCCAGTCCAGCAGGACGAAATGAATCAATTGCCAGATACCGGCCTCCTGCCAGTCGCGCAATCGTCGCCAGCAAGTCATGCCAGAGCCGTAGCCCATTTCTTGCGGCAGCATCTCCCAAGGGATTTCACTGCGCAGGAAGAATACAATGCCAGGGAGACATGCCATATCTGCTAAGCGAGGCCTTCTACCTTTTGGTTTCGCCTTAGGCACAGGGATAAATGGTTCGATCAGCTTCCACAATCTGTCAGGCAGTAATTCGATGGCCATAGAACACGCCCCGCCTGAACCGAGCTACAATGTCCACGGTTGGCTGAGAAACGAGTTTTGTTAGAGGTTATAATGGAGCAATCTACGCAGCGCGTCTGCTTTGCGTGGTAAGTGAAACCCGAACGGATTCCGGCAGCCTTTGCCCCGTACAGACTGCTTTAAAGGCCTGACGATTTGCTACCTATCTTTGAAATCAGCCGGCTTTGTGCGTCGTCAATGCCATGGCAGACGGCCGTCTCACACTTCTCGGGTAATAGGGGAATTTCGCCGTTCTCGTACCGGTCCTCGCGCACGATGCAAAATCGGTATTGCATCCATAGAAACTTTGAGTTGGACTCCAAAGGTATGCGGATGCAAGAATTCGCCCGCACGAAAATAGGACTGTTATCCGTTCAGTCGACAATGTAAGCAGAATACAAGTTTGGTTTCGACAATAGCCAACTCAGCTGTTGGTTATTGCCCGATCTCCACACCACTTGGGGCGGCTGCGAACATTTGGACTTAGAAGTCTTAAAGCGTGTCTCGGCACGCCGTGGGAGCAGTGTTGCTGGTTACTCCAGGCGTTTTAAGTTCTGATGAAATGCTAGACCACCGAGTTACCACAATGTAGCTCATTCCATGGGGTGGACCGTGATTCGCTCGCAGTGTGATTAGCAGATGCCACGAAGATCTTACATCGAAATGAGGATCGCTATGGTCGCTGTGGTAACCAATAAACTTCCAGTCCGACTGCAGGAGGGCGGCGTTAAGGTGACGCGACTGATTCGAGCGCGAACCTTTTGTGTCTGTCTGATAGCGTTGTTCGCATTCGCAATACCTTTGCTGAATGCACAAGAACTTGAACCGTCCCTCACCGTAGGCGGCGGAATACAAGGCAGCTACTCGCACAATGAAACCGACGGCGCTCCAAGCCTAGATCAATTCTCCCTCAATCATGCGCGGCTTTATTTCAGTGGCGGTATCACCAAAGACATCAGCGTCATGTTCAATACGGACTACAACAGCAGCACGGACACGATGCAGATCTTGGACTTCGCGGGAATGTTTAGTGTTTCCCCGAAGGTCAACATCTGGTTCGGTCGTTTTCTTCCGCCAAGTGACCGTGCGAACCTGTATGGCCCGTTCTACGCGAATGAGTGGGATGTCTATACCGACGGCATCCAGGACGGTTATCCCTTTGTCTTTCAGGGACGGGACAACGGAGCCATGTATTGGGGAGATTTCAAGGCGGGGTCGGCCACGGTAAAGATCGCAGCGGGAGCATTCGACGGCCACTCGGCAACCGCCAGCGACAGCGTGATTTGGGCCAGCCGGGTGCAGATCGACTTCTGGGACCCTGAAAACGGGTGGTACCAGAACGGCACTTACTACGGCGATAAAAACTTGCTTGCACTCAGCGGGGCAACGGAAGTGCAGTCGGGCAAAACTGCCACCACCGTCGACTTTCTGATGGAGCGAAAGGTTCATGGCGGCGGAGCTTTTACGATTGAGAGCGAGTATGCCCGCTACAACGGACTCGGCGGCTATGACTCAAACTATGTCAAGAGTGAGGGCGCCTATGGTCTCGCGTCCTTCCTGATCCCTAAAGCTGTCGGCATGGGAAAGTTCGAACTTCTCGGGAAGTATGCGATTGCGGAATTCACTGACGGATTGGCGGCATCGGCCCCGCATCCGAGTTATCGCCAGAACACTGCCGAGATAAACGTGGATTACATCATCAAGCAATTCGATGCGCGAGTCATGAGCTTCTACCGGGACGCGCGTTTTAACGCAGTGAATAGCAATTCGTGGCAAGCTGGAATCGGATTGCAGTTACAGATCTCGAAAAAGATTCACTAACACCAGAGTCACGCCAGGACGACGTGAAGCAAGCGTACTCAAGCTTGATTAGCGACTAAATGCTATAAGGGGGAGCGATGAGACATAGAAGCATAGTCACAATGACCTTGCTGCTTACGATGGGGATGGTCTTTGCCCGAGTGGCTCACGGGCAGAGTGACACCATTAAGGTAGGCGTTCTTCATTCTCTTTCAGGGACGATGGCTATCAGCGAAACGACCCTCAAAGATACGGTTCTGATGATGATCGACGAGCAGAACAAGAAAGGCGGACTGCTCGGAAAGAAACTTGAGGCGGTCGTAGTCGATCCGGCATCGAACTGGCCGCTGTTCGCCGAGAAGGCGCAGGAGTTGCTCGAAAAGGATAAGGTCGCCGTGGTATTTGGGTGCTGGACCTCAGTCTCCAGAAAATCCGTGCTACCCGTGTTCGAAAAGGACGACGGACTTCTGTTTTACCCCGTCCAGTATGAGGGGGAAGAGTCGTCGAGGAACGTAATCTACACCGGCGCTGCTCCCAATCAGCAAGCTATCCCAGCCGTCGAATATCTGATGAAGGAAGTCGGCGTAAAGCGATGGGTACTGGAAGGAACGGATTATGTGTACCCGCGCACGACTAACAAGATTCTTGAGGCCTACTTACATGCCAAGGGAGTGAAACCTGAAGACATATCGATCAACTACACGCCGTTTGGTTACTCGGACTGGCAGGCGCGTGTCGCGGCCATCAAGAAATTCGGCTCCTCCGGAAAGAAGACGGCGGTGGTCTCAACCATCAACGGCGACGCCAATGTCCCGTTTTATAAGGAACTGGCAAACCAGAAAATCTCAGCCGAAGACATTCCGGTTGTTGCTTTCTCGGTCGGAGAGGAAGAACTTTCAGGCCTCGATGCCAAGCCACTGGTTGGGCATTTGGCTGCGTGGAACTACTTTGAGAGTATTAACACTCCGGCCAACAAGGCATTCATCGCGCGCTGGCACACCTTCATCAAGAACCCCAAACGAACGACCAACGATCCAATGGAAGCGCATTACATCGGGTTCAACCTGTGGGTGAAGGCGGTTCAGAAGGCCGGTACGACAAACGTGGACAAAGTGATTGCGGCACTGCCAGGTCTGGAAACCCCGAACCTGACTGGCGGCATTGCAAAAGTGCTGCCCAATCACCACATCACAAAGCCGGTCTATATCGGCGAGGTGCGGGCCGATGGACAGTTTGACGTAGTGTGGAAGACCAATACCACGGTGCCTGGACAGGCATGGTCAGCCTATCTGCCGGCCGACAAGGACATCGTGGCAGATTGGGTGACGCTGAAATGCGGCAACTACAACAAAGCTACCAAAAAGTGCTCCGGGCAAAACTACAAGTGAAGCGGTTTTTCCTTTGGCCTGGCGGGCAGTGGCTGCTTGGGCTACTGCTCGCGAGCCAGAGTTTCGGCCCGGCATACGCGCAGTCGCCGGCTGACAAGGCCTTTCTCACCTCCGTCGGCGGGTTGTGCAATGCCACTTTCGACGAAAAGGGAAAAATCGTCGAGCAGTTGATGCAGAGCGCCCATCCTAGCGCGCCCGCTACACTCACTGCATTGCTGGAAGACCGTTTTTATTGTCGTAATCAGGATCAAAAAGTCTTCCTCGTCAAACCGGGACCAGAGGACGCGCCAACCGTCAACCTGATTGATCCGCTGACACTGAAAGACGCCGGCTCCGCATCCGCCGATGACGTTACCAGAGTCGTTACCAATAATCATCTGCGACGCGTTCTCGAAACCATGCTCGCCCGTTTTGGATTATCAAGTTCCGATGCATCGGTACGACTGCAGGCGGTCAAGGATATTGAACGCGGCCTGAACGAAGGAAATGTTCAACTACTACGCGAGCGGAGCGCCCTAGAAACTAATTCCAAAGTAAAGAAGGAGATTACTGTCGGCTTGGCTCTTGCCGACCTGGACGGTTCCGATGCACAGGCACGTCTGGCGGCGATTTCCACACTCCAGGGCAGCCTGCGCCAGGATGTGCTGAACAAACTGCAGACGTTAGTGGAGAAATCTCCTGACGGAACCTTTACTGAGAGCGACGAGCATGTGCGGAAGGCCGCTGCTGCTGCGATCAAGTCTATCGAATCCTCGCGATCGTTTTATTCGGGCGTCCAAACCGTACTATTTGGGTTGAGTATGGGTTCCATTCTGGTGCTGATTGCCATTGGACTGGGCATCACATTCGGCGTTATGGGCGTGATCAACATGGCGCACGGCGAATTGATGATGCTGGGCGCGTATGCGACTTACGTGGTCCAGTTGGTCATGCCGAACTACATTGGTTCCTCTGTTTTGGTTGCAGTACCAGTGGCCTTCTTTGTCTCCGGAGTCACGGGCATTCTGATCGAGCGAACGATCATCCGTTTTCTGTACGGTCGGCCCTTAGAAACTCTGCTCGCTACCTTCGGCGTCAGTCTTGTACTCCAGCAGTTAGTCCGCAGCATATTCACAGCGCTGAATCGCGAGGTGAAGACGCCAGACTGGATGAGCGGCACGCTGCAGTTGAATGAGGCGCTTTCGATTACTTACAACCGTCTCTATATCCTGATTTTTACTTTGCTTGTCTTTGCCGCGCTACTGATCGTGCTGAAGAAAACACGCATCGGTCTGGAGATCAGGGCGGTTGCGCAGAATCGGGCCATGGCAAAAGCGATGGGCATTCGCAGCGAGTGGGTGGACGCAATCACTTTCGGGCTTGGTTCGGGTATCGCCGGCATCGCCGGAGTGGCCTTGAGTCAAGTGACGAATGTCAATGCGAACCTCGGGCAGTCGTACATTATCGACTCTTTCATGGTGGTGGTATTTGGAGGGGTTGGGAGCCTTTGGGGTGCGATGGTGGCGGGCCTACTGATGGGTGTGGTAGACCAACTGTTGCAACCTTATGCAGGAGCGGTGCTGGCAAAAATCTTCGTGCTCATCGCGCTAATTCTATTCATTCAGGCGCGGCCGCGTGGGTTGTTTCCAGCCACCGGGCGGGCGGCGGAGAGTCAGTAGTTATGCGGCTTCGATCACGCGCGCGGCGGCTCGGCGTAGTCAGGGATCCGGGAAGCATCTGGTTTCTGGGCAGTCTTGCAGTGCTCGTGATAGGGGTGGCGACGCTCAATCTGCTGGTGCCCGATGCGTCGGTTCTACATGTTTCCAGATATGGTCTCACCCTGATCGGAAAGTATCTCTGCTATGCAATGCTGGCACTGGCGGTAGATCTGATCTGGGGTTACTGCGGCATTCTTAGCTTGGGGCAGGCCGCCTTCTTCTCTCTGGGCGGGTATGCGATGGGCATGTATCTGATGCGCGAGATTGGTCCTCGCGGCGTGTATGGCGATCCGATACTGCCCGATTTCATGGTGTTTCTCAATTGGAAATCCTTGCCCTGGTTCTGGTACGGCTTCAATCATTTCTGGTTTGCGCTCCTGATGGTCATACTGGCGCCGGGACTTCTGGCGCTGGCTTTTGGATGGCTGGCGTTCCGCTCGCGTGTAACCGGGGTGTATTTTTCCATCATCACCCAAGCGCTTACCTATGCGTTGATGCTTGCATTCTTTCGCAATGACATGGGATTTGGTGGAAACAACGGATTTACCGACTTCAAAGATATTCTGGGATTTAATCTTGACTCCGACCGTATGCGCGTCGTGCTGCTGGCGATCACGGCGATTTCGCTTGCGGCAAGCTACGTCGCGTGCCGCGCCATTGTTTGCTCGCGAGCAGGACGCGTGATCCGGGCAATCCGCGATGCGGAAGACCGGACGCGTTTTCTCGGCTATCGGGTGGAATCGTTCAAGCTATGGGTTTTCGTTTTTTCCGCCGTGCTCGCCGGCATCGCTGGAGCCCTGTATGTGCCGCAGATCGGCATCATCAATCCCGGCGAGTTTTCTCCCATCAATTCGATTGAGGTGGTGATTTGGGTTGCGGTTGGAGGGCGAGGGACTCTCTCCGGGGCGGCCGTGGGAGCCGTCCTCGTCAACTACGCTAAGACATACTTCACGAGCGCGCTTCCCGAAGTCTGGAACTATGCGCTGGGAGCTTTGTTCGTGTTGGTCACGCTTTTCCTGCCAAGAGGAATTGCTGGCCTGGTACCGCTTCTTATCAGGAAACGCGTAAGGCGCGCGCGGAAAGACGCGCAGCCATTTGTGGTTCACGGCGATACACCGGAGCCCTCAAGCGAATGAGCGTCCACGGCAAGAGACTCTATATCGAAGACGTTACCGTGAGCTTTGATGGCTTCAAAGCACTCAACAAACTCACACTGTACGTCGAACCGGGCGAACTGCGCTGCATCATTGGACCCAACGGCGCCGGGAAAACCACGATGATGGACGTGATCACGGGAAAGACGCGGCCAGATTCCGGGACAGTGTGGTTTGGCGACAAGCTGAATCTGCTCGCGCTCTCCGAGCCGGAAATCGCCCAGGCTGGCATTGGCCGCAAATTTCAGAAGCCTACCGTTTTCGAGGATCTAACTGTCTTCGAGAACCTGGAACTGGCGTTGGCCGGCAGCAAGTCATTTCTGGACACGCTGCTCGCGCATACCACGGCCAAACAGCTGGAAAGAATCGATGAGGTGCTTGAGATCATCGGCTTAACCGAGCTGCGGCGGAAGCCGGGCAATGTTCTTTCCCATGGTCAGAAACAATGGCTCGAGATTGGAATGCTTCTGATGCAGGACCCGGAACTCCTTCTGGTCGATGAACCCGTTGCCGGCATGACGCCGCAAGAAATCGAGCGCACGGCCCAGCTTCTTCGGACGCTTGAAGGGGGGCATTCCGTGGTGGTGGTTGAGCATGATATGGATTTCGTCCGTTCCATTGCCAAGCGTGTCACGGTGCTTCATGAAGGACGGGTCCTGGCCGAAGGCGAAATGAGCGCGGTCCAGAACGATCCTCGTGTGGTTGAGGTATATCTCGGAGGCTAATGGTGCTGGCGATCAAAGGGCTCAATCAATTCTACGGTGGCAGCCACACGCTCTGGGATGTCGATCTCGCGGTGCCGGAGGGGTCGCTCATGTGTATCATGGGCCGCAATGGCATGGGCAAGACCACCCTGCTGAAATGCATCATGGGCTTGCTGAAGACCGGTGCGGGCAGCATCAACTTCAACGGACGAGATTTGGCATTGGCCTCCGCGGAAGAGCGCGCCAGGATCGGCATCGGATATGTCCCCCAGGGACGTGAGATCTTTTCGCACTTGACGGTCGAGGAAAACTTGAGAGTTGGGCTAGGCGTACGAAAGAACGGAGTCCGCAGCATTCCCGAACGCATCTACGATCTGTTTCCGGTGCTCAAACAGATGCTGAAGAGGAAGGGGGGCGATCTCTCGGGCGGGCAGCAGCAGCAACTGGCGATCGGCCGGGCGCTCGTTCTGGAACCCAAGCTGCTGATCCTCGATGAGCCCACCGAAGGGATTCAACCTAATATCGTGCACGAAATCGGAGATATTGTCCTGAGATTAAACAAGGAGCAAGGGCTGGCGGTGCTGTTAGTGGAACAGAAGTTGCCGTTTGCGCGTCGCGTGGCGAATGAGTTCTGCATTCTTTCTAACGGACGGCAAGTTGCCGCGGGAAGAATGTCGGGGCTAACTGACGAGATCGTGCGCGTTCATCTCAGTGTGTAAGGATACGAACGCTCGTCCGCGATTCTATGGTTGCCCCGGCGGAAGAAGGCCGATATCCTGAGACGCCATACAGCGGTTGCGCCAATCTAAGGAGAAACGATTTGCCTCAAGGTCAATCGAACAGAGCGTTCCGTATCGGCGTTGCCGGCCCGGTGGGATCGGGGAAGACGATGCTCGTGGACAGGGTCAGCAAAGCTTTGTTGCATCGTTACAATCTGGCCGTCGTGACCAACGACATTTACACAAAAGAAGATGCCGAGTACCTGTTGCGGCAAGGAACGCTCTCCGCGGACCGGATTCGTGGCGTGGAGACGGGCGCCTGCCCTCACTCGGCGATCCGCGAAGACGCGTCGATGAACCTGGAGGCGATAGCCGATTTGGAAAATTCCTTGCCGGGGCTGGAATTGATATTTGTGGAAAGCGGCGGTGACAATCTCGGAGCCGCGTTCAGCCCCGAATTGGTCGATGTTTGGATCTACGTCATTGACGTCGCCGAGGGCGACAAGATTCCGCGGAAGGGCGGGCCGGGAATTATGAGGTCCGATCTGCTGGTTATCAACAAGATCGACCTGGCTCCCTATGTCGGTGCGTCATTGGAAGTGATGGAACGTGATTCACGCAGAATGAGAGGCGCGCGTCCGTTCATTTTTACCAACCTTCGGCAAGAAGTCGGGCTAGACGGCCTTCTGGCGTGGATCAAGGAAGCGGTAGACCAGCCGCAGACGGCGCGGCGCGGTTTGATCGACGCTCACTCGAGCTACGAGCCTCAGCCCCACGAACATAGTCACAGTCACGGCCACAGTCATGACCACTCCCATGGTCATTCGCACGACCAGGTTCAGCGGTAGGGATCTCGTTCATGGATGAAGGCTTCAAGTACGTTGTGCCTGATCACGATCCAGCAGTGATCGAGTTGTGGCTTCTGCAGTTGGCCGACAGTGCGTTGCCGATAGGAGCGTTTGCGCATTCCTTTGGAGTTGAGACACTGGTCGCGACTGGACTACTGCAAGTTTCCGACCTGGAGGGCTTTCTGCAAGCATGGTTGGAAGAAGCCGGAGCGACGGAAGCCGTCTTTTGTCGTGCGGCTTGGCAGTTGGCGGAGCACAAGAACTTTCGCGCAAAAGAATGGCTGCAGCTGAACGACCGTCTGGGCGCGTTGAAGCCGGCGCGTGAAAGCCGCAAAGGAAGTTGCGTACTGGGGAAGAATTTTCTACGGGCAGCATTGGCCGTCTGCAAGCTAGAACGCCTGGAGCAGGCCGAGTCTGAGACTCGGAAGGCATCTGCGGTGGTACATCACGCTTGCGCATTCGGTTTGGTGAGCGGGGCGATGCATTTTGATCAGGATCGAGCCGTGCCGGCCTATCTTCACCAATCGATTGTGGGTCTGATCTCCGCGTGCCAGCGCCTCATGCCGCTTGGTCAGACTCGAGCGCAGCAGATTCTATGGGATTTGAAGGCGGCTATCGTCCAGACTGCTCGGTTCAGCGCAGATTTCACCACTGAAGATAGCTGCTGCTTTCTTCCCATGTTGGACTGGGGCGCTATGGAACATCCGGAACTCTTTACGCGTTTGTTCATCAGCTGATAACGGGGGCAGATTTGCTCTGCACGCAACATCAAGAGGAAGCAGTGGCGGCGAGCGGTCCTGAGAAGGGCCGCATGCGCGCTTCGCTCCGGCTCGGGTTTGCGCGGGACGACGTAACCGGGCGGACAACACTCGCTTTCAGTCATCAGGATCCACCACTGCGTGTCGTCCGCGCCTTCCACGCAGATGAGAACGGAGCGATAGCTCACCTGCACAACGTCTCTGGAGGCTTGTTTGGAGGCGACGACCTGACTCTCCAAGTCGAGGTTGGCAAGGGAGCGGAGACCCAGTTGACCACAACCGGCGCCACGCGTGTTTATCGGCGCGCCGCGGGAAATGCAATCACGCGTCAGCACAGCGAATTCATGGTTTCGGAAAACGCACTGCTCGAATATGTTCCCGACGCCATCATCCCTTTCGCGGGAGCGAATTATTATCAACACACGATTGTGCGGCTATCTGCGAATGCTGGTTTGTTCTGGTGGGAAATTCTTGCGCCGGGACGCGAAGCGAGCCAGGAAGTGTTCGCATTCGAACGTGTCGAGATGCGAACTGAGATAGAGGCTGGCGATGAAGTCATAAGCCTTGACCGGATGCGGCTCGAGCCCGGCAAGAAAGCGATCGCATCTTCTGGGCGGATGGGCCCTTATCGATATTGCGCTACGTTCTATATATGCAAGTTAGGCGTGGATGCTGAACTTTGGCTGGACTTGGAAAGCCAGTTGCGAACAACCGTTCCGGATTTGCCTCGACTCGAAGAAACTCGTTGGGGGATCAGTACTCTCAAGGCCCACGGACTCATGATTCGGTGTTTGGCGAAACAAGGATGCGATGCAACTTCCGGTTTATTTTGCCTGTGGGACGCGGCCAAGTTTGCCTTGTATGGCCGCCATGCTGTTCGTCCACGGAAAACCTACTGAGCGTTCTTGCAGAAGCGGTCCAGACTGAGCGGGAGATAGAATACAAGCCCTTATGCATTTGACTCCTCGCGAACAGGAAAAACTCTTGATCGTGGTAGCCGCCGATCTGGCCCGCCGCCGGCAGGCTCGTGGCTTGAAACTCAACTACGTGGAAGCGGTCTCCATTCTGGCCGCCGAGATCATGGAAGCGGCGCGCGACGGCAAGAGTGTCGCGGAAATCATGAGCTTTGGCGCCCACATTCTCAGCCGCGGACAAGTTATGGAAGGAGTGCCCGAAATGATCCATGAAGTTCAGGTCGAAGCGACCTTCCCGGATGGCACAAAGTTGGTTACGGTGCACGATCCAATCCGCTGAGCATCCCACTCAGACAAGACGAGGAGCACACTATGACACCTGGGGAATACCTACTCGATGAATCTGCCGGCCCGATCACCGCGAACGTCGGACGCCGCACCACAAAGCTGCTCGTAAAGAATACCGGAGATCGCCCAATTCAAGTGGGAAGCCACTTTCATTTCTTTGAAAGCAACCGATTCCTGGCGTTCGATCGAGCATCGGCTTACGGAATGCACCTCAACATCGCGGCGGGAACGGCGGTGCGCTTCGAGCCGGGTGAAGGGAAGCGGGTTGAACTCGTGGAATTCGGAGGCGGTCGCATTGTCCTGGGTTTTAGCGGATTGGTGGCTGGAAGCCTGGATGCTCCTGCCGCTCGCGAAAAAGCTATAGACAGCGCGCGGACGGCAGGATTCCTGTTCGAACGAGGAAAGGATCAATGAGCCTCGAAATTCCCCGCAAGACGTACGCAGATCTCTATGGCCCTACGAAGGGTGATCGCATCCGGCTCGGTGACACGGATCTCTTCATTGAGATTGAGCAAGACTTTGCGCGATACGGAGACGAAATCACCTTCGGAGGCGGGAAGGTCATCCGCGATGGAATGGGACAAAGCAGTTCCGAGTTGCGAGAGACTGAAAACGGGGCGCTCGATCTGGTGATTACGAATGCGATCGTCCTCGATCACTGGGGTATCGTGAAAGCCGATGTGGGCATCAAGAACGGGCGCATCGTGAAAGTTGGGAAGGCTGGAAATCCAGACATCATGGAGGGCGTCGACCCGGAACTGGTTGTCGGCGCATCCACGGAAGTGATTGCCGGCGAGAACCTGATTCTCACCACGGGCGGAATCGACAGCCACATACATTTCATCTCTCCGCAGCAAGTGTATGAGGCCTTGTCGAATGGCATTACGACGATGATCGGCGGCGGGACCGGGCCTGCCACTGGAACCGCCGCCACGACTTGCACTCCGGGAGCGTGGAATCTGGCCCGCATGTTGCAGGCCGCCGACGCGTGGCCTATGAATTTTGGGTTTCTCGGCAAGGGGAACGCAGCTGCTGCAGCTCCGCTTGCCGAGCAAGTGGAGGCTGGCGCCTGCGGATTAAAGCTTCATGAAGATTGGGGCAGCACGCCCGCAGCTATTGATGCGTGTCTCAAGGTGGCGGATTCGTACGATGTCCAGGTTGCGATTCACACCGACACCATCAACGAAGCTGGGTTTCTTGAGGCGACCGTGGCCGCAATCAACGGCCGCGCAATTCACACCTATCACACCGAAGGAGCCGGGGGTGGGCACGCGCCCGACATTATTCGGATTGCGTCGTTTCCCAACGTTCTTCCTTCGTCGACAAACCCTACACGCCCGTATACAACGAACACGATCGCGGAGCATCTCGACATGCTCATGGTGTGCCATCACTTGAACCCGCAGGTGCCGGAGGACGTGGCCTTCGCCGAGAGTCGGATACGGCCGGAGACCATTGCGGCCGAGGACATTCTCCACGACATGGGCGTGTTGAGCATGCTTTCCAGTGATTCACAGGCTATGGGCCGAGTCGGCGAAGTCGTGACTCGTACCTGGCAAACGGCGCACAAGATGAAGGTGCAGCGCGGTCCGCTTCCGGAAGACTCCGCCCGAAACGACAATTTTCGCGCCAAGCGTTACGTCGCCAAGTACACGATCAACCCCGCAGTTACGCACGGAATCGGTGAGAATGTGGGTTCGATCGAACCCGGCAAACTAGCTGACCTGGTCCTGTGGAAGCCGGCGTTTTTTGGAGCGAAGCCCGAGACGGTGATTAAGGGCGGGTTCATCGCATGGAGCGTAATGGGAGATCCGAATGCCTCGATTCCAACTCCGCAGCCGGTCCTTTACCGGCCGATGTTCGGGAGTTTCGGTTCTGCACCCGCGTCCACCAGCATCAGCTTCGTCTCGCAGGCGGCTTTTGAAAAAGGTATCGCCTCCAAACTCGGACTTAGAAGTCTGGTGGCGCCCGTACGCGGCTGTCGGAAACTCGGCAAGAAAGACATGATTCACAATCATGCCACTCCCGATATCCAGGTCGATCCGGAGACCTATGAGGTCCGCGTGGACGGGCAGGCAATCACCTGCGAGGCCTTGGGAGTTCTTCCACTGGCACAACGGTATTTCTTGTTTTGATTGTTCACGCGACTGACGGCTGCCAATGCCATGAGCAATACGAATTTCGACGTCGGCCGTTTGTGTCGTGATCCCTCCTCGAAGCCAATGTTCGGAAGACTATTGGCTAGGTGACGTATTTGGGATTACCGGGAGCGTAGGCCCAAAGAAAATGGCGCCCGGACGTCGGGCGGCATCAAGACACTTTGGATTCGATTGAATCGCTAATTGACGGTGGACCTTGTCATACACGTTAGCAGTTCCTCCGGGGGTTGTAATCTGAATCGCGCCAGTGAAGTCTTTGCGAACTCAAGCACACGTGTCTAGCTGCCCAACAGATTCTTGAGCCGATTTACCATTTGGGCCTCGCCGACATATGCGTAGAACAGGTCTGGTCGAGCATGAGTCATATAAATCGACATCCTCAATATTGTCCACCGTCGATCCGTTCTTTTGGCCGAGACAGTCATTAACCTCCATCGTTTTTTTTCATTCCATCGCGGCCCGTGATCGCCTCTAATTCGGAATCACAAAAAGCGTGATCGATTGCGCCGGGAAGGTGTAGCTGAGGGTGCTGGTTGTTCCGCCGCCCGAGGGTGGCGTGACGGTTGCCGCGGTCTGCCGAGTAATGGCATTCAGGTTCGCGTTACTGTATTGGTATACCTGCGCCGTGGCGCCGCTTGCAGCAGTAAAGTTCTCAAGTGACAGCGTCGACGTTAGCGAACCGTAGGTTTTGTTGATGACCATCACGGTGATGGCGTTGTCTGACGATCGTTGGGCGCCGTAGACCGCGAGCTGGCCCTCGGCATCGGCGCCGGACGCTGTGCTGGTTGCGTACAGGTAGGTATCGCCGAACAGCGAGTCCTTGCCGTCATAGTTGCGATACATGGCAAAAGCGAAGATGCCCGGGCTCATGGCCATGGAATCGATTTCACTGGTCGGGGTTCCGATTGGCCACAGCGCGCCCAGCCCCAGGCCCTGACGCCCGAAGATGCCCAAAATGTCCGCTTCGACCACAGCACCAGTGATCGATTCCAGGCCGCCAAAGTTGTACTCGTCGATGGCCGTCAGCGTGCCAGGGTAGTCGCGGTTCACCCACGATTGCAGCATGGGAATCACATCGGGAGATTGAGGTGGCGGCGAGCAGTTTGTGGTGTAGTTTGCGTCGGTGATGTAGTTCGGCTGCGGGTAATCGGGATCGGTGTAGGTGGGATCCCAGTAGGCCCGCGTTCCGTTCGCGCGCACCTTCTGCTCCTGGGTGTCGCCCGCAGGGTTAAAACCGGTGGAGACGCCGCTTCCCGGCGGATAGGCAGGCGCGAAATAGCCGTGAATGTCGAGGTAATCGAGCAGGCGGATTCCGTACTGCTGCGAATATTGGTTGAATTGCTGCAGGTAGTACTCGACCAAAGGCACGCCGTTATGCGCTTCGCGATCTACAGGATTGCTCCACGGTTGAAAGCAGGGATTTCCCGTTTGCCAGCCTGACTCAATATCTTTTTTCGAGTAGAAGTAGGCCCACCAGTAGTCGATCACCGGCCCCGAGACCAGCGCCGTGGGATCGGCCGTCTTGATTGCCAGCGCCGTTCCGAGTTCGTTGTTGGTTAATTCATCGTAGGTGAAGGGATCGGGATGCACGTCGCGGTGCTCGCCATCCCACCACGGCGGCTCGTTGTCGAGATCCCACACAGCCACACCTTTTCCGCTCGCGCCGTTGCCGTAGCTGGGATTGCTCGCGATCGAATTCACCCAGCCTCCCGGCCATGTTCCATTCGCCCACGCGCTCATGGTGCCGCCGGATGAGCCTGGAGCGGGAGCACTGGCAATGCTGGGCGGAGGCGCGGCAATGCTTGTTACCTGCGCAACCGTATTGTTGCCGAAGATGTTGCAGCCGCCCGAAGTTGTGCAGCCGTCAGCTCCGTCGGCGTAGACTCCGTATCCGCATTGCTCGTTGTTATAGCTGATGAATGCTGCGTAGTTGATGAATCCTGAAAAGCCCTCTTGGCCCACTTGATTCGGGAACGTCGTACTGGGAAAACTGCAAGCGTACGTGCCGTTGCTCACCCAGCCTTGCACCGGCATCGTCCCCAGCGCCGCCGAACCGGCCGCATCCGCTGCGGGGAAGAACGATGTGAAATTCGTGCCCGGTGTCGGGCTGGCGGATGAAAGGATGCTGCCTCCTGTGGCGTTGGGGAACATGTACGCTGCACCTTCGCTGTTCTCGAAATACCAGTCGCTGGCCGAGTTGGTCCAACCGTTCTGATAGTTGTAGCGCGAACTGTCGTCGCCGCCCCAGCGAAGAATGCCAGGATTTGCAATTCTCTCCGAGGCCGCATCCAGCAGATAGGCATTCATTCCGTACACGTAGGGACTGATGGTGTGCGGATTCTCGCTCGGCGTGTTGGGCGTGTTCACATCCACGCTCAGCGCCGGTCCAGTCGCTGTCGCCGGCGCGCTGAGTGTCACCGTTGCGCTCCCGCTGAGCGACGGGTCCTGAGTACTCGTCGCGGTTACCGTTACCGTCGGCGGCGCTGGATATGGCGTGTTGTAGAGGCCGGTGGAGCTGATGTCGCCGGGGCTGAGATTGCTGCCGGGCGCGGTCACCGACCAGGTAAACTCATTGCCTACGGGGCCGTTGTTCACCGCAGCCGTGAACTGCTGCTGCGTGCCGATGACTGCCGAGGTCGGAGTGACCGTGATGGACGGAGCGGGCGGAGCCGAAGTGCCGCCGCAGGCCGAAATCGCAAGGCACGCCGCTGAGATCACCCCAAAAGCTGCTGGCCAACGAAAGATGTGCATATGCTGCCTCACTGAAGTTACTCTGTGCTGGCTGCTCGAATGCATCGCTGCTTACTGCGGAATCACGAACAGCGTGATCGACTATTTGCTCCGGAATTTCCGTTTTGCTTTCGGCTGCGAGCCAAAATACCAACAATTTCCTCCACACGCGATCTTTTTTGCATCGCTTCCATCCCAAAACCCCGGGCGTGCCCGGCTGGGCCGTGGCCGGGACCAAAAGAGCCATGATTTGTCTCATTCCGTAGCGATTTCTCGGACACGTCTCTCTCAACCTCCAGCGTCATCCAGATTGATTTCGCCTGCTTGCCAAACCTACCCCGCTGGCAGCGGCAGAGCCTCCATGCGCCGCAGCATGCTTCCGAACATACGCCGCGTCAGATGGCTCTCTGCCAACAGCAGCCAATAGTAGCGGGCATCTTTCACCAACCGCCCGCCGGTTTTCACCAACCGCTGTTGCAAGCTGGTAAGCGACCAGTTGCCGATTTTCTGCGGCAGTACCAGCCTCCGCCACAGATTGCCCGGGTTGTATGCGATCACGCTCAGCCACAGCCGCACCTCGTTCGACCGGAACCGGTGGCAGCTCAGCCGCGTCATCTTTACCGCGTGCTTGCCTTCCTTGATCCATTGCTCCGCCGTGCCTCGCTTGTTGTAGAACCGCACCAGGGCTCGGCTCGTCAGGCTCAGATTGGTCACGATGAACCCAATGCGCGGGAACAACTCTCCGGCATGATGTTCAACCTTCGCTACCACCCGCCGGGCCGTATTCCAACTCGTGGCTCGATACAAAAAGCCCTCGTACCAGACCACCGGCTTGCAGCTCGGTCTTCCCACTGGGCGGGCCAGCAATTCCGCGATGTCCCGGTCCAGGTTCTCATTGGCCGGAATACGGATGGCATACTTCAGGCCCCGGCTTTCCAACGCTTCGTAAATCTCCGGCTTGGCGAAGGCGGCATCGGCGCGAAACACCACTTCCTTGCCCAGCTTCTGTTGCCGCTCGATCTCGGGCAGCAGAAGCTCTTCCCAGCACTCGGCGCTGTGCACGTTATCGCCGATGCTCTTGACGCCGCCCACGCCGAGGGGATCGTCCACCCGACATCAAACCAGCGAACATTTTCGTGACCAAGCGTGGGCACGCCTTGCTGAAAAGAAGCACAGCGACGGAGTCAATCCCGGCTGTCCTGCAGCGAAGACTGCGGTCTTTCTCCAGAGCCTTGTTGATGATGTCCTCTAGTTTGGGCGGCACGTCGAGATTCAGCCGCACGGCAGGAACAGGTGACCGGTTCAGGATCGCATCGAAGATGGTTGCTGTACGAGAACGCAAGTACCAACTACCAACTCCCGCCAGCGCGAAGGCAGCAATGCAGCCGGCTAGAACTACCCATAGCTTCTGACGTTTGAGGGTGTTCTTAGACGATGCTTGCCCGGCAATGACCTGCGTGGACTCTGTGTCCCGCTTCAGCCGTTGCAGGTCGGTGCGCATCTCTGAGGCGTGCTGATACTGTCGCCTCGAAATGGCAACTGCCCGGCGGCCATTTCGCAGAGGACAGCTCCAAATGAGAACAAATCAGTTCGTGCATCCAATTCCTTAGCTCATACCTGGTCGGCGATGAGTGTTTGTCTAGCAGAGATTTGGAAGACTCGTCACTTATTGGCGGCAGTGATGTCGTGAGCTGAGGCGGTCGGTTTCTGAGTTTGAGCGGCGGGTTTGAATAGATCAGCCAGAGAAAACCGGAAGACAGGAATAGAACGATAATTCTAGGACCCAATCCATCCCATCGGGCATGCATTTCGCGAATCCTCTTCTGCGCGAGCTGGTTTGAAGCGATTGCCGCAGTCCTAATGTGGATGCGATTTAGGGATGGTTCGGTTCGGACTTCAAATAGGCAAAAAGCAGGGGTTTGCCACTGGGTTTCCTGCTGCCGCCATGGGGTTCGACGGTGACGAACACTGCGTCGATCTGCGCCAAAGTCTTGGGATCATCCAGCTTCACGACCCAGCGCTTCTTTGAGGCATTGTCCTGGTAGAAGATGCCTAGGGGTAGCGCATGCCCCCAATCCGGTCCGCGTCGGCCCCACGCCTGGAATGTGCTGGCATTCTTTACTTCCGGCTCCTGGTCCAAGTCATAGGCGTAGAAAATAAGCGATTTTCCTTCCGTGAAGAAAACTCGGCCGTAAGGTTTCTGGGTTTCGCCCGTGCGCGCGACATCATAGACTTCCGCGACGTGGAGATCCCTGGCTCCCATCACCTCGCGAATATCGCGGTCCTTGGCAAGCAACTCGTCTTTTTGTTCGAGGGTCTGATTGCGATCGTTCAGCTCTTTGGTTAGCGCGTTTACGGTCGCGGTGAGCTGGGCAGCACGAGCCTGCTCTTCGTTCGATTGCTTCACCAATCCGTCGAGTTTTTGGCTCGAGTCCTGGACGCTTGCCTGCGCCGCCACGAGCTTGGTTTCGAGGTCAGCCGCTCGTTTCGCAAGGTCGTCCTTGCCGGTATTGCTGTTCTGTAGCTCGGATGCCAGCTGGTTCTGCGCGATCTTCATCTGCGCCATTTCTGCCGACTGTTTTTCCAACTGCTTTCGGAGGTCGGCAATTTGGCGGTCACGCTGAGCAACCTGAGTAAGAGCAATCTCACGATCGTGCGCAGCATCGCTGACCTGAGCTTCGAGAGGGGTCAAATCCGGCTGGACTGGAGGGGGAAGCGTAGCCTTAGCAGTGTCGACTCCACGGCGCATGCCAACCTGATACAGGGAAACCCCAAGCGCGAGGGCCAAGAAGATTCCCGCAGCGTACATCGTCCAAACATTGCGCCAGGTTGAACCAGCGGTAAAAGGAACGGACAGCTGCGTAGGTTTTGAAGATTGGTTTTCCGGTTCGCTCACGCCTGTTCTGTTTTGGCGACTCTCTTCTTCCGCGAGCCGATTGAGGAATGAGGCCTCGGCGCGTTGTTGCGACCAACCGGGACCTGGATCGATGAGCTCGGCGGTTTCAGCGGCTTCCTTCGCGGCAATCGCCGGGATTTGGTGCGCGACCAGGGATTCGTATTGCTTGATCGCCTCCCGGCAGCTGGCACAAACGAGCAGATGCTCGTCGAGCTTGGTCTGCTCTGCTTCGGTCAGTTCGCCTGAGGTGGATAAGGCGCAGAGTTCCAGGAACTCGTCATGGGGTTCGGTGTGAGACAACGCCCCAGCTCCTTGGATGATGGCAACTTTGTATCATACTGCCGAATTGCCCCGCAATTTGCCATTAAGAACGTGCTTGCGCAGCTTTTCCAGGCCGCGGAAATAATGGTGCTTTACGTTGCCGTGGGTCTGGTTCAGTTTCGCTCCGATTTCTGGCAATGTATACCCCTCAGCGAAGAACAGGCGCAAGGTCTCCCGTTGGTCGGCAGAGAGGCACTCGAAAGCCGACAGCAGAGCCGAATCTCCGAAAATCGCGCCCTGGTGGTCGGTGGTAGCACTCAGCTGGCCCTCTACCTCACTGATATCCATCTGCGTGTAGAAGCGGCGGGAGTTCAAGTGACGTCGCCGGGCCAGTGCGCACCGATGCGAGATCGCGAGAATCCATCCCCGGGCCGCGCCACGTGAGGGATCGAAGAGACCACTCTTGCGATGAATCAGAAGAAAGATGTCCTGGACAAGGTCGTCCGCCTCGGCAGCGTCATGCAAAACGTGATAGCCGACACCCCGAACCATTCTGGCATACCGAGTAAACAGTGCAGTCAGGGCCTCGGTGTTGCCCTGTTGCACTTCAGACATCAGGTCTTCGTCGGAGTTTTCTGCGGGGCTTATTACTGCCGGATCCGGGGTGGTTGATTGCTTAGGCCTGCTTCTCTGCACGCCCAGGGCAGGGAGCCGGAATGTCCCTGAAAGTTCCATAATGAAGCGTCCCGGATCGGTGCGTTGTTAATCGCGGCTGAGCCGACAGGGAAGGGAATTGTTCAGATTCCCGCTAGCACATGTGCTCGCACAGTTAAACGATTCATATTCAACGAGTTGTGAATTGTGATACCCGGAGCGGACTCAGTCTTACCTTCATTTTTCATTGAATCTGAAGACCGCGACTGCATATCGTCGACGCGAATCGCTTGCAATCTTCACGTACATATAGCACCAGCGTCCCTAGTTGTCCAGCTAATCTGCTCGTGGTGTTTTTGCACGTGCCGCTCCTTAATGAGTGCACGTGTTGGACGCGACTAAATTTTTCGGCGCTCTGGGCAAGCGGGTAAGATCCCTCAGGGAGAGTCGCCACTACACCCAAGAAGACATGATCGACTTCGGATTTTCTGCCCGACACTGGCAACAAATAGAAAAAGGCCGCCCGATCACGATGAAGACTCTTCTTCGCATCACGATCGCTCTAGATGTGCCCTTGTCAAAGCTAGTTCACGGACTTCCCCATCCCTTATTGATTGAGAAACAAGGCGACCTGAAATGAAACAACCTGGCGTATTAGAGGCCCCCAGCTAATCTGCTCGTGGTGGTCACGTCGCAAATCGCCTAAAAGTCAGGCTTGGTCGACGAGAAACAATTCTTCGCTGCCCTTGGAGAACGTGTGAAAAAGCTCCGCAGATCCAAGGGATTTACTCAGGAAGATATGATTGGATTCGGTTTCTCTGCTCGCCATTGGCAGCAGATCGAGGCTGGCCGACCGATCACCGTTACCACCCTTCTGCGCATTTGCGACACATTCTCAATCCGCGCTGCACAGTTAATTGAAGGGCTCGACCGGGGGATTTACCGGAAATAGCGCTGCGAATCAGGCATTCCAGTCCCTTCGCTTTATCATCCCATAAGTGCAGCTTCAACCTTTGCGGCTGCGTCATCCTGCATATGCGGGAGCACATGCGAATAAACATCCAGTGTGAAGGCTGCACTCGTGTGTCCCAGTTGCTCTGAGACCACCTTCGGCGAAACGCCTACTGTCAACGCCAAGGTTGCCGCCGTATGCCGCAGGTCATAGAGCCTGATATTCGGCAGGCAGGCCCTCTTCAGGATTGGTTTGAAGTGCTTGTAGACCAAGCTGTTCACATTCACTGGCCGTCCGAACTCTGTGACAAAAATCAGATCGACTGCTTCTGGCCATTCTTCGGGATCAACAACCGGGTGAGCCACCTGGGATTCCCTTAATTGCTTCAGTCTTGCGAGAACCCAATTCTGTAATCTGATCAGCCTTCGACTGCCGGCGCGCTTTGTTTCACCATACTCCCACTGCCCCGTGGGGCCTTTCCGAAGCGTCCTTTTAATACTGACCGTTGCCCGTTCCCAATTGAGGTCCTGCCACTTGAGACCGATGCATTCGCTAGGACGCATCCCGGTTGTAATCAAAACAGCGAAAAGAGTTCCGTACATCGTGGGCAATGCGAATTTCAAGAATGTCTTTGCCTCTTCTATACTGAGCACTCGCATTTCGCGCCTTCGGATACGAGGCAACTTCAATCCTTTTGTAGGTACTTCCAATATCATTTCCCAACGCAATGCCTGCCTAAACGCAGCATTCAGGACCCAGTGCGCACCTTGGACCGTCCTCGGCGAGAGTCCACGATCTAACATCGCTTGATAGACGCCCTGGATGTCCAACGGCCTGATGCCGACAAGAGTTTTCTTCCCAAGCAATGGGCGAATGCACTTTGCAAGGAGACTTTCGTAGCCTTCATACGTCTTGCTGCAGACCTGTGGTTTGACGGTCTTGAGCCACTGATCGAGGTATTGGTCCAGCCGAATCTTCGCGCCGTCCCGCTCGATGTAAGCTCCCAGTTCATTGATCTTCTTTCCTAGAAACTTTTGCGCCTGCCGCAGAGAGCCATGAACAGTACGGTTGTAATAGTTGCGCTTTTTGGTTTGAGGATCGCAGCCCATGGGGATGCGAATCATCCAGGTGTTCTCGCGAACGGCGATGATCTGGCCTAATTTGCGAGTCATAAGGACACCTCCTTTCTTTGTTCCAGTGCGCGGAGCAGCAGTCCTACTGATTTCTTTGAAATTGACGGGGTCTGGCTACAGCGTGAGACCGTTCATTAGAGCTGCTTCCATTTTGGCGGCAGCTTCATCCTGCATGTGCGGGAGCACATGAGAGTAGGTATCTAGCGTGAACGCGGCGCTGGCATGACCGAGTTGCTCCGATACCACCTTGGGCGCGACTCCGACCGTGAGTGCAAGAGTCGCTGAGGTGTGACGCAGGTCATACAGCCGAATATTCGGCAAACCAGCTTCTCGCAGGAGTGGCTTGAAGTGCTTTTTGACCAAGTATTCCTCGTTGATCGGTTCACCATGTGCCGTGGCGAAGATGAGATCAGCGAAGGCGACGTCGCAGGTTTCGCCAGTCCCGTCGTCTTTATCTTTCAATTTTCTGAGTAGTTCGAGTACCCATGTTTGCAGCTTAACCACTCGACGGCTGCGGACTCGCTTCGTGTCATCAAAAGTCCATTGCCCTTCATGCTTGTGAAGACTTCGGACAATACTGACCGTCCCGCGATCCCAGTCGATGTCCCGCCAGCAGAGGCCAAGGTACTCGCTCGGGCGCATGCCGGTTGTAAGGGCGACAGCAAAAAGGCATGCTTGCGGGGATCGCGACGCAGCCTTGAGAAACGTTCGAGCCTGATCTGTCGTCAGCACAGACATTTCTCTACACTGCGGACTTGGAAGCTGAACTCCCTGCGTTGGGTCGGCGATGAGCAACTGCCAGCGTATGGCCTGCCTGATCGCGGCCCGCAAAACGGCATGTGCGCAGCGAACGGTGCGCGCCGAGAGTTTCCGGTCGACCATGGTCTGGTATGTAGCTTGGACCTCCAGAGGCGAGAGTGAGGCCAACATCCTTGTGCCGATTGCCGGGCGGATGTATCTCCGTAGCATGGCGGCGTAGTCACTGAATGTTTTCCCACGGACTTTTGGTTTAACGGCCGTTTTGAGCCAATGATCTAGGAATTCGTCCACCGTGACCTGAAGGCCTTCGACTCCGCGAGAGAGATCACGTTCATGCAACCTCTTTGTTAAGTACGCCTGCGCATATCGCAATGAGCCGTAGATTGTTCGATTGTGGTAGGCGCGCTTGCGAGTTTCGCGATCACGCCCCAGGTAAACGCGAACAAGCCAACGACGCTCGCCTCGCGCAAGGATCTGACCAACTTTGCGGGACATAGATATTCCTCCTTTCTCCTCCGGATGAGGTACCCGTGCAGTACATTGCGAATTCCGGCTTGTCAGGGCGTCCGTTTGTCAGTCTGCGGTGACTACCAAACAATGTGTTTTCAATTGATTAGGGGAGGCGACAGGGGAACAGGAGCCGTAGTTGCGTACCTCCAGATATGGAAGTATAATACTCCATAAATGGAGGAAGTATGCCTGCGGGAGCAACGGCTACTTTGCAAGGGCATATCGCGGGATTCTCTCGGGACGTTCCAGTCGACCTCTCAAAGAAAGAGGTTCAAGCTCGTCTGAGTCCGTCGGCAATCAAGGGGTTCTTCAAGCTCACCCGCTCCTGGAAGCTGCGGGACGAGGATGCGAGGCAGCTCTTGGGGGGAGTTTCAAACGGAGCCTTCTATCATCTAAAAGGGGGCAAAACCAAGAAGCTCGACCAGGACCAGCTCACGCGAGTTTCTCTGACCCTGGGAATATTCAAAGCGTTGAATATTCTGTACAGCGAACGGTTAGCCGATGCGTGGATCTCCTTGCCAAATACGAATCCGATATTCGGAGGAGAGACGCCGCTGATGTACATGAGAAAGGGTGGCGTTCCCGCTATGCTGCGAGTGCGTCAACTTCTCGACGCACGCAGAGGCGGTCGTTGAAGCTGCCAAGCACGACGGCACTGCGACGGGACGATACCCATCGCCTCATTCCAACCAAATACGTTGGCGAGGGGGAGAGCGTATTGGCCCGCCTGTCCGCCGACGATGAAGATCTGGATCGCCTGCTCGAGCTTGAGGGAGCCACCAACGATCGATTGCTCGGTGAAGCGGGTCTGCTGCCCGGCATCAGTGTCCATGAACTTGTGTTTGGCTTATCCTACGCACACATCGTTAACGCCGCTTTCACTCACGCACACCCTTTGGGTAGCCGATTCAATCTGCCAGACCGCGGGGCGTGGTACGCGGCCTTCGCTCTCGCAACTTCTCAGGCTGAGGTGGCTTTTCACAAAGTCCAGGAATTAGAGGAGATTAATTGGCAGGACGAGGAAGTTTTGACCTGTGCAGATTATCTAGCTGATTTCCGAGCTGATTTTCACGACATTCGAGGTCATGGCGAATTTGCAAAGTACCTCGATCCGGAGAGCTATCTGGCTTCGCAACGATTAGCCCGAGAGCTACTAGAAGCTGGTGCTCCCGGTATTGTTTATCCGAGCGTTCGGCACAAGGGCGGCACCTGCTTGGCGTGTTTCCGCCCCGCACTGGTTATTAATGTTCGGAGGGGACCAACCGTTGCGCTCACCTTCAGGGACGCCATGCTGGTTCGCACAACGGTAGAGGAAGGCTGAAGTACAACTCAACGGCCTGCCAGCGCGGTTTGAGCACACCGCTGACACACAAAAAAGAAGTTTGAGGTCGAAAAGGCATGCAATTGGGCGGTCCGACAGTAAGCCGTGCCGAATGGTAGCCTAGGGACGGAGTTGAATCGTTCATTCTGCCTCGATTTTTCGAATGGATGATCACGAACATGGCCGATGATTTTCAAGAGCTAGTCAAAAAGGTATTAGCAGCTCGAGTCGGAAATCTCTGTTCTAATCCAGCTTGCAGGGCCCTCACGAGCGGTCCGCAGGAAAACCCTGCGAAGGCGCTCAATATAGGTGTTGCCGCCCACATCACCGCCGCGTCTGTTGGCGGGCCTAGGTACGATCCTGACCTCCTTCCCGAAGAGCGCAGTGGACCTTCAAATGGAATCTGGCTTTGCCAGAACTGCGCAAAGCTTATAGACAATGACCCCGCCCGGTTCACGGTAGATCTGCTCAGGGCCTGGAAAGCGAATGCCGAGGCCGATGCACGCAAACGTGTGGGGAAAACGGCTAACGCAGGCTCGTCGCCCGCTCTTGATTTAAAGCCCTACGACAGGGTCCGCATCGAGCCGATTGTACCCCGTCACGCTGAGCAGACAGAGTGGATACTCCAATCGAATTCCGAGGGTTGCCTGGTTTTTCAGAAAGTCGATTCGCAACGCTACGCAGAAATTCCAGCTTCATTTATCGAAAAAGTGCACCGGTTCACCGGAACGGCACCGGCATTGGTTCGACTCGGTGGCCGACTTCAATGGAACTCTGTGGACCAGCGGTGGCAGATTCTCTCCGAGAAGCCCGAAGGGGACTCCGGAGGCCAGTACGGATTCAGTAAATACGTCGATTTCGATTACCCGAGAAGAATGAACTATGCCGGTGAGTTCGCCTGGTGTCGCGAAGACCGCCTTCCTCAATGTCTGAGCCAGGGAAGATTCATTTTTTATGCCGAGGACGGTATGTACCTTAGAGTTCGCGACCTCCCTTGCGATCAAATATTGGTGTCCAGCCGTCCTTAGCAAGAAGAAATTTGCTTTGCCTATGGTTCATCCTGCGACCCTATCCGGGTGCAGTTGGTTGGCCGGGACGGTAGGCCATGGGGACTCATGCTCGACTTCTAAGCTCCTGGGCTCATCAGAGGGTCTTCCGTATTCCAGCCGCCACACCTCAATTTGACGTAGTAACATCGCCGCAGACTTCTTTCGGCGCCCATCGTTGCGGCTCATTTCGAAAAGCTGATTTCTGACCCGATTGGCGCTGCGCGAAGCCTGTGTATACGCGTTGGAGTCATTTCCATACGGCCGTTTTTCGATGAAGGTTGATTCGATGCTCCGGTAGAGTGCATAGGGAATCGCCGGTGTCGCGGCATCGTGGATAAGCTTGAGGGCTTGCAGTATGGCCTCCTCATCGGCTATTGCCCCCACGATCCTTGCCAAGAGGGCTCGTTTTCGGGGAGGCAGTTCCACGGAACATAGCGCTAGAAGCCGTCCTTCGATTTCCTCATCGTGAGTTGCCAGCTCAACGAGACGGGCGGTAATGACGTCCTCCCTTTCAAGCTTCGTCTCAAACGGCAGACCGCTTATGCTGGGATCGACAAAGCTCAACAGCAATTGCCTTGCCTCAGGGCTATTCAGTGCCGCAACCGCGTTGATCCAGGAATCTTCCATCGATTTGAATTGCATCTCGCTCGAAGCAAGTTCGCGCAGGACAGGCAATGCGTCCCCGCACCGGCAATGACCCAAGGCTGGAGCCAAGTCTCGTAAGTGATAGCCCGATATTTTGGACTCGGTGATTACCGAGCGAATCTTCGCTATGCCCGCGACCGGATCATCGGTAAAAGGAAGGATCGAGAGTGCGGAAATTAATAATCCTACTTCCTGCTCGTTGTAGAGATAGGGACGCGCCTGATCTAAGACGCGGTCGAAGAGCCTCAACGTTTCGGTGGTCTGCAGCAGCACTCCCTGGCGAAGAAGCGTTCCAAGCGTATTTACAATTTGCCAGCCGGGCCTTGTCCCTACGCCAAGCGCTCTGAATATCAACTCTGCCGATGCCGCTCCATCGACAACCGCCAGTGCCTGGGTGAGTTGCTTGAGACGATAGTCATTGAATCTGCCCGACTCCCCTGCCACCTTCACAATCTCTTGAATACGAGCGCGCAGGGCTTCTGCGTAGCGCCTCCGGCGCTCTTCGTCACTTCGCGGTTTCTTTGTTTGCACCCGCGCTTCCCATATTTCGTTGTAGCTTTTCCGCTGGCCGAAGGGATGGTCGTGTTTCACTTCTTGCAGGAGTTGAGCGAGTGCCTCTGCCGCTTCACTCTCATACTCGGGTATTTCCACCAGCTCTAGCAGCAATTTGTCGGCCGACACTGGATCGAGAAAAACCAACGCCCGAACGTGCCAGTTTGCGTAGCTCATCGGGTTGCCTCTGCCTTTGGTCACGCAGGCCTTTCTAAACCGGTCAATGTCGGCATTGATCAACTTACGCAGGACAGCGACATCTTCCGCTTCTCCTACCCTCGCTAGTGCCCACGAGAGGTCCGCTTTTTCTCCGCCATAAAAATCCTCCCGCTTAAGCATCATTGGCACGCTTCGCCTGAGATACTCGCGGAATCCTTGCCTCACCTTTGGTTCCAGTTGGTCGCTTAATTTTTCAGTCTTTTCCCCCGACCTCCCAAACAGATGACTCACTACGACGAGGGCAGTCTCATCGTTTTCGCCCGACAATTGCGGCAGTAGAGCCTCAATCGCGGGATTTGGCGGAAACGCATGAAAAAGCGCCTCAAGTTGTCTGCTTATAGTGTGTTCAACCTCATGCCGCTGGTTCAGCTCGGAGGAAATTGCTTTGTGAAGTTCGCACAGCCTTGCGAAAACACGCTTGACGAGATCATTGTCGGCGGATGCACCTAGTACGGATGTACTTCCCCCGATGTGCGCATGCTTAAGATCTTCCGTGGCCAGAGGAGTGAGCAAACGTTCACGAAGTTCTGGGGATATTACCGTGACATAGCTAACCCAGTGGTCGGCCCAGAGTATGCCCTCGGCAATTTGGGCCGCTATCCAGCGGCTAACCCACTCGGGGTCCGTAACTCTTACGGTATCCAGCGCCGGCTTGAGGGCGAAACCGCTTAAATGCTTGATGTGCTCGGCGCCACATTTTGCCAATTCCTCCTTCAATGCATCGGAAACGTCCCGTGCACCAAATTCGACCATGTGAAGTAGTAGCCCTATCCGGCCTGCCGGGTCGGAGGTTTCGGTGTAGAACTTCTGATATGCGGCCAACGCACGGGGTCGAAGGGATTCGGTAATTACCTGGCTCGGAAGTTCAGTCAGAGACGCTTCGAACGTCTCGTCATCGAGTTTACGCACCACCTCCTCAATCGTCGCACGGGATACAGCCCACGGAAGCGCCGAAATCGCCGCTACACGGACTTTCATACTTTTCTCGGTTAGCGCGAAGGGCATCACTGTCCATGCGGCGTTGCCGAAGTGAATCATTTCGGAGACAAATTCGGCACGTATCTCCTCACGCCAACCCTCAACGGTCTTCTCCCACTGTGGACCCAATGTGGAGAGATGAAAGTCTCCCCAAGTCCGAAATGTTTCCAGCCGGATCTGCTGATCGTCGTTCACCATGAGGGGGACAATGGTTTCCTGGAATTCCTCTGAGCCCGTGGCTAGCATGGCGGCAAGAGCGATTTCATGATTTGCATCATCCCCCGTCTCGTAGAGGGAGAGCAGACTCTTCCTTACGTTGGGTCCGACTCGCTTCCACACTGCTGGCCCTGTAAGGTACGAAAGCTCTCCGGCAAACACGGGATCACACCGCAATGCCTCCGACACCAGCAAGGTCCCGGCGTTTAGGTCATTCTCATCACCGCCCGCAGAACTCGCGGCGCCAATGTCCTGAGCGACCATCCGTAACGGCTCGCCCCACGCTGGATCGTTGATGTATTGCTTGGTAAACGTCTGAACCTGCTGTGCGCTACCACTTGAAGCAAGTTCCAGCAATTTGCGTTTCAGCATCAGCCCCACATAAAACTCTTGAAATTGCTGATGCTCGAACCGGACGCCAGCAGCCGGGTAGGTCACTCGCTCCAAAATATGATGCGCGCACAACGTGTTCAGTATTGCTGACGGCTCGGGCAAGCTCGACATCTGCCCTGCCTTCCGCAGCCTGTCTGCAACGGTAGTTACAATGCTTCTGCCAACTTCCTCTGACAGCGTAACCGCTCCTTTGTCTGTCATTTCCTCCGCGAGCGCTGCCAAATAGTCGCGCGCGCGATTTACAAGCGGCGCGGCCGCCAGATAGTTTGCGTGCTCCTCTCGTTGTTCGTGCAGGCGCACGGCCGCATCTAGAACCGCCATCTTTGTTTTGGGAATGGTTTCCCCGGCCTCAAAGAGCGTCGCAATCTCGGCGAGGAGAAGGGGCGTCTGCGTGAGCTCGTCCAGTACGGCGTCGCGTTCCAACACTGACAACAACTCGCGAACTTTTTGGCCGAGTCTCTCGTTGAGGTATTTCGCTCGCTCCTCCCTGTCGACCCGGAGCAGCTTTACTCGGAATGCGCCGGGCAGGGGAGGAGCAATGTGGTGAGTCCGGGTCGCAACCAGAATGCCTGCCGCTGGAAGATCCCGCTCCACAGCGGCCAGTGCTCGACTTCCGGCTTTTGAATCCTCCTCTTCAATCTCGTTCCAGCCGTTTAGCAGCACAGAAAAAGGTGCCTGCGAGTAGATGCGCGCCAGTATCTCCGCCGTTAGACCACGCGCTTGGAAAGATCGCGAGTCAGCAATGAATTGCAGCAGGTCCTTCCCCGAGCTGATCCACCCCGGAAAATCGACCAGGAACGCCAGATTGCCGACTGAGTTCTGTCGTCTTGCCAATTGCACCAACGTCGTGGTCTTGCCACGACCGGCCGGTGCCTCTATGACGATGCGCCTACCTTTCGCCAGCGCATCTTTCAGGCCATCGAGGGAGAAGACATCCTTCCCATCCTTGCCCTCCTTGTCAATCCTGACCGCACGCAATTCCATCAATGGCTTTCCTTCGAGCCTGCGCGCCCAGCCGGCAATCGCGTCCACTGCCGCTTCTCTTGCTTTGGCTATGAGCTCTGCAGCGCTCGGTTCAAGGACCATCGGCAATCCCAGATGGGTCTGACATAGTGCAGCGTTTGCCGGAGCCATCAGTGATGTGATCACGTCTTCACGCGACATCACGGTAAGGTCGTACTTGAATTCCTTCTGAATCTTTTCCTTCCACTTCTCGATAGTGGCGTTCGAAACGCGCTGCGGCGTTGCGAACACAATGGTGTGAACATCACAAAACTCTTCTTTAGTCTTCGCGGCGTCCGACCTGAGTTTTTCCAATGTTGAGGTGAGCGAGCAGGCGAGAACTCTTCCGTGCCCGATGGCATCTGCTCCCAGGTCTTTCTTGCGTTCCGAGGCCACGAAATCCGGCCAGCGTTGCTTTGCCAAGATGACCGCCAGACCTTGAAACCTCATGCCCTCCTCGTTGGAGATAAGGTCATCGAGTGCTCTCTCGATATCCGCTCTGAGTACGGTCATAGTCAGCTAACAGGTACTTTCACATCACCATTCAGGCTCGGCTCTCGAAGTAGGTCATACAGCCTTCTTCGCTTGATTCTTCCTTTCCTCGTCGATGCACTCGTGCGGCCGATGGCAGAGATATCACCTTCGACTACTCTCGCGCTTCTCTTGCCATTCCAGCGGCTCATTTGCGGAGTGGCCGTTTCCTTGTACGCAGTGTGCTTGGCTTAGAAAGATTTCCCCGAATGATCACGGTGCCGATACCTATGGGTAAGCCAGTCCCCGATGGGCCCATTGTGGCTTCGTATGAAATGTCATCGGCAACGCTTGCCGGAACGCCCTTCTTCACGGAACCATCGAGCACACAGAGAATGCCGAAACGTCTATCACTTCCCGCAACATACTGCACAGTCTGTGGAAGAAATTGCAATAGATCGTCTCTGGTTACGTAGTGCTCATCAATCACTTTCAATTCCAATCGAGTGTGCCGAAAGGAGAGGTCCGTTATTCCGCCCGAAACATGAGGATGCTCTTCCAACTCCGAACCTATGCTCGGATAGGAACGCAACAAGCGTTTCATTTCATTTTGAAATTCTTCCTCCGACCATGTTCCGCTGAACAGATTGTCCTGCATGGCCTGTCCGGCAATGCCACCGACTGCTCCCATCAGGATCAACAGATTGTTCAAGTCGTTGTCATTGATTCCAGTGGCGCGTCTCGCAATGTCGCGCAGACTAAATAACTTGTGGTCAACCTGTTCATAGCCGCTGACGGGATCTCTTTTCGGATCGAAGCAACGAACGGATAAATGTCTCTGGCCCTCAGTCGTGATCTCTCTAGCGGATGGAAATCTTGCCCGGTACGTGAACTCTAGTGGGCGCGCAAGAAACGAGTTCGCACGTTTCAAAATCATCCGCTTCGTGGATTTTAGCCGGAGTGCGCCCGCAGCTTGGGGCTTCAAGAATGAGAAAGACGGGAGTTGATATGAATCCTGAGGTTCGACCGAGAGGGGCTCAATATGTAGTTCACTTTCGCCCTCGGGCCATGTCGAGAGGCCAACTTCCACTTGAAGGTCGTAGCCGATATCAAGATTGAGCAAATGGTCCTTCTGAAAGGGCACCCCATTAACCGAAAAGGAGGTAAAGGCAACGACGATCTTACTGACTTCCTTCTTCTCGCCAACCTCGAGCGGGGCTCGTCGACGAGGTTGAACTGCATGGGCAATAGGCAATGGAATACTCAAGATAGCCTTGTAAATCGCGGGGACATCTCCAACCTCCCTTAGCATATCGATGAGACCCCAACAGGAGGTCCATTTCTCGTCCTCTTCGGGCTGAAACGCCTGGACCTGGTCTCGGGCGAGCACCTTAGCTCCCCTCAGAAAACGATCCGCATCAGCCTCGCAGGAACGCACCGCGTTCGCCCATGAAGATAAGCGAGCTGCTGCTTCCAGGAAACCTGCATATAGTGAGTATGCGCGCGTTATGGTTTCTAAGGAAAAGCCTCGCTCAGCCAAGCTTCGGACGTCATTTGCCACAGCAATCAATTCATCCGAGGCCGTGGGTTCACAGTCTAAAGCAGCAAGCAAAGCCTCACGAGCTTTGATTCTAGTTTCCGATTCCAAGAAGCGGATCCCTTCTCTTCCGATTCTTCTCTTCATCTTGAGACAGTTCCTTTTGTTTCTGCCGGTATGCCGACACAGAGTCTCTCAGCTTTTGAATGTCCCCTTCCGATGAACAGTATTCAACCGTACAGCTCAGAAATCGTAGCTGACTATGCAACTTTCGTTGGCGATCCCATTCTGAATTTCCCCACCGCTTCTCTTCGGATTCACAAAGCTTCATGGCATGGTTCCACAAAGAAGCCGCTGTCAGGATTTCCAGGGCGCCATCGATAACGTGGTGGCCATAACGAGAGCAAGTCTCGATTGTTGATACAAATTCATCCTCAACTGCACGGATCTGTGCCGCCGGCACTTTTCGCAGAGTCTTTATTAGATCGTCGACCGTGTAATCGCTGACCTGAGGGTCCCTAAGCAGCTCCAAGGCTACGGTTGTAAACCCTGGCGCCTGCATCAACTCGTAGGCATGATGCCGCAGAAGTTCCGCACGATCATATCTGTCGCACAATTTGATCCTTTCAAGCATCAAATCCCGCAGACGAGCGGACATTGCAGTATTCTTGCCTGAATAAAAACCGAGAAACACGTCAAGGGCGACTTTCAGAACGCTGCTATTTCGTTCCGAACCACTGTGGGCTGCGATGATATTGAAAACGTGGAATCGCAGGAACTTGTCATACTTGTCCGGCAGCCAATTGTGGTCAAGAACGTCTAGGGCTGCCCAATGCACAACCACATACGGATCGCTTAACAGTGCAATGAACGTCTCGTGGAGTAAGGGCGGCAGATCGTCCGGATCTCGATTAACAACCTCTCCATAGGCTCTCGCAGCAGCCGCGCGTACGCGTTGTGAATTACATGTCATCGCGCCGTAGAGCGACGGGAGAATCGACGGAAGCGTCTCTCTATTTTGTGCCATGAGACCTAGCGCGGTGATGAGGGCAGCTCGAAGTTCGTCGTGGGCACTCTCGATCTGTGTGATGGTAGACAGAAGAGCCTTACCGACCGTACCTGGGCGCTGCTTGGCAGTGGTCCCCACTAGTTGAGCTACCGCATCAATCAAGTAACGTAGATTTTGCTTGCGGTGGCCGGCTTCCAGAGCCGCGAGCGGATTCGGAGGAAGATGCAATTGGAGAAGGGATGACGATGCACTCACCTCCTCATCAGCAAGAATTGCAATTGCCCCTAATAGTCCATCTATATGAGCCTCGACAAGATCTGGGAACTGTTCCGCGTCGTGTCTGAGGAAGTCCAAAAGCTGGATTGAGCCTTGTTCTGCACATTTGGTGGATAGGTAATTCAGGAGACGTCCAAACAATACTTCGTGAACACGCGTTGTTGTGGTCGGTTTAGCTTCGCGGCGTCGATGGGACCGAAACAAACGAAGGTAGACCTGATCCAAACCAATATCTGGATCGTGTTCCTGGAGCTTCGCAAAGCTGCTCGCTAATACTGGGTCCACCTCTTCGAAGTGGCTTTCTAGCATTTCGGACAGCAGGTTCTGTACCCACCCTTCGTATGATCCGATGTCGTATGAGTTGTCAGGCAACTCACTAGAGAGCACTAATGGCTCGATCAGAGCCAAACCAAAGCGATCATCGATCTGCCGTATCAATTGGATTGCATGCACCGCTCGAATGCGATTGGATTTATCTGGGGAGCCGAGCATTTGCCCGATGATCTCTGCGACCGCCACTGGTGCTATGCGAAATGCCGCCAGCAACCCTTCCGGCTCATCGGCCAGTTCAGAGTGTGGAGGCCAGTGCTCATGGGGACCCGAGAGATAAATGAGTGCTGGAACTGCCGCAGAGATGTGTTCGGCATGCTCGGGTGACACATTTTCAGCAACGATAGTTCCCGCTGTCCTTGTTGCGTAGCGTGAAAGAACATGCAAAGCCAATTCGCAGAGAATCTTCGCGTCTGCCTTAATACTTTGCAACGTCGTCAGTACGGCATCGAGAACCGTGTAGGAGCGGCTCTCGTTTCCAAGTCTAAAGAGAGATTCTTGAACCCTGTTGTCGAACCGTTCTGGAACACTCTTCGAAAGCTGAACCAGAACATCAGCTTTCTGTGACGTAGGCTCCGCATCCAAAGAGTCAATGCTCTCAAATAGGGCTTGGGTTGCTTCGTCGGCATTCTCGCTCAGCGCTTTACGTTGATGCTGCCGTGCCTCGTATAAGAGTCTCTCTTTCCGCGCTGCCGCTTCACTCATCCGCTTGGCGGCGTCAGCAGCTTTCTCGCGCTCCGAGACAAGTTGCGACAAGTTTGGAAGGCGCACTGGAACCCGCTTCGTACATCCGATGCAGTTTCTGTCGTAGAAATCGAGCACGATGGACTCGAGGACCATGCCAGCAAAACCTGCTGCGCACGCATGAACGCACTTGAAGGAACGCATACCAATTGGTAGCCCTGTCTGTGCCTCAACAATTCCTGTCCCGCCGCTCTTTTCGACCTTCAGGTGGGCGCACCAATTTTTGGCAAGCTCAATTACCTTTGCGTTCGCCTCGCCGATTTGAAGGGCTCTTTCAATGCCGTCGTCCACGAATACCTCGTACGGATGCCAGATAATCCCACCGCTCATTGTGAATGTCTGGGACTCAACGCAGGCTCGCTTGCTTTCACTTATTCTGAAGAAAGCGCCCTGCGAAGTGACTTCAACAGGTTTTCGGCTTCATCTAGTTTTCTTAACACCGCTTCATCTCCCTTCAATTTCTGAAGCATGGTCCAAGGGACGTTCTTCATTGCGTCAAGAGCAACACCCAATTCACTAAGAGGTTGATCCTGATGCTCCTTCTCGACCGAACGAATTCGAAGTTGGGCAGACTCCAGATCGCCTGCATCGCTGAGGAAATGAGCTCGTGCCACAGGATCGGCAAGAATGGTCCTGAGCTTCCTCAGATCTTTGGAATTGGTGATTCGCTTTTCGTTAACCTTCTCGACCACAGCGTCGATGACCGTGGGTACGAGAAGCTTCTTGCTGACGCCCATCAGCTCACGAGCCCATGTGATAGCGGCACTCGGATCACGCAACTCGGTGAATCGCCTCGACGTCTCGAAGATCTCCACGAGTTTATCTAGCTCGCGGACCGTAATACCGAGGATGTTAGCTGCACTGGCACGCCCGACTAGATCCACGAGACGGTATGCGACCATCTCTTTTTCCTTGGCATCCCATTCCTTTCTCTGGCGATGGATGTAGATCCAAACTCGAAGGCGCTCGTCATCTGACAGCGTCTTGTCTGTTACTTCTACCGGTACCTGACGATACTGCTCGCGTCCCTGTTGGACGAGGCTTCGAGAATTTGTCCAGCGTCGATCACCGTCAATAATCCGGTACTTACCCGGCAGGTCTGGATGCGGTTCTACGAGGAGGGGCTCGAAGAGACCTCCATTCGCTTCGATCTGCCTTTGAAGCTCGTCATCCTCCTTTGGACCAAGCCGCGGTTGATCCGGGTTAGGTACGATGTCATACAAATCCACTTTCGTGCGATACGTGAGCAAAATCGTTCGATCAAGTCGACGCTCTTGCAAAACGGGACTGCTGGGTTGTGATGGGGTTGACACCTGAGTATTCATGTCAGGAAACCTCCGGCATGTCCGTTTCGGTTCCCGTGTTGCTAATAATTGAGTCGATTTCGCCTTCTAGGTCCCCTTTGGCCTTCTGAATGGCTCGGATGGCCGTCCCTTGATGTTCCCAGTTTCTTTCGTGCCACTTGATTTCTTTCTCCTGCAGATCGAGCAACGTGCCAGATCGTTGGTCGATACGATCAAGAAGCTGTTTACAGCGCTCGGAGGTAATGAAGTCGTACAGGGCGATAGTCTTGCTCTCGCGCTCGACCTTGCTGAGACGAAGCGTGTGAAGTTGGACCAAGTGCTGTCTAATGATGCTCGCCACTGTTACGACACGAGCTGGATTAGCTAGCAAGACGCCATCTCGAATGCCGAGCTGACGCACATCGCGAGGAAATTTGTGTATTGAAAGGATCGCATGTTCAGCCTTCTCTGCTAGTTGATCCCTTCTAAGCTTCGCTGCATGGTCGTCTCGCCATTGTTTGTGGTTCTTCGAATCGTACAGAATGGTCCCACACTCTTGCCCACGGAACCTCACAACGTGGCGGATGTCAGCACCCGCAGCACCTTTAGGTATGCGTTCAATCCTGTCGTCTTTGAACTCTTTCCTGAGCGCCTCGAAGACATTCACCTCGGCGCCTTCACCAAGCTCTTCGTTGGTTTTCTTCTCTAATGCCCTCTGCAAATCGTTGACTTTACTCGAAAGCTTTTGATTTTCCTCGAACGCCTTTGCCTTCTCAGCGTTAATTGCCTCCTCCTTAGCCTGTTCCAAACTCTCACGCTGGGTTTTCATGTCTTGTTCAATCTCTAAGGCATGCTTCTCAGCGTCACGCGCCTTTGCCTTGGCTTCGTCAACAGCCTTCTCGTGAGCTGCTACAGTGTCACGGTATCGTAGCTCCGCCCTTTCCGATGCTATCTGTTGCACGCGCACTGCTTCGTTGGCAGCATCTTCCTTAATTCTTGCAATTTCCGCCTTGAGCGCCTCCTCATTCTGTACAGCTGCGATCCGACCGGCTTCGGCGTCGTCGATTTTGGCCTGCAAACTCGCCTCAGATTCCAGGCGGGCTCTCTCTGCCGCTTGAATACGTGTGGCGATCGCCGACTCCGCATCTCTGTTGGCCTCGTGTCGAATTTCGACCTCGCGTCGTTTTGCCTCTGCTTCCATCGCCTCGTGCTCTGCGACGCTCGCACGGCGATGTTCTTCAATCGTGGACCGCAGACGCGACTCCACTTCTTCAGCGGATTTTAGCTTTGATTCTGCGGCTTCGATCCGTTGCTGCCACTCGTTAACAAGATTCTGTTGGTCTTGGCCGGCTTTCTGCAGTTGGTCGTTAATCAATTTGTCCGCTTGTTGCCGCGCCTCCTCCCGAACTTCTAGCTCACGAGCAGCGCTTCGCTCGCGTTCTGCTTCTAGTTCAGCCTTCGCCTTAGCTAGCGCTGCTATCCGCTCACTGGCGTATTGTTTCTCCAGCTCGGCGGCGATAGCGAGCCCTCGTTCACGCTCCCTTGCAGCGATCTTGCCGCTGATCTCTTCGAACTTGTCTGGTGGAATTTGCTGGCCACAGGTGGGGCAGCTTTCAGGACGAAAAGAGTGTGCTGGGAACTGGGTGAGTTCCGAGGCCTGAGTCGATGGCGAGGTCATGAGTTGCCTCCGTTTTATAGGTCCTATTTTGTCCTATTTTATCCAAATGTCAAGCGGAATTTTAGCCAAGTTGGAGATCTTTGCGTTTAAGGCGCGATGGACGATTTTCATAACGTACTTCAGATGACGAGACGTATTTTTGATACAACACCATAATAATACAAAGACTACTTGATATTTACTATAATATCTTTTAATATAATTTTTCATTATTAGCCTATTTTATATGAAGGAATATAAGACACTGGAGCTTCTCCTCAACGGGCTTGCATCTGGGAGCCTGCTCCCTTCCGGTGTCCGTGCGAAGACGCTCGTCGCGGATCGCCCCTTACAGGTCTCGGGGCAAAACATCCAGCCCGATGCCATTGTCGAATTCACTGTGAATCGCCCTGTTTCGGCAT
>Ga0335074_10000465_pt1 | contig 58822 bp, 51 predicted proteins | sample Lox_Sample_23_FD_206715 | JGI IMG/M metagenome (GOLD analysis project Ga0335074, IMG submission 206715) | Soil microbial communities from Loxahatchee National Wildlife Refuge, Florida, United States - Lox_Sample_2.3 | ecosystem: Environmental > Terrestrial > Soil > Wetlands | place: USA...
TGCGCGATACCGGCGGACGGATGCCTTCAAATGTCGTCATCATCAACGGGCCGAGCAAAACCGCGGACATCGAAATGAAATTGGTGACAGGCGTGCATGGTCCAAAATTTTTGTATGCCGTTATTATTGATGATTAATCAGAGCGCATTGGGGCCAAGCGCAATATTCTCAAGCTGCCAGGCATTGCCATTGCGGGCAAAAGTAAGTGTTTGCCGGGCCGTCGCGCCGGCATAGGAAGCAAATACATCGGCAATCAGCTTATTGCTGGATGGATTTTTACAATCGATGCGAATTTGACCGCCGTTGTCAGAGAGTTGCGGCGGCAGATTCAAAGACCATTGACCCTCAGCGGTTTTGCCGCTTAAAAGCCGATTTTCCAGGGCTGTTCCGCCGGAGAGCAGCATCGCCTGAAGTTGCCCGCGATTCTGAATGATTCGCGGCAAGCGGAGTTCATAACTAAACGCCGCGGCCAACAAAGCCAGGCACATTCCAAGCAGAACCACCGCGAACAAAGCGGTAATCAGAGCAACACCGCGACGCCGTGAAAATGAATTGGCGACCAGAGCGTTCATTTGCCTGAAGCCTCCTCCAGCGAACGATAAAATTTAAACGTCTCGGGCAATTCAACGACATTGTCGTGCCCGTCAACTTTATCGTGTACATGGACGATCAACCCGGAAACAGCGAAGCGCATTTCCGCCCCGATGCGCGGCCAGGTCGTGGTAAGATCAGGCCGAGGGACGATTTGTAAATGATTACCGATGATGGAAACAACCGTGCGGGTTACATCGCCGTTGGAATTGATCACCCATTGAATCAGATCGGCGTCCGGGCCGTTATCGCAAACCAGCCTATTGTCACTAATCAGACAATCATGAGCCGTCCAGACGTCCTGCCCGAGTTGTGAATACAGACTGTTGGTAAGAGCCAGGTTGTTTTCGCGGATACTGATGTCCCCCATGGTCTTGACGCTGAACAGGAACATTTGGCCGGCAATCAGCAGGAACACGCCCAGGAGCGCCATCCAGACCAAGACTTCGCCTATTGTAAATGAGCCAGACGAGCGGGAGATGGTTCTCTTGCGCTGCACTATTGACCTCCGGCGGACTTTGAAGGCACGGGGGCTAAGACAAAAACCGGGACGTTCATAGACGCTTGAGTCTTGGGAGAAATAGAAATCCATTGATAGCCAGTCGGGGTCTGGTTAAGACGAATCGTCTGGACTCTCAGGCCTGCCGATTCCGCCGACGGCTTGCCATTGATCAGCATCTGCCAGGCGGCGTTCTGCTGCAGTCTCAAACCATTGCGTAATTGCAGGAGTTTTTGCTCGCCGATTCTGGATTGGGAAAATACGGCAGCGGCCAGACTGATGGCGACGAGCAGAATGGCAAAGCCGATGACCAGTTCCATCAGAAAAAATCCACGTCGCAATCGCATTATCTCAGTCCCCCAGATTCCATTACATTCATCAATGTAGCATAGGGGAGATACATGAGAAGCATCGTGATTAATACGATGAAGCCCAGAAAAATCACTGCTGTGGGAATTAGTGCTCCGCGTACCAGCGACGCGGCTTGTTCATAGCGTCGTTGATAGATCGCATGAATAAACCCAAGCGAGCCGGCAAACGTGGATCCCGTGGCTTCATCCAGATTGCTGCACAAAAGTCGTGGGAGACCGACGGTCAGTGCTGCGGCTTTAGGCGATTGTCCTTTCTCCATTCTCTTTTTCCAGCGCAGCAGTCGCCAGCGGGCGATGCTGTTAATTCCGGAATTAGCGGCGGATTCGACTGCAGAAGTAAGTTCGCCGCCAGCGAGTGCATACTCATGCAGGATGGCTGTAACATTCGCCCAGGTGCGCCATCGGACAATGGCGCAAAAAAACGGCGTGTACCAGGCCAGCAGATCGCCTAAAGTCACAAATCTGCGCACACGTTTATAAACGGGAAAAAAGATGCGGGTCAGCAATATAACCATAGCGCAGAGCAAAATAAAAAAAAGAACGATAGGAATGAAAGGCAGAGCGGGTTCAAAATAGTTTTGGATTTTGGTATAAAAACTCCAAAATATTATGTCCATTTCAGGTAAGGGTAAATGATATTGAACGTATACACGCAATGAATGCGCAATAAAAAAACTGGGAATTAAAATGATTGCCGTGACAAGAAATAACAGATAAACCCCATAACTCACGTTCAATTCATTGGAAAAGTCCCAGGTCGATTTTGCGGCGAGCATCCGTTTAAGTGCGGATAAAAGATTTCCCGATTCTTCGGCGGCGGCTATAGCGGCTGCGTCGCTGGCGCGAACTTCGGGAACCGCCAATGGCAGGGCCTGACCCAGCGTCTTTCCCTGCTGCAGCATTTCTGAAAGAACTGTTAACCTCCTACCCAAGGCCCCACGTTCCGTGTTGCCCGCGGCCGCGAGTGAACTCGCCAGCGGATGACCCAGGCGCACCGTGCGATAAAGATAATCGAGAATCAAATCAGCTCTGCGACGCAAACAGAAATAACGAGCGAAAAAAATGACCGGTAAAACAGCAACAGCGATCTGAATGAATGGGATGAGAAGTAATGTTATAACCACGTACAACAAAGCCATAATCGTAAACTTGAAGCTTTTAGTAGTGCGCTGTGGATGCACCATGGATTTGCCAAACCTCTTGATTCTTAATTGTTTGAACCACTCAACCAAGATAATCTCCAACTAGAATTAATTAAGAGAACCAATGGCTTGCAGTATGCGCGTCAAGGGCAGGACCATGGCATAGATGACAAAAAAAATCGCCCCGCCGAAGACTATTAGAAAAACCGGAGACAGAACCGCAGGAATCATCGCCGCCCGGCTGCCAGATGCACGGCCGAAACTTTCCGAGAGGATATCCAGCGAATCGGAAAGATTGTTGGCTTGAATCGCACTTTGTAGTGTCGCGGTTACCGTGGCGGGGATGATGCGCCCGCGCGGCGTCTGATCCAGATTAGCGCCGCGGGTGATCGCCGCGCTGATTTGCCGCCCATCATTGATCGCTGCCGGGGAGCCGGTGATTGCACCCGCGAGCTGGATGGCATCGGGAAGATCTAATCCAGCTCCAACGGCGATCTTCAGACCGTCGCACCAGCGGGCGATGATGGCATTACGCAAAGCAGGGCCCAGGAATGGAACGTGTAAAGCCGTCCAATCGCGCAGATGAAGCATGATCCGCCGGTTGCGGCAGGCAATCCAAAATAAAAATATTAAAGCCAGAATGATGACGATGGCTGTCAGAATTTGGGGCGCAAGATATCCCGCTTCCCAAATTATTCGTGTGGGCAGGGGAAGAAGCGGAACTTCCTGCCATGAATTATCTGAATAAACAAACCACTTGGATGCCTTTAATAGCAAAATCATTTGCTGATAGCGCGGAAAAACCACCAGACCCAGAAAACCCAAAACCAAAATCGCTCCTAGGAAAACAAAGAATGGATAGGTCAGGGCGCGAAGCAGCGCATCTGAAATTTTTTGTTTTAAATACAGATGTTCACTCAGGTTCATTAACACATCGGATAGATTGCCGGACTTGATGCCCGCATCGACAAGCAGGGCATAATCGGCGGGGAATTTGCCGCGATGTTTTTCCAGCGCCTGCGGCAGCGTGGCGCCAGCGTCGAGTTCCTGGCTGAGCTGCTTAATTGCCGACGCGAGGCGGCCGCGGTGCATGTCCGCTACGAGCAATTTCAATCCGTCTTCAATCGGCAGGCCGGCTTTTACCAATAGCGCAAGTTGCTGATTGAACGATTTAAAGTCCGCGGGGCCAAGTGGTTTGGAACGTACCGCCGCACCTGAAGGCCAGATGCCCAGAACCTTGAGTTTTAGAGATTCAAGCAACGCCGTTGCGGCATTCATGTCGACGGCGTTGAGTGTACCAGCAAACTCGCGGCCGGAATCCAATTGAGCGCGATACCCAAAGCTTCGTTCTGACGGTCCCGACATGTTTACTCCGCCCGCAAAGACAAAGCTGCTTATCTTTTCGGACCTGAAAGGTCCTATATTGACTGTGCTAACATTGTATCGTCGAGGGAAATAGATAAATATGAAAAAATTAAGATTTTTTGGTGGGATTTGGGCGGGGATTCGTTAAACCGAATTTTCTCCTTACTCCGCACCTAAGACGCGCTGTACTTCCGCCTGATCGGTATAACCGCGCGCCACCAGTTGGGCGGCGTAATCTTTAAGGGAAAAATAGCCCGGTGAGCTCTGAATTGCCCCTTCGAGCTTGGTCGTGGTGCTAACATCGTCCACCAAGGCCTGTTTGATGCCATCATTCATCCGGACAAATTGCGCCACCGGCATTCGGCCACTGTATTTGCCGTTAACGGTTCGGCGCACCAGCCGCTGAATCAGCAAGCCATATATGCTGCTGATGATCTGGTAACGCTGAATACCCATTTCCAATAAACGGGTGAAGGCAGCCAATGGCGAGCCGGCGTGCATGGTGCATAAAAGTCGATGGCCGGTTAGCGCCGCCTGAATGGTAATTGACGCGGTCTCGGCGTCGCGCACTTCGCCGACGAAGAGGACCTGAGGGTCTTGCCGCATCATGCTGCGCAGCGCCTTGTGATAATCCATTTGACCCTGGGGTTTAATTTCGATCTGGGTGACGCCTTTGAGGGTGCGTTCGATAGGATCTTCAAGGGAAACGATACTCAAACCGGGCTGGGTGCGGGCCATGTGTTCGAGCAAAGTGTAAATCACGGTGGTTTTACCCGAGCCGGCCGGTCCGACCACGGCCAGCAGGCCGTTATCGGCATGGGCAAAACTTTCAAGAAAATTAACGACGCTCGGCGGCAACATCAGATCGGAAAGTTTTTGCGGCTGGTACAGATCGGCGGGCATGCGCACCACGGCGCGGAGGCCATGAACCGTGGGCATCACCGCCAGGCGCAACTCAAGTTTGCGGGATTCTTCAAGTTTGAACGTGATGCGTCCTTCCTGGGGAATATCCTTGCGGTAGGTCACGAGTTTTCCCATGACCATCATGCAGTTCACCATGGCTTCGCCGAGTTCGGAGTTAATCGAATCGAGCGTGTAAAGCATGCCATCGATGCGCAGCCTGATCTGATATCCCGTGGGAATTGGTTCAATGTGAAAATCCGAGGCCCGCGAGTTCATGGCGCGGGCAATAAGAGAATCCACGTAAGGGCGGGCATCGGGCGGTGATGTATCACGCGTCGCCAAAATAGTCTCCACTAGCGATGACATCTATTACTTCGCGTTGATTTTACCGTACGCCGGACTATGCAGGCAATTAGCGGCTTGGCGCGACGAACTGTATTGCATGCAGAGGACGTATCAATCAGGTGATCGAGTGAGCAAATTGGGATTCCTTGTGATAAACTTACAAAACCAACCGCGCCCGTAGCGCAATTGGATAGAGCGCGTGGCTTCGAACCACGAGGTTGCAGGTTCGAGTCCTGCCGGGCGCAGTTCGGCCGAAGGCCGAACTAGAGCAGGAGAGGGTTGAGCAGTCGATCAGGAGAGCAAATTAAGGAAATGGATAAATGAGGCCGCCGCAGATCGACAAATGAATTCTCTTCTGCGGTCACCTGTTCTACAGTTCTAAACCTCGGCCGAAGGCCGGAACGAAACGGGGAAGCAGAGTCTAAGATGAAAAAGCAATCCCCGGCATTGGATTTAACCACCTACCTACTGGCGCGCTGGGCGGTCATGATGCTCGGGTTTTTCCCCGTGAACGCCAATCTCGCTACGGCGCGGGCTTTTGGTTCGCTTCTCTGGACGTTTGATAAAAAGCATCGCAACCGGGCCATGGAAAATATCACCCGAAGTTTCCCGGATATGCCGCGCCACGAAGTGGAGAGAATCGCCCGGCGGTCAATCGAACATTTTTGCGAACTGGCCATGGATGTGATGTTTACCACGCGAATCATCAACGCGGAAACCTGGCATCATTATGTGCATCCGAAGAATTTCCAGGCCGTGCTGGATATTATCCTGCACGGCAAGGGAGCCATCATGCTCACCGGCCATTACGGCAATTGGGAAATTCTGGGCTATACGCTGGCCACGCTGGGCATACGATCCTACAACATCGCCCGGCCGATTGATAATCGATACTTTGATGCCTGGGTGCTTGGCGTCAGGGAGAAAAAGGGACAGATCATTCTTTCCAAGCGCGGCGTAACCACCACCGCCCAGGAAGTTCTGGAGAATAAGGAAATTCTGGGGTTAACCGCCGATCAGAATGCCGGTCCCAAGGGAATGTTTGTGCCGTTTTTCGGCAGAATGGCCAGCACGTACAAAAGCATCGGCCTGCTGGCGATTCAACATCAGGTACCGGTAGTAATCGGTTATGCGCGGCGGCGCGGCAACAAGTTTGACTTTGATATGGGTGTACAGGATGTGATTTATCCGGAAGATTGGAAAAATCAGCCGGATGAACTCTATTACATCACAGCCCGTTACACACGGGCCATTGAAATGATGGTCCGCGACGACCCAACACAATATTTATGGATTCATCGCCGCTGGAAAACACGGCCCAAGGGAGAAGAAACGCCGGCCTGAGCGCCGCGGGCAAACTGGTCGTCTTTCTTACGGTTTCTTCCGCTGGGCCACGGCCCCGAAGAAGGTCATAAACGCGCCGAAGAACAGCAGAAGAATTCCCCAATCGAGATCGGCGTTGATCTTCTGTGTGATATTTGGAATCACATTTTGCGGCGAAATGATGCCATAGACGGTCAACACCAGACCGATGAGCAGAAAAAATATTCCAATGGGTAATCTTAAATCCATCATAGATGGCTCCTAAAATTCAAAGAATTCAATATACGACAATCACCAGAAAAGAATATTCAAAATGAGCGTCGCTAAAAATACCAACACGGCCAGAACAACAGGCTTCTTCCACCAGGGAAGAAGATGTTCGCCTTCGGGTTTGGGCGTAAGCTGGTAAACAAGTCCGACCATTTCCTTCTCGGGTTTTTTCTGGGTGAATAAGCTGACAATTATGGCTGCCGCTGCGCCATAAACAAAAGCCCAGAAAGCGCCCCAGAAATTACCGGCCTGATCGGTATTAAAGGTCAGATGCAAAGACGCCGATCCAAGATGAATGGTATAAGTTCGTAAAATCCAGTGAACCACGGCGGCGCCTGTGCCAAAGAGCAGGCCAAACACGCCACCCCATGGGGTTGTGAAAGTGGTGAACATGCCCAACAGAAAAACCGCGATAAGCGGAGCGTTTACAAAACCAAAAATGGTCTGCGTATATCCCATAATGCTGCTTTGACCTTCGGCTATATAAGCAAATCCGACGCTGATGAGCACGCCCACCACGGTCATGATTCGCCCGACATTCAGATAATGTTTGTCGGGAGCATTGGGACGGATGTAAGCGGCATAAAGGTCATAAGTAAACACAGTGTTGAATGCGGTCACGTTGCCGGCCATGCCGGACATAAAGGAAGCCAATAGCGCCGTGAGCCCCAGCCCCAACATGCCTGCTGGGAAATATTTTCCCATCATCAATGGCAAAACGTTATCAATTTTCATGCCCGCCGGAACGGCGACTCCACCGGGCATGTGTGCGTTGCCCGGGAGAAGACCGGGAATAAGCGGAATGGCCAAAATTCCAGGAAGAATGACGACAAAGGGAAAGAGCATTTTCGGAATCGCCGCGATCAGCGGCGTGCGCTGGGCGTCATTCATATTTTTGGCGGCCAGTGTTCTCTGTACTACGAGGAAATTGGTGCACCAATAAGAAAAGGCGAGTACAAAGCCCAGCCCAAGCACAAGCCCGGGCCAAGTAATTTGCATGGTATTATCGCTGGTGTTTCCCGTGCCGGTCCACGTAGTCAGGTAATGGGCCCCGGATAAGACATGTCCCCCAGGCACGGGAGATAGCTGCATACCGGTGAGTTTTTGCGTAAATACATGCCAGTCATTCCACAGGTTCATCCCGCCGCCGTTGGCGATCAGACCGATTATCACGATCGGAGCCGTGCCCAGTACAATCAGGAAAAACTGCAGCACCTCGTTGTAGATGCTCGCGGTTAAACCACCCATGGCTGTGTAAACCACCACGACCACCGCCGAAAGCGCGACGCTTGCGGTGAAGTTCCACCCCAACAGATCTGAAAAAACCAATCCCATCGCGTACATGCTGATGCCGGAAACAGCAGGAGTAAAAACCGCGAAAAATATGGCGTTAATGAAACGAGCGACTTCGTTATAGCGCTTTTTGAGGAACTCCGGCACACTGCGCACTTTGCTGCCGTAATAGAACGGCATCATAAATACGCCCATGAAGATCATGGCCGGAATAGCGGCGATCCAGTAAAAATTGGCCGTCATCATGCCATATTGATAACCTGAAGTCGCCATGCCCATGACTTCCAGGGCGCCTAAATTGGCGGAAATGAAGGCCAGGCCGGTGATCCAGGCCGGAATGCTGCGGCCGGAAAGGAAAAAGTCTTCACTGGTCTGATGGCCTTTGCCGGTGATGAAACCGATGGCAAGCACAAAAAGCAGATAGATCAACAAAATGACGATGTCTACCGCATGAATATGCAGAAGGGGACCTGATGAAATCGGAACTGGTGTTTGCGCGATCAGATTTCCCAGCATGAATGAAATGTTCATCCTTATTCACTCCACGAAGAAACAGAATTGGTTTTGCAACACTACTTTTACGGCTATTCCCCGCACCGCCATGCGGAGAATAGCCGCGATGTTAGCAAATCATGGCTAAACGTCAATGAACAATTTTGCACCCGTTAGCGATACCCAACCGTACCCTAACGGGGTGAATATGCTTTTTATCGCGGGATATTTTGCACTTTTTATTTGCGCCGGGTTGAACTCGCCGGCCCCGGAGTTTATGAAGGGGTGATATGAACATCGCCCGCATCGACCATTTTGTCCTCACGGTGGCATCGATTGACGCGACGTGCGCTTTTTATTCACGAGCCTTGGGGATGCAAGTGATAACGTTTGGCAGTGGACGAAAAGCATTGGCTTTCGGAAACCAGAAGATCAACTTGCATCAGCGCGGGCAGGAGTTTAACCCCAAGGCGAAAGTTCCTACTCCCGGTTCCGCGGATTTCTGCCTGATCAGTGACGTACCCATTGCTGAAATTGTGGAACATCTAAAATCGATTGGCGTATCCATCGAAGAAGGTCCGGTTGCGCGTTCCGGATCGCTTGGTCCAATGACTTCGATTTACATCCGCGACCTCGATGGCAACCTCGTGGAAATCTCCAATTACCCACAAGAGAAATAGTGATTCCGGCTTTTTAGGTTCTTTGGGCGATTTTTAGCTAGCTAAGGCTGGCCAACTTCCCCAGTTTTCCCGCCCGAACATCCGCCATTGCCTGACGAATTTCCTCCGGCGAGTTCATCACAAACGGACCGTATGTAACCACAGGTTCATCAATAGGCTGACCACCCAAAACAAGAAGTTCCGCATCTACCTGCGCTTCAACGATTACGCCATCGCCCTGGCGTTCCAATAACGCCAGTTCCCGTTCACTCGCCGTGTGCGTCCCGCCCAGCCGGACCTGACCAGTGCGTACAAAGACCGCTGAATTAAAGCCATCCGGAATGAGTAATTTTACCTGGGCGCCTTTGCGAAGGCTTACGTCCCACAAAATCACCGGCGTGACTGTTCGTGCCGCGCCCAAGTTTGAATCAAATTCCCCCGCGATGATCCGCGCGCTACCGGCGTTGTCGGGCAATTGGACCGTTGGAATCGCATCGCGCAACAGAGTTTGGTAGCGCGGCGGCGTCATCTTAAATTTTGCGGGCAGATTCCTATAGCACCTGAACCTGCTTCGCTGGAGCTGCTTGTCGGAGGATCTGTGCTGATGCTTTTTCGCCTCCGGCGTTTGGCCGGGTAAATCGGCTCGAGAAAAGTTTTTCGTGTCCCAGAGGACCATCGATTCCCGTCTTCAAAGATGTCATTCGAATTTTGACGCTTGATCTCCTTAATAATTCCGCTCGCGAGGTGCTTCGGTTAAATTCTCATTTAAATTTGATGATTACTGTATGCTGTTGTCAATGTTTGATAACGTTCAGACAACATCGAAAAAGATTCAAACGCCCGAAACCGAACCAGAGCAGAAAACGCCTGCCCATACCAGTTCGGAAGTTGAGGCCAGAGCCGTATGGCTGGAACGCATTGATCCTGGTGCTCATCGCCGCATCAAAGGATTGCGTCTGGTTACCGCGTATGGAATCGCGGCCATGCTGGGCACCCTTCTGGGTGTAACATATGGTTTTCCCGGCGGTCCCTTACTGGGTTATCTTGCCGGGGGTTTTGCATTATGGGCAAGCGTTTCAGAAGGTCGGTCGACAAGATATTTATCCAGCCGCGACCTTGTAATATTGACCATGGCCGGGGCCTTGGGCGCGATCTCGATGATCTGCTTGGCGCCGCTGCTGAGCGGCAAAGACCGGCCTGGACCCGAATTGACGTTCGTGATCGGCGCTTTTCTCGTGGGCTACTTAAAGCGATTCGGGATTCTTGGTGCGGGAATCGGTTCACAAATCTATATTGGGCAATTTCTTGCCTATCAATATGGATTAACTTTCGCGGATCTGTCAACAATTCTACTGGCTGAACTGGTTGCTTTGGTAGCGGCGGTTGTCCCGCGGTTGCTCAGTGGTCCGGCGGAACATCCGGCAAGTATATTATCAATCTCGGTCGTCAATGGCGGCGGACTGCCGCAGGAACTTCGTATGGGATTGCAGGCAGGTGCTGCCGCTCTTGCGATTGTCCTGCTCGGCAATATCGTGAACCTGAAAGAATCCGCGTGGGCCATCACGGCATGTACGTATGTCATCGCGGGCTCCGCGATCGGCACGATGAGCCGGGTTCTTCAACGCGTCGTAGGAACATTGATTGGCGTACCGCTTGGCATTGCCTGTCTGCCAATTACCGAACACGCAGTTCCCCTGGCCTGGATGTTGGCGGCGGCGGCCATGATCATTTATTCCATGGCGTTGCCTGACCGTTACGACATTGCTTGTGGAGCGTATGCCTTCGCATTGATGGTGACACTGGCATTGGGTGGGCAACATTCGGAAGCCCTGCTGGCGGCGCGCATCTGGGAAACTATTCTCGGAGCAACGCTTGGATTTGCTGCCGCGACATTTATTCTGCCGCTTCGAACCTCCCGCCCAATAAGCAGTTGATTGGCATGGATTTGTTTTCAATGCCTTTTCCTTCACGGTATCTTTGTGCCGTTAATCCAGACTGCCCAGCTTCCCGGAATGAACATCCGCCATCGCCTGACGAATTTCCTCCGGCGTGTTCATCACAAATGGACCGTATGCAACCACAGGTTCATCAATAGGCTGACCACCTAAAACCAAAATCTGCGCATCTTCCTGCGCTTCAACGATTACGCCATCGCCCTGGCGTTCCAATAACGCCAGTTCCCGCTCATTCGCCGTGTGCGTCCCGCCCAGCCGGACCTGACCAGTGCGTACAAAGACCGCTGAATTAAAGCCATCCGGAATGGGTAATTTTACCTGGGCGCCTTTGCGAAGACTTACGTCCCACAAAATCACCGGCGTGACTGTTCGTGCCGCGCCGGGGTTTGAATCAAATTCCCCCGCGATGATCCGAGCGCTACCGGCGTTGTCGGGCAATTGGACCACTGGAATCGCATCGCGCAACAGAGTTTGGTAGCGCGGCGGCGTCATCTTAAATTTTGCGGGCAGATTCACCCAAAGTTGGATTACTTCAAACGCACCACCCCGGCGGGTGAAATCGCGCGAGTGTTTTTCTTCATGTAATACGCCCGAAGCCGCGGTCATCCACTGCACGTCTCCCGGCCCGATGCTTCCGCTGTTGCCGCCGGAGTCCCGGTGTTCAAGTTCTCCCTGATAAACCACGGTCACGGTTTCAAATCCGCGATGCGGATGCGAATCCACGCCGCGCGGCCGGTCCGCAGGCTCAAATTCAACCGGGCCCGCATAGTCCATCAGGATAAATGGGCTTAGGCGGTTCCCAACGTTCTGTGGGGATACTATGGTACTGACCGGAAAACCGTCGCCCACCCAATGGGCGTCGGAATTGGTCAGGACGGCTTCGACTTTCTTTAAGTTGTTCATAACAACCTCCAATCTGAGGTCATTATATACACGTCTAATACATACATTATTGCCCTATACTATCCTTTATGATAGTATAAATATTGAGGTTCTTTATGGCCAAGCCGCAAAAGTTAGTAAGTTGTCCGGTCGAATCGACGCTCCACGTGATCGGTGGAAAATGGAAAGTGCTGGTAATTTACCAGTTGCTGGGAAACACCCGGCGATTCAATGAACTCCACAGGCTTTTGCGCAGCGTTTCACCGCGTACGCTTGCCAAACAATTGCGCCAACTCGAACACGACGGCGTGGTTCGGCGAAAGGTTTATCCGGAAATCCCGCCCCATGTCGAATATTCATTGACTCCGCTGGGCAAAAGCCTGGAACCCATCCTCATGGCGATGGATAAATGGGCTGAGGCGTTTTCACATCGTGTTCCCACTCGTGAAGATTAATCAGCCTTGGAGGACGATCCTTATTGGATGATTATCTCTATTCCCGATCCAAAAACTCTCCCGCGGTATCGAGCGCTAAATCCAGGCCTGTATCCGGCAACTTTAAAATCGCCGCGGCGCATTGGCGAACGCGATCTTTAAGCGCTTCATCCGTGATATATTCAACGGGCGATTTGCCGTCTATGCGCGCCAGCATTAAAGCCCCCAACACCCGCCCCGCCGACGAAGTAACTTCCTTCGCAATGGGTTTAGTCGCCCGCGCCTGATAGATATGCCAGAAGCCGTCCGCAGCCAGCATGAATCGCCGCCAGTGTTGGCCATGGTGAAAACCTTTCAGCAGCAGATGATTAATCAGCGTGGCCGCATCAAATGATGGATGGCCGTAGAAATTCACTTCAAAATCCAGCAGCATCAACCTGATCGACTGGTCCGGTTCCGGTATCACAAGCATATTTTTAGGCGAATAATCGCCGTGAATCAGACAGATTGGATTCTTTAATAATAGATCACTTACTTTTGCCAATTCATCCGCGAGTTCCGGATGCTTTTGCGCCGTGAAATTCAGATAGGGATTGATGCGCTGTTGGATGAACAGGCGCGGCTCGCCGAAGCGATCGGAAAATGCCTTCTGCCCCGCAGTCCCGGCATGCATGGCCGCCAGGAACCGCGCGGCGGCTTCAAAGCAGCGCTTATCTACGCGGCCGGCCAGCAATTCCGACTTCCAGTTCAACGCCCCCGCCGGCGCTGCGGAAACAGCCAGTATAAAATTATCCTCATCGCTCCAGAGCACTTCGGGAATACCGCCGGCGGGAACTGTTTTTACCAGCATTTGTAACGCGTCGCGCTCGACCCAAATGCGGTCGCGATCTACAAACCATTCAGCTTTCGTCCGAAATTTTTCCAGCGGCTGCTTGATGACAAAGCACCGCCCTTCGCGCATGCGTTTATCGGGTACGCCTCGTTTTTTCTGGCTTTCCGTGCGCATGTCCGTGCCCAGCGGCTCGCCGTAATCCACATCCATGATTTTCAGCACAATTCCCGCGACCCCGCCGGAGAGGGATTTCACCAGAACCTCTCCATTGCCCACAGCGCCGCGCTTGCGGAGGTATTCGACAACATTCATTTCTGTCAGTTCGATCATATTCTTCCCGGCAACTGACGGATTTTTACCCGCCCCCTGGTGATTGTGTACAACCGCCGCGGCGCCAGACGCGGATAGCGTTCAAAAAGCCTGTCCATGGCAGTGGCCGGATCCACGCCGGAGTCACCTTGTAAAAAAACGATGCAGTTTGGAAAACTAAGCTTAAGTTCATAAACAGCCTGAACCAGATCGCGATCGGTGGTAAGAAGGTTCCACTGGCGAGTGGTGAGATGTTTGAGAAGATCTTCCGGCAAAAGGGTATCCGGAGCCAGTGCAACTTCGGCCAGGTCAGTATGGGTGTGAACCGTATGGCCATGGCGCTGCAACGCGCCGGCCAGCTCACGACCCCCGGAATGAACGAAAAACTGCATCAAAATCCTTATGTTTTAAGCAACTCTGCCGCCGTCAGTGCCTGGACCGCAAGTTTAACATTATGTACGCGATGAATCAGAACGCCTTGCGAGGCCAGAAGCGCGGTAACGATTGCCGTAGCCTGATCGCGGGTCGACCAATCACTTTGTTGCGATTCGTGCGCTTCACCGCACAAATCGGTCAGGAAACGTTTGCGCGACACACCCACCAAAACCGAATAACCCGTGCGAACGAGCTGCGTGATGCCGGAAAGTAATTTCCAATTATCCGCCGCGGTTTTTCCAAAGCCGATGCCCGGATCCAGAAAAATATTCTCGCGTGCTATTCCCGCTGCTTCTGCGGCGCCGGCGCGATGCCGGAGATAACCAAAAACCTCAGCACAAACATCCTGATAAACCCCGGGCGGCTGACCGGGTTGCTCCATACGGCTGTGCATCAGAACAATTGGACAAGAGTGCGCGGCGGTCAGGGGAAACATTTCCTGATCGTGCGTTCCTGCGGAAACATCATTGATTATATCCGCGCCAGCATCGAGCGCAGCTCGGGCTACTTTGGCGCTGCGCGTATCGACGCTGATGGTCACGGGCCGATAAGAATTGTTGTCCATAACCCCTTGCCTGCGGACTCCGGCGATTACGGGAACAACCCGCTGAATCTGCACTGATGGTTCGACCGGTACAATGCCGGGCCGATGAAACGATGTGGCCTCACCGCCGACGTCGACGATCGCCGCCCCATCAGCGGCAAGTTCACGGGCATGCTGGATGGTGGCGCTGTAATCAACATCGGTATTTTCAGTGCGCGAAGAGATAAAACGCCCTCCGTCGCTGAAACTGTCGGGGGTGACGTTCAGAACGCCCATAATCACCGGTCGGGTTAGATTAAGTTTTGCACTCATGGGAAAACATGATAGCTGTTTTAGGCCATAGGGTAGAGGCCACAGTAGGGATCAGAGGATAGGCGACAGGTTACAGTTGAAGGAAAAACAATATCAGGCAGAACGTAAATACCGCTGAATCTTTTCCAGAGACTGGGCGATGCATTCCTGGCGCGGGTTTACAGCCAGTGATTTTTCATAGCAGCGAGCGGCGTCAGTCATATTGCCAATGTGCGCATAACAGTGCCCCATTCCGGCCATCGCGCCGAAATGTTGTGGCATCAGACTCAGCACACGCCGGCAATCACGGATGGACTCGTCGTAACGTTCCTCAAGATAGTAAGCAATGGCGCGCTGGTTGAACGCTTCGGAAAATCCGGGGTCGGCTTCAATAGCCAGAGAAAATTTTTCAATCGCGGTTTCGAAATTGTTGTGCTTGAGATGATCCAACCCGCACTTCAGGTGATTTAAACTTCGGCCCTTGCCGGAACGGAACCAGATTCCCCAAAGGGCATGTTCCGCGGCTTCATTAACCGTCGCATCAGCATCGTGCAGCGCAGCGGCCAGCGGTTTGACCGCGCCCAAATCCCCAACCAATGAGAGCGACAATGCCGTGAGCCGGCGTACGGCGGCGTCTTTATCTTCCAGCAAAGCAACAAGTTTTTCCTGCGGCCAACTACTTAAAAGAATGTCCACCGCGCCCTGGAGTTTGGCGCCGCCGAGCAAATGCTGCAATTCGCGCATGAAACGCGCGGATTCAGAAGAGCCTTTTTTAGGATTCGGATCGGGCATATATGGGCCTCCAAGCCGTATAGCTTGTCCGCCCGCAGGAATTTCGTCTTTGCCGTACTTCCCTAAGGCCACGCGGGCGTAATCCACCCTCAAAGCCCCAGTCGTCATTTACGCCGCTAAAACGGGCATTTTTGTTCGCCAGGGCCTCATATCATGTTATGCAACATCAATGGTGTCAGACAATAAAGTTTTTAATACCCGAGAGTTTTTTAGTACCCGCCAATACCCGTGCCGCTGTTAACCGGCGGCGCGACGAATCCGCTATCGTTAAATTCTCCCTGGTTAGATTGCTCAATAGGCTGGGGATCAGGGAAGTAGAGTGCTTTATCCTCTGCCTGAGGAGCATTTGGATCGGCAAAAAGGTTGTCGCTACAGCCGCTTAACATGCCTGCGGTTAAGACGGCAAACAGCAGGACAAAAACCGCCATGCGGCATCTATATTTGTGAAGTAGACCGCTCATGTGTACTTACACCTTTGGCCCGAGTGAATGAGGCTCTGGGGCTATTGTAAAAAAAAATCGTGCCAGCTTCAAAACAATAGACCAAAATTGTTGGGTAGACAAGCTACGCAATGATGAATTAAGCTGAAACGAAGGGAATTAAGCGTTTGGCTTGGACATGGGTGAACTTCTCAATCAAGACGGGATGGCCTGGAGCCTCTAACAAAATAAGATAGGCCGACAGCGCCGCAGAAGGGCTATTGGCGGCCCAACACGACTCCTAGCTTATTTTGTTAGAGACTCTTAAAGTAACGCCGCCATAATTGTTTATTTCTCGCCCGGGTGGCGGAATGGCAGACGCTCAGGACTTAAAAGCCCCCGATGAGTGTTCCCAACCAGCGGAAAATCAAGGACTTACGCCCACTAATCCGAACCCTGCACAATTAGTGCATAAAACCGATCCAGACTTGGAATTTTTAGCCGAGCGCTGGGATAGCCTGCCCGAAAACATCCGCAGAGCGATCCTGGCGCTGGCTGATGTTGCGGGACGGTAACGGGAACGCTGACCGGGTGCCCATCGAATCGGTTCGCGCCAGTGGCTTAATATATGCTCACTTCGATGCGCTATTAATCGCGGATTCCATCTCGTTGAGGACGGACAGAATGTGATCGAAAGAAGGAGGCGGCCCAAAGATCATCTCCTGCATGCTCTGGTAGTCTTTGCGAAGCTCGTCTAATCGTGATTTAGGCGGAACAAGCCGGAGTGTACCGGGACGGGCATTCGTATAGTTGGCAGATGCTGATGCAAAAAAGACGCTCTTATGTTCTGCCACCTTGAGCAGCAGTTCCGTGTTCTTCATCGCCTCACGACCAATGCCGTGTTCGTACATACGGACCAGATCATAATAATGGCGAGATTGCCGCTCCCGCAAAATCTTTTTCTCCGAGGTATGGTACCAAGCGTGAAGGATTGTCGCCTTTTCCCAAAATGTGCGTTCAGCCGCCAGAACATGCACGGAACATGTGGGTGATACAAAAACCTGCGGGAAATCCTCTGCGGCATAAGGCGTCACCACACCATCAATGGCTGGCCAATGATCGGAGCGTGCCCCAATCTCCAAGCGGACGATGGGATGAATGTATGCGGGGCTGGTAACTGATGTTGCCGTGCCGCTGCCAGGATAGTGGAACACCAGCGTCTGCTGATGAGGATCGCCCTGGACAAGGTCCAAAGTCCATGTTTGCCCAGAAGCCTTGCCCAGCGCGGTAACGAACGAACTGCGAAGCTGAGGAAGAAACGTGTCGTGGATGAACTTTCGGCAAACGTTTGTAAGCGAGTCCAGCCGTTTCTCGCGTTGTTTCCCAGTCTTCGCGGCAGCGGGGTCGGAATCACCGCCAAACCCCAAATCGCCTCGGTTAATAGAAAGATCGATGTCTTCCGAGAACCGCTCGATCACCTTGAACACTTTGGCCAGAGATGTGCCTCCTTTGAAGATCAACCCTGCCGGCGGCGGGCTTAGTGAGAACAATCGCTTCAGTGTCCAACAAACCCAGAAATCCTTCTCGATGATGGACGTGCTCAATCCGCGACGGGTTGCTACAGCATGGAAAAGATCGGCTCGGTCGCTAGCAGATCGTTGTGCGAATTCATCCACGCACAGTCTCCGCTGGCTTCCTAGCGTGGCTGACAATCTGACGGACGACGCCAGCTATCCAATCGGTGGTGTAACGGGAGTCTTTGGCTAGATCACGTTTTTCCTTCGCCGGAATCACCGCCTTAAGCCGAGTCACGACTTGCGGGTCAACTGCTTGTTTGCCCATGTACCGTAAGGCTTGAAAGACCAAGGCGCTGGTCTGGCTGCCAAGAGGTAGTTCTTTTGGAGCGACGTGTTTAATTTGCAGTTCCATCTTTCCAATACGAATACGCCGGGATCGCCCATCGCTTAGATACACGAACTTGGCGGGTACCTGTGTGGATAGCCCGAAGATATTGGCGGCGACCGCTCCGGAGGGGACCATTCGGCTGCCGGTTCGGCGTCCGATGGCCTGAGCGACTTGGTCAACATCGGGAGTGAGCTTGATTTTCAGGCGAGGGTTGATACGGGGGTAGTAATAAAGGCCTCGTCCTAGACGCTGGATGTTGCCAGAACGAACCAGACGAGAAAGAGCTTGATCCGTGGCATGGCGTGAACCAGTGTCGAGGAAGTCTTTGGGTGTAAAGACCCCCCCGCTTTTGGCCGACCGGATACGCTCAAGAATGGTTTGTTGTACAGTATCCATAGGCGAAACCTCGTCAGAAAAGTGTATACGTTTTTCTGACAAACTTCAATCCCTTGGTTTTAATCGAGTTGGTACCAGCGGCCAAGTGAGGGATGGTAGGAATGCGTTAAACATGCCAAGGTTTCACTGCAAATATCAATTTCAACAGATGCTGAAAACCATAAATGCAGTGAAATGTGCGCCAAAACGCAATTATATTCTTAATAATAAATTACTTGTTCATTATATGGTTATTCGTAGGATATACTCGTTCGGCGTGCGATCTGGCGCTGACTGATGTTGCGGGACGGTAACAATAACAAAGCCACACATAGCGATAGCGACAATTTAAGGTTTGTGTAGCTAAGACGTGATTTTCAGGCCCAGCGCCTTTAAAATATTGGAGCTTAAGCCAGCATTTTTAAAAGTAGACGATAGGACATCACGATGGCCTTCTCGGTTTTCATCAGTTATTCCACAAACGATCTGGCCAACGCAAAGGCCTTAAGCTCTTGGGTCAAGGCAGCAGGCGCACAGCCGTTTCTTGCCGAGTATTCGTTGTCGCCCGGCCAACCGTTGGCGTCAGGCATATTGGCAGCGATTCGAAACTGTAATTTATTTCTGCTCTTGTGGACTGGCAACGCGCGTAACTCGGAATGGGTGCCTCAAGAGATCGGGATTGCAAAAGGCGCAGGCAAAGACATTCTTCCAATTGTTCTGCAACGGGGGCTTACGCTGCCCGGTTTCATCAAGGACCTTAAGTACCTCGCCGTTTACAACGATCAGACAGCTACGATTCAATGGTTGTATCAACATCTGACGGGCAAGGTCAAGCAAAAGGAGGAAATCGAAAAAGTGGTTGCGGGCGGCATTGTCGGCGCGATTCTCCTTCTGTTGGCCGTGGCTAGCAAGTCCTAACTAAGACATGATTTTCATGCCTAGCACTTTTAGAAGATGCTGAAGCTTGTTACTTCCCATCGACTTCCGGCGATGCAGATAATCGTAAATGTGCCGCTGGCTGATCTTTCCGTCTACTGCCTGGCCAAGTGAGTAAGAGTTTAACCCCAGCTTTTCCACCTTAGCGATCACTGCTTCCTGGATTTCGTCTTTTTGACTCATGGGTACGATTATACTTCATTCTTTTTTTATCCGCTCCCACTTATCGCGCGACGGTGCTCCAGCAGCCAACCAGTCGCGTAGCTCGTCGATGAGCCAGAGATGACGCCGCGCGATCCAAAAACCTAGCGGCGTCTGGCCAGCCGAAAACTGTGCCAGCCAAGTAGAGCGTGAAATGCCGCATAGTTTTGCGGCATCAGCAGCCCCAACGGCCAGCGGGGTGATAGGGCTGGCTTGTGGTGTGGCGGTTACGGTGCTAACGGTTTCATCGGGACCGCAGCGTTGGGTCCGTTTTTCGAGATTACTTGCCATGCTATTTCACCACGCTGCGCCAGAGTCGGGCACGACACATGTCCGGCTCAGGCCCCTATTGTTCAAGTTATTCCTTACGCTGCAATCGCTTCCGGCTGCTGTTCCGTTGCGACAGCCGCGCCATGCTGGCCAGTGATCCAGTCAGCGGCCTTCTGTGCCGCACCTGCCGCGACTACGGCAAGCCGATTGTTGCCGCGTAGAACCTTGATCCATGAGCCGATATAGGCGGCCTGGTTCTCAATGGTCGCTGGCTGAATGCCAGCCCGAGCGCACAGATACGCGGCTGACATTTCGGCGATCAACTCTTCACGTACATATTCCGGCGTCTCATGCCCCGTCGGTTTCATCCCGTCTTTGCGATCAAGACGTGTGAAATGTCCCGTAGAATGCGCCAACTCGTGAAATAGCGTTGCGTAGTAAGCTTCCGGTGAGACAAACCGTGTAGGCTCCGGGATCAAAACCTTATCTAGCGATGGCCGATACAACGGGGCGAGGCCGCCATGCTCAATTGTCGGTGCGTTGTCGTACCCTTTGACGATTGCTTCCGCATTTTCAATTGGCGAAAACAAAGTCGGCTTATATTCGCTGGCATCCGGCGCCGCGATACCTTCGCACTGGTCAACATTGAACACGTTGTAGTAACGCAGCATCGGCACTGTGTCAGGCTCTCCGGTCTGGCGGTCTACAATCGCCAATTGCTTCCAGAAGATAACCATTGACGATTTTTCACCCTTTTTTACCGAGCCGCCGCGTTCTTTTGCCTGATTGAACGTCAACCAGTAAGACGAGACATAACCCTTGCAATACGCCGCAATGTTCAGCGTGAACACGTTCAGGCCGCGATACCCTTTGCCAGTGTTTAGGTTTTTCGGCCAGCCTGTCTCGCCGCGCCCTAGCACTGGATGACGCCAGGGAACCACGCCTTTTTCAAGCATGGCGACTATCTGATCCGTTACTGTTTGGCACAAATCGAATCTACTCATTGATGCATCCTCACTATCCCGACGACCGGTCGGCGCGGGCAATCGAACAAATTGGATCGCTAAAGACACTATAGAGCTATCGCTCTATAGTGTCAAGCACATTTTTATAGAATATTTAATAAGACTTGAAGTGAGCGAGCTGTTTAAGTTATATGGGGTTTACACGCTGTTTATTATCGCCGTTATGGTGTCGATTCTAGTGGTGATAGCTACGCGAGCATATATCCAATGGACTGATAGTCAGCCAATACCGCTATGGCATCAACCGTCTACAACGCAACAATAATTTGTATAATATTCTTATCTCGGATATTTTTTCACCATGCCTAAGCGTCCATTATTAGTTGTGAATAAATATGGCTAATATTTTTCTAGTGGAGCGTGTAGCGAGCTGAGGAAATTTAAGAATGATACTTGCAATCGTTGAGAACAACAGCCCAGCAATAGCGCTTTTAATTGTGGTAGGCATAGCCGTTCTCGGAAATACTTTATTGCGTGGATCCAGACTACTATTTAGGAAGTTGAGCGGTTGGAAGGCATTGACACAAAGATTCCCCGTGAAAATTATCCATATGTCCGGCGAGAAATACAGAGCACATGGAGAGTGTGTCAACTTTAGATTTCGCCACAGCGGCCTATATAAACCGTACCTAATTGAGCTTGCACAAGAAGGCCTTTTAGTCACGGCCAGTTTCGCTTCAGGCTCGCCAATATTTATTCCCTGGTCTAGTGTCGGCGGTGTTAGCGTGATCGATCTAGATCATTTGGGGACGGCAGTTGGGGTGACTGTGGACTATGAAAAAATAATGCGTTTCGAGCTTCCCAATGCCGCACTGACCACCATTCAAAAAAATATTCTTGCAGAACGATTCCAAAAAGTAACGAGTTCTCCATTATCTACTGTCTCACTATTCGAGACGAGAAATGCACCAACAATAGAAAAAGACGAACCCACAAAAAGCGTAACGAGAAACCAACCAACGACGGCAGGGCAAACCTTAATCACCAAACCGAAAATTGCTCCAACTTCAACCAGCCCTGGCAATTTACCAGTTACGATTTCTGAATGGCAATCTGCTACTGATCAACTAGCCGGAATTAATGAAAGCACTTGGATTCCTTCAAAAGGGTATGCCAATAATTCCCAGAATGTTAATAATGTATACAAATTCTATCAAACCATATACGAGGCGAATCCTAATCTTTTGTGGGCCGGTCTGGCTGCTGTGGCTGGTAGTAATGATGTACTGTGGACATTGAAGATACTGAATTCACTCGCCGTCTATGATCCAACTGATGATCTTCCCATTACTGAAGACACGCTTCTAACTATGCAACAGAACATTTACAAAGACCTTGCTTGGCAACAAGTGGCATATCAGTTTGGTAGGATCGATGCAGTCACAAACATTTATCTAAGTGGTGGAATAACGCCAGAAAATTATCAAACATGGCTGAAAATAGATAATGGCATCCAGACAGGTATTAGCAAGCAAATCGTAACTGGCAATTATGAACTGCTCTATAGGGAACAATTCATGATTGTCACCCCAGGATATGTAAAACTCAGGAACCTTCCCTTCCCAGTCCCATCTGTCGTGGAGGATTTATTTGTATCAAATCCAATTCCAGGAGGTGCGCAATTTGATGGCGATATAACTGATTTCCAACAACGAATGTCTTGGATGGGTGATCAGGTATTTTATCCATTTAGTCAGATGTCTCCAGGCGACCGTTTAAATCTTGTCGCAAAACCAATTATGAATCAGTAGAGGACAGAAGACAGGATATTCAGCGAAATTTACCGTACAGAAAAATATGTAGCGTGTGCGGAAAATTGATCAGATAATTTTTAACCATGATACCTCAACATCATCAAATTCTTCTGATAAACTAAGAAAAGCCGGTAGACAAGCTCCACATTTCTCTCCTAGATTTTTATTAAATGCTTCATTGTATGAATCGGCATACAACGTGGAACAAATCAAGGCACGTGATGTATGGTATTTTACCTTTTCGCTGTAGAAACCAACGCCACCCAGAACAGTATTAAACCACATTTTAACTGTTTCAGCAAAATTATAAGGAATATTAAGGCGAGATAATGCCCGAATACAAAGACGCCAACCTTGTCTTTCCTCTTTAATATATTTTGGTCTTCTAAAACGCAAAACACTAGTACCATTGCAATATTTGTCCAAATTTGTAATCCTGACATTACCCCCACGAACTAAGCTATCAAATGTGGCTTCTACTACATTGTAACCATCTCCAATATACATGGCGGCATGTGTCCATTGAGCATCCTGGTCCTTGTAGCCGCCTTTGTTTTGGACTTGACTAATCCACTTTGATACAAAATCATTCACCTTGACATCCCGAACTAAAAGCAAATCACCAGCGCACAATTTCTTTGTATCGATTAGCTTTCCAAATTTTCTTGTTGTGTCCGGTAATGCGCGCAAATCGCTAATGGTGCCTTTGCTATCGTTATTAGGAAGAAGCTCATGCTGGGTTGGTAGCACAAGTGCTGTCGAATCTGGTAAAGCGATTTTCACAAGTTCATTACAGGGAATACATTTTTTTAAGCATTGTGCAATTATTTCCTCTAGTTCCTTTAGTTCCTTGCTCTCGTCTGATAATACATTCGCTTTGTTGTTAAAGTGTTTAATAAACTCTTCTTGCATAGCATTGACCAACGAACGCCGCGTCGTGTTCAATGTTATTTTCGGCATATTAATCCCACTGATTTTATTACCAATATAATTTTTAGGAATAGTTCCGCCAATCTCTTTTGAGGTTTCACTGTGCAAGTTATTGAAATCAATTGCATATTTAGGGTGCTTATCTACAATCAAAACATCTTTAATAAACGGCGCTTCCTTTTGGAGTAATGGCTTTATGTTTTCTACCATATCTTTACTCATGTGAAGCTGAGATTTGATTGGCGAATCATTACAAAATAAAACCACGTCATTATTTATGTGTGATTTTAAAGTCGGTAGATCAATAATAAGTTCTGATATCGCGCCACTGTAATTAAGGAATTTCGTATCCGATCCATATTTCTGTTTGGCATCATCCAATGCTGGTGCTTTATCTTGTTGTGGACGTAGGTATACTTTTCGAATATTTCTTCTTTGTCCGGTAGTTCTTTTGATTTTAACGCCGGTAACTTTACCAGACTTTGAGTCTATAGAATATGATACAGGCGTATTGGCGCGGAGATGCAATTTAGTGAAGGACTGACCTCGGTAGTTTTCAATTGCTTCCGGCGTGAAAACTAAAGTCTTACCTTCTGGAGTTGAAATATAAACTAATGATCTACCGGATATCCGTTCAACAACACCATTCAATCTAATTCCATCAGTTTGTCCAGCCGCCCCAACTATATTCTTTTTAGTACTCGGCATATTGCACCCCTTAAAACTCCAAGCGAATTTACCGTTACCATAGTTTTCTACGTAGTCTATCGCCACGAACCCGGTTCTTCCAGAGTTTTCGCTATATTCAGATGTATAACGTCAAATCGGGAATTTGAGTGAGGCTATGTAGGATTGACAATCTGTTCGGATCGCGTTCGATACTAAAAATAATTGGTTAACCATTGAGCGATACCGGCAGGTGCGTTAACATCACCCAACGTCGCCATTTCCTGTCGTAATTGCTGGCGACGGTCTGTAAAACATGAAAATTTAAGGGGTCAATATGAACGGTCAACTTGATCATGTTGATGAAATGCTCTCGCAACTACGGGCTCTTGCCACCAACAAACAAAACCCAAATAGACCATTGCTGTGGAATGAACTGGGATTAATTATTAATTCAATTGACACAATTAAAGACGTTTTACGGGCACAGCAGATTGAAATTGAAAATTTAAAGAAAAAGTAACAGTGGAGCACCCGAAAACAAACCGCCGCTAACTCTAAACGGAACCACGCGGGGCCTTCTTTTTAGCTACACAAGAACTTGATTACGTAGTCAAGTAGGCCATTTTAAGCAAGTTAACCTGCCGGGCTTTTTACTTCGCCGTCGGCAGCGTTTCGATGATCGCCTCAATTTCGCCGCGCCGCCAGCGGGTTGATCCGGCCAGCCGGACCGGGGCGGGCAACTTTCCGGCACTGCTCAGTTTCCAAACCTGGCGGCGGCTCAGGCTGAGTAATTCCGCTACTTCCCAGTCCTTCATCAAAGCGGACGCCGGATTGCTGGATTTCAGGAAATCGGTCATTTTGGCACTCCATTAAACTCACCTGTTGACAAACAGGCTACAAAAATAAAATTAGCAAATTCTGTGCATTGGGTTGGCACTCGATTAAACTCGCCTGAGCAAAGCTAAAAAAAACCGCCATTGCTGGCAGATACACGTCCGGCTTAGACGACCCAGGAGTCCATTCTCCCAAATTTATGCTGCTGGTACGATTGTCCTTGAAATGAACCTTTTTAAGGATATTGTTCATGAATCTTTTTTCCCGTAAGAATCAACCAAAGCCAGACACATACCAGTACACGTTCCCTAGTAATGTTCGTAGTCGAATTCTCCTGACCTTCGCAGGCTTTTATGAGAACAACTATGATGGGTCTTCTTTTCGATCACTCTTAGATGACGTAGCCCCAATACTTGCGAGAGAGTATGGAGGTTTAATGGGGGGCGACCAAATGGCGTCCCCTAGTCACGACCACCATCCAGTGATCTTACACTTGTCATATTGCTCCGACCCGCAAGTGATTGATTTCATAACTATCGCTTTCCGGTCATGGAACTATAGGGCAGGACAGCACGGTGTGGATGAGATCAATCGCATTCTTCGAGAAGAATCTATTGGATACGAGTTCACACAGTACGTTGAACGAGAAGTACTTAGCCAAGATTCCAGTGGAAGAACAAGAAGACTTATCGAATACGATTACCCAGAGGTGATCGTTAAGCACGAAGAATATGCCCATGAAAGCATTGTCAAGCCTTGTCTCAGCGTACTTGCCAATCCAGTGTTCAAGGTTGCTAACGATGAGATGTTGAAGGCACACGAACATATTCGGAAGAATAACTTGGATGATGCTATAACGTGTTGCGGAGCGGCGTATGAGAGCGTCATTAAGACGGTTCTCGATAAGAAGGGGTGGACATATGACGCCAAGAAGGATACGTGTGCCACGTTAGTGGACATCTGCGTAAGGGAGGGCTTACTGCCCGGATTCTGTGCCGATGCATTTAAGGCACCCGGTCGCTTCCGAAACAACCTAAGTTCAGCACACGGACGAGGTCCAACACCACTCCATGTCGCCGACCTCGAACACGTCGATTATATGATTCAGCTTTCATCTGCCAATATAATATTCCTAGTGAAATTGGCGAAATTCTGAAGCGCTGGCAAAAGCAAATAGACTGGTATTTCATGGCAATTTTCTATCGTGGCGCTGGCATTGGAACTTGGTGGCACAAACACGGTCCTGGCCCAAAAGGCTGGAAAGCGCATTCACCCTATATGGAAGCTAGCGAAACACGCTTAATGAACCACATTGCAGAAGGCAGCACTGCCAGCCCTTTCATATCTTTAACGCGCTCGTATGGCGTTGCGTTAAACTATGCTCGTAATTCTGGCTTGAGTCGCCCCAATCGTAGGCGCCGTGCATTCGTTTGGGAAATCGAGCTTGAAGAACCTCTTCCGGATGGCTTGCGTTTACATGACCCTGTAAAAAGGATTGCCAACCATGTTCCACATCCCCTCGCAACTATTCCGTACCAGCACAATGGTGCACCGACCTGCCTCATCGGTTTGATTGATATAACACAAGAGAAACTTCTCGCGCAGATATGTCCTGTGCCACCTAATTCAAATCCACCTTATGGCCCCCCTAATATTTCCCTGGGGCTCAAAACTTTAATCTTCGCATTGAGAGACGCGGAAGTTCTCGCTACAGGAGTAATACCCAAAGAATGTGTACGCCGTCGATACGATGTTTTTTAATGGACTGATTAAAATGGCTTCTATGAGCAAAATCCGCACAATTAAACTGACAGGGTCACTCGGACCGTTGACTTTCCTGAGGGTCGAACTGACAAACGACGCGAGCAACGATTTTGCGATTATCCGCTACTCTCTTTCGGGGAAGGAGCAAACGGGAGGCTTAAGGCTCGATCTCAATAAACGTACCTTCTTAGATTTGACAGGCGTTGCGGCGGTTGATACCCAACTTCCTCAAATCGCGCTCCAAGTCCTTAATGCCATTGGAGACAGAGGTAAACATCGCACTCGAAGACCGCCTTACGTGGTCAAAATGCGCGAACCGATCACTTCCGAGCGATTCCAACCGCTTTCAACTGGCGCAAAAACAAAAACATTTCTTGGCTTTGACTCTACATCGTTATCTCGTCTTGCAACGAAAGAGACAATTGAATTATTTAGAAAAATGTTGTGGTGTTCTGCACGCCGTCATTCGTTGCCTATCCAATCGATCACGATCTCATTAAATGTAAACGCGCCAGATGGCGGTATCGATGCGTGTGTCGCACCCAACACGATTAATACGGATCAAGACTTATTGATCTCAGGGAATTCATATTTTCAGATCAAAGCTGGCGACTCTTCGACCCCATGGCAAAAGTCGTGGCTTCAAAAGGAACTCTTTGGTAATGTTAAAAAGCATTCCAAAGCAGCACTAGGTAAGGCCGTCCAGAATTGCCTTGCGCATAATGGCCGATACGTCATTGTTTGTTTCGGAATTGATCCAACCGATTCACAGCGTAGAAAAAGCATCAAATATTTGCGGGAATTATTTGCTGCTTGTGGCTACAAACATGCACAAGTTGACGTGTGGGGGCAGGGAACACTGGCGGGTCTTATTCATCAGTTTCCATCAATAGAATTGCAGTTGTCCAACCGCCATCAATTACCGTTTTCGACCCACGATGAATGGAAACTCGATTCTGAGATGGGGCGATCATTGCACCTAGGCAATGCTCAAAAAGAAATCATTGATGTAATTCGTAATTGTCTACGTGGAACTGAAGTTTACCATGTGCGATTGATCGGTGAGCCTGGATTGGGTAAAACGCGCTTGGCACTCCAAGCGTTATCCGCTGAAGACTTGGCTCCAACTGTAATTTATGTGCGACACCCCGAAGATTTTCAACAAGGGCCACTGTTCAATGAGATACTTCGTGCCGACAATATATCTTCTATGACGCTTGTCATAGACGATTGCTCTGAAAAAGAACGAGCTTCGATCTGGAATGTTCTACGGCAACGAAGAGATCGCATTCGTCTCATTACCCTTGACCAAGGGCCAGAAAAATCTGCCGACGACTTAATGCAAGTATTCGAGTGCCCCGCTCTTGATAAGGAGCAAATAAAGGCAATACTCGCTGAATATATCGGTATGAATCCAGATACAAATCGATGGATTGATTTTTGTTCAGGATCACCGCGTGTGGCTCATGCCGTAGGTGAAAATCTTCGTAGGAATCCTGATGATGTCCTTAAGCCAACAGCAACTGTACCTCTTTGGGAACGCTTCATTCAAGGAAATAGTAAAACTGGAAGCCAGGATGAATCTGAGAAAGAAACCGCTCTTAGGCACATTGCATTATTTCACAAATTTGGTTTTGAGCATCCTGTAGATGGGGAAGCCAAATTCATTTCGAGCATGATCGAGATTGCAAATCCGGCAATCACGTGGCAACGATTCCAGTCGATCATTAAGGATTTCCGTGATCGCCGAATTCTACAAGGCAAAACAACCCTCTTCATAGTACCCAAACTTTTACACATTTATTATTGGTGCCAATTTTGGGAACACTACGGGCCGGGGACGGACATCAGCAACTTGATTTCTCGTATGCCGCAGTCGCTGTTTCGCTGGTTTACCGAGATGTTCAAATACGGCCATGTATCACAGAGTTGTCTCACTCGCATCGAGATTATTACTTCGTCAGGTGGTCCATTCGATAAACGAGAGTTTCTCATTTCTGGTCAAGGCTGTGTATTCCTAAACGAGCTGGCTGAAGCGAATCCGGAGGCGACACTTCGTTGCCTTGAACGAACGATAGGCAATTGGTCACGTAAAGAGCTATTCGAACTTAGGCAAAGTCGTCAATACCTTGTATGGGCGTTGGAGAAAATCGCAATATGGAAGAATTTGTTCCAACGTGCCGCCACGGTATTGCTTAAGTTGGCGTTGGCGGAAAATGCACCTAATAGCAACAACGCCATCGGTACTTTCTGCGATCTATTTACAATGGGATATGACCGGTTTGCCAGTTCTGAAGCACCGCCAGAATTGCGGCTACCCGTGCTGCGCACCGCACTCGAATCATCAGACCATGCGACACGAATGCTCGCATTGAAAGCCATCGACAAGAATTTGGATAACCATCCACACACTAAAATAGGCTGCCCAGAGTACCAAGGAATGCGTCAGCTTCCTGCGCTCTGGCGTCCCAAGACCTACGGAGAACTATTCAACGCCTATCGTTCTTGCTGGCAACTGGTTGTCGGATTCCATCGAACTGCGACTGGTGTCGAAAAAACAACGGCAACTAAAGTTATGATTGATGCTGCCTTCGGGTTGGTGCAAAATAGATGGATAGAAAAAGAGATTTTGGTCACACTCGAAAAACTGGCGGTCGATCCTGAAACAGACTTACGTCCTATCGTCAGGTTAATTTCACGATTTCGCGTTCTTCACTGGAAGAACCTTAGTAGAAATGCCGCCAAAAAATTGCATGCAATTGACAACAGAATTCGCGGCACAACGATTGAATCTCAGATTAAGCGAATGGTATTGCTGGCCAACCATGACGATATTGATAGAGGCGAGGGTAGCCAATACGGGAACAAATATAGGAAGAAACTAACACAGCTTGCACGATCAGCAATGTCGCAACCAGAAATATTGAAAGCACTTTTGCCTGATTTATTGTCGCAACAAGAGGGTTTCGCCTTAATTTCATTTGGACAAGCTTGGGGAAATGAAGACCAATCTTTAGAATGGTGGCCCACTATTCTAGAACAGTTCACAGCATTAGGAGGTCAGCGGAATCCAGAACTGATGGCGGGGTATCTTGGAAGTATATTCAAAAAAAATCGCGAAAGATGGCAACTTATTGCACTGCAAATATTGGAAGATAGAACACTAGTTCGTTACGCAAAGCAACTGATTCTGGGGTCAGGTATGACCGAAGTTGTAATGACAAAGCTGTGTACCGCGATAGAAGGCGGTACAGTTTCGGCAGAAGTACTTAGTCAAATGGGATATTTTGGAAAAGCATACGGCTTATCCACCGAACAACTAGTGGGGTTTATCAGTTGGTGTGCCAAACAAGGAACATTCGAACTGATGAGTGTCGGCTTAACTGCGGCGTACGCACTCTTCTGCACGGATAAGGATGCTCCACCAATTCCTGAAAAACCACTTCTCCAACTGCTCACGGCACCCAATGTACTGCATAGTCGTACGCCCGACCTTGCAGATTATGAATGGTCTGAGCTTACTAAGCGATTTGTCGAGGCATATCCACAACATTCAATGCGCATAATTGAAAGCGTATTAAATCATTTTGATGATTTTGAGTTTGTGTTAGCCTTCTCACATTCACAAGCACAGACGGCGATGCTTGATCTGGTACGTCGTGAACGACACGGGGCATGGTTGGCTGTCATCAACAAATTGAATCTACTTAACGGAACGATCTCGCACAACCTTCAGCATTGGCTAAACCCCGGCTACAAAGTAGGAGAAAATACCGAATTGGGCGTGTTAAACCTATTTGATATAAATGACATATTGGTTTGGATAGACGAAGATCCAAAAGTGCGAGCGCCATTCATTGCACGGGTATGTCCAAAAACACTAAACCAACATGAAGGAGGGCGACTGACGCGAGAAATACTCCACCGTTATGGCGATCAGGCCGAGGTTAAGAATGCTTTATGGGTGAATTTTGGCACAGAAAGCTGGATCGGAAGCGCGAGCAGTCATTATCGAAATAAACGCGACCAAATGCGAGAGTGGCTATCCAAAGAAACCGTCACGACAGTTATTCGCTGGTTAGAAGAATACATCGATTACCTGGGTAATGAGATCAAGCGCAACGAAATTAGCGAGGAGCGTGAGTATTGATTACGTTGAGGGAGGCGAAACCGGAGGGCGCTACACCATATTTATATTGGTTGGAATGATGCTATCTTGCGAGTGCTGCCACACAAAGCATTATCGAGCTCGTTCATGGTAGTACAAGTACCGGGTTACGAATAACAGTTTCGTCCGGATACATCATAGCCCAAGGCTTCCAATACCCGGCAAATTTCGCTCCAAACCACGCCAGGGTACTGTGTCTCAATTTCGTCAATCTGCTTCTGGGTGATCTTATGCATTGATTCGGCGTCTTGTACGCCCAGGGCAATCAGTACGGATTTAGTCCTTGGGGTTATGTCAAATTCGTCTAATAGCTTGTTCGTGGGAGGTTTCGCAACTTCAGGCCGGGGCGCCACCTTGAACAAAGGGTCAAGAGAGTCGGCATACCAAGAGGCCCACTCAGACCATTCACGGAAATTTCTTTCGTCAATGATTCGCATTTCGCCGGATTCCACAAACTGATTTATCGCTTTTAGATAGGCGCGGATGCGTTCAGCATAGTGCCATCTGTCAACTTGTACCGCCAAACTTTCCCGTCGCTCCTTTTCTTTTTCATTGTGCTGTTGTTTGGCCAATCTTAGTTGTTCAATCGCGTTCTTCTGGCGGGCATGGCATTCATTGTCGAGCCGGTGCCGTTTCCGATTTTCAATCTGAGCCACCAAGCCGTCGAGGATTCGATTGAGAATCTTCTCCAGTCGCTGATGGGTTCCATCGGCCCAATTCAAACGGAGTCCCTCGCTTTGAAAATTCTCGATTGAAAAGACCAATCGACCGTTCGGACGACTTGGTGGATACCTACGCAAGCGCCTTTTCTCCGGTGTCCCGTTCGGAAGCGGTTCGGGGAGCTCTTTTAGACTCACGAGTACTTCATACGGGCCAATTGCAAATGCCGTGCTGTAATGACCAAGGAAACTTTTGACCCCGAGCTTGACCGATCCGCCGACTTCTTCCCATGCACGAATCAACGCATCCATGATTTTCAGGGCGCGGGTGATCGAGTCTGACGCGACCGCGATATTCAACGCTGTTTTAGGGTCGCTATGAACGATGCGATTATCATCAGGAGTACCTGCACGAAGTTGTATTCTTGTCTGTTCGACCAGCGCATGCGGTGATAAAAGATGCTCGGAAATTAAGATCGGTGCACGATTCACCGCCATTTGTCCAGATGCCCCATTGGTCACGGTATCGCCAAAAATCGCCGGCTGAGGGTGAAATTGAACTTTTTGAAGCTGCGGATCAGTTACGACCGGCAGCGGCGTGCGTTCGATCTGGTAGCCATACTTTCGCTGTGACCAGTACCCCTTCGGAGGACGCGGGATATTATGTCGGCGGCATGCTTTGCCGAGGGCCACATCAGAAACGCCGTATTTCCGTGAGAGTTGCGTGCCCGGTACTTCCCAGAGTTCCACATAAAGCGTTTCCCGATCAACGCAATGATTTTCAGTTTGAAGTTGGGACATAAATACTCTCCTGGTCTACGAAATAAACGGTGCATAAAATGTCCCGGATAAGTTACACGACAATACGGCAGAATTCAGCGAGATTTACCGGGCGGCGGGCCGAGAAATTGAAGTGCATGCGGAAATTGGTATCATGCTAGTTATGTCCTCATTCCGCTCTGTGAGTTAGAGGACAAGCTCAGCATAGGATGGGAGAAACCGATACACATCGCGGTACCTCTTGATATCCTCAGGTGCTGCTTCAAACGCATCTGGAACCCATTCATCTGCACATGGCATGACACAATCCAAATGCAGGCGTTCTTTTCGTGTGAATCGCGGAATTTGTAGTTCACATGGGTCAAAGGAAAATGAAGTTCTGTAGTATATAGTGTTCTCTAAACCGGCGGCGGACAATCTCCGTTTCTCATCAGGTGTACAAATCATTCCACCCACGGTGAGCATTGTATGGCCATCTTTGTATACAAAATTGAATATGCGGCAAAATTCAGCCTCACTCCTCGAACGCATTCCACGACTAATGATATTGTCAAGAATTTGCGTATTGAGTTTAACCATGTTTGATTTTGCAAATGTTGTACTGTCATGCCCGCGTGGAAGATACTCTGCAACCTCGGTAGCAAAATGCTCTTGCCATTGTTTCGGTCCAGTATCCTCTTTTCCCGGAGGTTCGACATCAACGGTTGTGAGCAAAAGTGATCCGGTCGTCAGACTACTTAAGGCGGATACAATATCGCGTGCATAATCGGCTCTAATAACTGTGTCATAGTCCAACCAAAGAATGTGCTTTCGGTCACGAGATAGTTCGGGGATTACTTTGCTAATTGGGGCAATGCGAACCTCAACGTTTCCATAAGGCTTATTGAATTCAACCCGCTTTTTAATTGCACTCGATATTTCTACGCTGAGCATTTTCTGAATTCCTAAATACTTATGGAACAACGCGAAGTCGAAGAAGTAGATTGAGCCCATACCGGTATATTGATAGTCGGCAATAGGAAAACCAGCCGCGATTAGCCGTTGAAAGGCGTCAACCAACATGCGTCGCTCAACCTGTTTCGCTTCGCGAAGATCATATGGAACTTTTCGGTAGCTTTCGCTAATGGCGTTCATTGGACGCCCTCCTGCTTGAGAAAATAATCGAATGTATAACGGCCAATATCTTTGGGAGGCATGCTAGGGCGCCGTAGGTGTTCGCGCACCTTTTCTAAGTCTGTAAGATTCACATTGTATCGAACGCTCGCCGTGGTCTTCTGTTTTCGCGGAAGCTTTTCCGGATTAAAGCTGCGGCTTGGCACTGAAGCAACCTGTCCAAGATCAGCTTGGCTAAGGGAAGTCATTATCTTCCGTTCATCCGAGGTCACTTCTGATTTTGACTGAGATAGACTGTTCAAGAAAGAATAAACTGGCCTTGCGATACTCGCCATTCGCTCACGAACTCGCAAGAACACAGCAGCTTCACGGTTGAGGCTGCGCTTCGTTGTGGTCCATGGAAGTTTCAAGGGGTCGCGAGAAGAAAAGGAAGCAATTCCAATGAATCCTCGCGATACACTGGTATGAAATTGTGGAAGAATGCCAGCTCCCCATCCGGTCAACTCCGTTTTGTCTGCGGCAAGAATTACGCGACCGTTACAGAGAACATACCATCCGGCAGGTTCAGCTCGCCATTCATTGGATTCGCCCCTTGCTGCAAGTCCAGCGATAAGTGTGATGTGGACGCCTTCCTCATCCCATGTCTCCACGGCGGGCGTGAAATTTTCGGACGCACCAAGTGGGATTAATGTGGGAGAAATAGACATTCCGTTGAGAATAATATCGACGTATCGAGTTAAAAATGAAGCATAAGTTTGTGCAATCGAGCGATGCAGTGCAGTTGTTGTTGTCGGATCTCTGAACAGCGACTGGATGTCAGGGCTGATTCGTGCAATATTGATTGTCGTTCCAGGCTGCTCTGGGGGCATTGCTCCTTCAAGGTGATCCAAGGGAAACCGCCAGTCATTGAGAGTGTCATCCTTCTGTGACCACTCAGCAACATCCACCTTGACTCGAAATCCGTTAACGGCTGTATGAGATGTCATTTCGAAATGATCGCCAATCTTAAAAATTGCTCGCTTGAGACCAATTCCATAAGCACCCAGTTGTGTTGTGCCCATATCACCGGCAGGGTGTTCCGCATGGCCAAAATTGAATACTTCCCGTTCAGCATAAGCTTGGTCAATTCCTCCACAATTGTCCTGAATGGAAAAACCGTCTTTTGTATAACTAACCTGAATTCTAGCCTTAGGCTCGTTGATAGGTATTATAGGATTGGTGTTCAACAGGTCCTTTGCGTCGAGATTAAGTTGACGCGACCGAATCAGGCCATCAATGGAATTGTCGATCAAATCTAAAATGCAGTCTTGGAGTGAGATGTCTCGCGTGAACATCTCCAAAAAAAACCTCTTACGCGGGAGCGCGAGTGCATATGTGTCGGACATGCTCTGTTCCTTCCAATCTCTGGTCAGGCACTAATCAGTATATAGTTACCCGTATTCGCTTCAGCCAACCGTTCTATACCACGTTTCGGAACTAATTCCAGTTGGCAGCAAAACCGACACCAACCCTAGTGCACGACCACGATGCTGATCTTTCCGTTGTAGGACTTGTTGGCTAGGTAACCTGCGAAACACCAGCCACTCTTCAATTTTGAAATCATTGTCGCTTGTTTGAATCGCCCTGTAAACGGCTAATGCAACGACGGATAATCAGATGCCTGGTTAATAATTCAAAGCGTGCGTGCCGGAATTGGTGGTTGTCCCTAATAGTTCCAAAAGGTCGCTGTCCAAACCATTTCACACCCTCACGCTTAAACTTGCTTCCTAATCGCACTGATATGGCATATGCCCCGGTAAATTGCGGCTGCGTCGAGATCACTGGCGGTCATGATCCTGCAACGATTTCATCTTCGAACAACCAAACGATGTCCTTTTAGTGTGACTCCGCGTTGGAGCAAGACTTTTTCCCAACCGTTGCGCGTTCCAATTGTTGCGGTATCATCAAAAAGTCTATGCCTTTCTTCTTGTTTGGTAAGATGCTCAAAGCGTTCTCTGCGTGGATCATCAGGCCCTAGGAATGTTTCCTTGCGATGCAATATGGGTGGGTTTGTTGAGTCCCGGAAGTTCAAGTGCTTTACATCCCCGTTGCTGAGCTTAAGACGTAGTGATTCAGCTAGAGCAGGATGAGGATCGGTATTAAACTCTGGATACAGCAGATACGACACTTTTGGCTCAACCCGATTCAACTTGATCAAATTTGCGCCCTCAACATGACCCAGATAGCTGCGAGCACACCCCTCATAGACGCGGAGTAGAGCTGGCAGATGGGCCAGCGCATCGACATGCACATAAAGGGCTTCGCCCGTAAGCTTTCCGACCGGTGAATGCTCCATCGAATGATTGAGTTCCGCCATGTTTCCGGTGCGGAAAAGCAGTTTATCACCCTCAACGCAGGCCTTATTGTACGTGGAGAAGAATTCTCGCACATCCAATTGCTGGTCCGCCGGTAGCTCGGAGAACCGTGGGCGACCACCAAAGCGGTCCAATGCAAAGTGGATTAGCAACTCTTCTCGCCGTTCCTGCTGTAACTGCTCCCAACGCTCTGCCCCAGTGACGCGCCGAACAACCGCGAATGCTTTCGGCACACTGCCGAAGATTTCAGCAAGTTGACCATGAACGGGGAATTCTTCAGGTGCAGGCAGCCGTCCGCGATCAGCCACAAATTCCATCAATGGCATGAGCAGATTCTCATGCTGTTGGAACAGAATGTCGCTCATCCGTGGAACAGGCACCGCCCGATGTCGCCTATACCTAGCTTCTAGGAACCGCTGGCGCAATTCTTCATCGCGGAAAATAAAGAAAATTCCTGGCGCAGCAGCCAAGGCACGTTGCACCAAGACCTGCTCCAACCAGTCCCGTAGCTCAAGTTGGTTGAAGAATTTCTGAAAAGTTCCGCGACCGGTTAGACACCCATCGGCATATGACTCGAACCTCGCCTCCTTGGCCTCGTATACGAGCCGAGCTGAAACAATCAACAGTTTCTTGGCCAAGTCCCATGCTGATCGCACGACATTGGCCCGTTCTTCTACATTTTCGATAACATTGACTACATAACCCAAGTTCACTACGTCCGCAGATATTCGGGGTGCCTGGGGTTGATGGACGGGGTCCCAGCCCGCCGCTTGAAATCCAGAGTCCGCAAGGTTACGCAAATCGTCGCCGCGCCCGCAACCATAGTCGAAAACGGTCGTTTCAAAATGGATTAAATGCGACTCCAGGGCCGCACGGAAGGGCTTTGATAGTCCGGCGCGTCCGATAGCCGTTTTGTGACGATGAATTTGAGGCACGTTCGACATGTTACATTCGAATTTCCAAAACAAAGCCGACGGTCCATGTTTCGAGCAAGCGCAAGGCTGCATTGCAACAGCCTGCCATTGGCTCAGACAACAGTATGTCATAGGATGTCGGCATGATCTATCTCGATCACAATTCAACAACACCAGTGCTGCCGGAAGTATTGGAGACGATGCTGCCTTATTTCGGCACAGAATGGGGGAATCCATCGAGTACTTATCGTTTTGGTGCGAAATTGAAGGGTATGATTGAAGCTGCTCGTGGTGAGGTCGCCGAACTTATCGGAGCACATTCCCGCGAAATATTATTTACTTCCTGCGCTACGGAGAGCAATAATACGGCGATTCATGCGGCATTGAAAGCCAATCCTGGCAAGCGGCACATTGTTACATCATCGGTGGAACATTCGTCAGTTTTGAATTACTGCATGGCGTTAGAAAAAGAAGGCTTTCGTATAACTTATTTGCCGGTAGATCGAGATGGTCTTCTAAGACTAGCGGACCTAGAAAATGCAATTACAGTTGATACCGCCATCGTATCTTTAATGTGGGCAAATAATGAGACGGGGGTGCTGTTTCCTGTAAAAGAGATTGCGGAACTATGCCGGTCCCGAGGGGTTTTGTTCCATTGCGATGCAGTGCAAGCGGCTGGGAAGATTGAAATTGATGTGAAAAAAGTACCAGCAGATTACCTATCGCTAACTGGCCATAAGTTTCATACACCAAAAGGCATCGGAGCCTTGTTCGTGCGCCGGAAATCTCCATTTACACCATTGATATTTGGCGGGCATCAAGAACGTAGTATGCGCGGTGGAACTGAGAGCGTGCCGCTAATCGTCGGCATAGGCAAAGCTGCGGAATTAGCGAAGAAACACCTGTCCGACTACAACAAAAAGGTCCGCCCCTTACGTGATACACTAGAAAAGGGCATTTTGAACTCAATTCCGAACGCAGAGTTAAACGGCCATAAAACGCAACGACTGGTTAATACCACAAACATTACTTTTCACGGAATTGAATCTGAAGCAATGCTTATACTTCTCGACAAAGAAAGTATTTGTGCTTCGTCCGGTTCGGCTTGTTTGGCGGATTCAGATGAGCCGTCACACGTAGTTCGGGCCATGAAGCCCAATTCAACGGCGTCGCGGCAGATGATACGTTTTTCTCTGGACATTGCGAATAATTCTGCCGACATCAAGACGACATTGACGGTTTGTCAGCAAGTGGTCGCAATGCTCCGCAGTTAGCGACGTTTAATCCTTGCATGTGCGTCTCCGAGTACCCTCCGGTACTCTTCTACGACATTGTAATTTGTCGGCGCTGGGTCTTGGTTGGCCATGTAGAGAAGTAAATTCAACGCAAGTTTCTTATACTTCACGATCATAGTCTTTGTGGCAGCATTCCAGAGCACACCCACCAATGGATTTGACGAAAGATTTAACTGTACCTTCGCTAACTTCATTACGGCGGAATCAACGGATGTTCCCCTATCAATCATCACTCTAACTGCCCGTGTGAAGGCCTGTAAGCCAGCGGGTCTAAAAAGCAAATGTCCTCCATTTTCTGTCCTATATCTTCCGGCGAGCGCTGCTCTTGGTGGTGAAGACATAACCTTCGCTAGAGGAGGGATGTTCTGCTTGAGTGCGTTCCAATAGGAGATTACAAAATCATTAATTTCTTCGACACGCTGCCAATTAGGCGGGCCCACCTCCAGCACCTTTCGTTCACGACTTCCGGTAGCAATACTTATAGTTCGAACCAATTCATAAAGTGCTATTACTGTAGTAACACTAGTCAGATTTCCTGGCGGAATATTCGCAGTTGGAGAGAGTGGTACAAATTCACCGTTCAGTCCTTGGTATGTGTCAATTAGCCGACGAGTCACGATTGCAAATGCATCATCGTCGTTGAGGGCGATTAGCTCGGCAGGAGACACAGGCTTTGCGTATTTATTGAGAGTTGTGAACAATCGGCGTGTTCTCTCTCTTCCTTCGTCGGTTCGCTTATGTGATACGAAAATGACGACTAATTCATCTTCTTTCAGCTCTACATTACGCTTCAGTGCTTCTTTGATTCCATCAACACGGTGCTGTCCATCGACTGCGAATATCTCTTCATTTCCTGACAGATGAAGAAAACCAAAAGTGTTTGCCTGACGTTCATCAAGCTTGATATCCTTTAGCGTCTTACTACTACCGACCTCAACTGGAAACCATTCAGGTTCTCCACCATAGATGCCAACAACCACAGCATTAAAAAAGTGTTGTTTTTGTTTAATGAGATAGGTTGCGATTTCCTCTTTCCTTTCAGGGCGCAAAACTCGTTGAATCCAAGTCTTTAATTCCTTCCTCTCATGTATTTCATCGACTTGTCTGATCCATTTTGCGACTTCGGCGAAGGTCAGAGTAGTGACATAGAACCATCGATCTCCCATCCGGGAACGAAGTGCGGGAAACAGATTTGAAGGTTGTTCATTCATGGATCAATGCGAAAATATTTTGGCTAAAGCATGACGAACCGAAGCTGGAAATTTGTGATTAGAAGGTGGTAAATATGCTGCGAGCAAGGCATTTTCCACTTTTTTTATGTCTTTTCTTTTGTGTATTACAGCATAGTAAAACCATAAATAGCCATCCCATTTGTCCAGCATCTCAACCACATGCAGCCGTCGAGACAAGTCGCCTCTTTTTTTATCACTTAAATACTGAGAAAACCGATCACGAAGCATTTGCCTCTCCGTCATACCGACGTACATAAGATAAGAACAACTAGGGTGGCGGGCGATTCCCGGCTTTATTATAAACGTATAAACACCTCCCGCATTGTTGGGCACGTAATTACTCTTCGTAGATTCAAACTTAACATAATGCCACTTCAGTTTTGATCGCAACTTGTAACTGCACCAATGTGAAGGAGAAAGCACCATCCTTGTCAATTTATAATCATTGAGTTTGTACTTAGAGGTTTGTCTGCTAAAAATATCGTCCATGCAAATTTATTTTCCTTCATCTTTCCAAAACTGCCTAGCCATGCCGGTGGTTTGCAACTTCCCACGATTACAAAGCGCTGCTTCGGCCTTTAAAAATTTCTGATGAATGACGCTCCCGAGAACATTTTTTTGATCCGCGACACTCAGTGTCTGTGGGGAAAAGTGCACGCCGCACTCGGCGAGTTGGGCGAAATTGGTTTCATTCGTACCCGTGGTCAAAAACTTGTCGGCATCTTGAGACGCGAGCCAGACGGGAAAACCCCATGATCTTCCCTGCCGGGCGAGCGAACTTAATAAGCCAGCTTTATTTTCCTTTGGCAAGAGCAAATGGGCTTCGTCCACGAACAACACCATTTTGATCGGTTGTACGTCATTTTTGACAGCTACTTGTTGGCTCAATTTTTTAATGAGGAAGTTTAGGATGAGCGCAACGGCAAGCGCTTTGCCATCGCTGTCTGTGTTAAATTCCTTAAAGTCAATCACCATGGAACTATTCAGCCACTCTTCTGGAGGAATTGCAGTATGGGCACTGGCAAAAAGATTATAACGCTCAATTTTTTGCACGATGGACAAATCAACTCCGTTTGCGCCGCTGTTTTCCAATTCCCGAACCAAGGAGGTAATGTCAGGAGAGGCAAGCCGTCGGTAGCAATCGCAAATATTCCGTTCCTGTTTTGCCCCCATTTGTGGCGCAAAGCAACGAATCAAACCAGCTATCTCGTAGGCAATTTGATCGTTCTTCGTTGGATTTGGGTGCCGGTAAAGCGGATTGATTGGCAAATCTTGCTGGATAAGACGGACATAGCGTGCACTAGTCTGTTCCAAAAATTTGGTACGGTTCTTGCGTTGCTGCGGGCTGCGAGGATCGTCTTCTAGTTCACCTTTCATGTCAAAAAAAACAAAACGGACGCCAGTATTGCTGAGTTGCGCCAAGAGATCGAGTGCAAGCTGGCTTTTTCCACTACCAGGTTGCCCAGAAATAACTAACAGTCCATTGTTAGTTCCGGGACCGTTTAACGACCATTCGGGCGCGTCCGTCAGAACCTTGAGTTTTATTTCCTTTTCGACTAATTGCATGGGAGCCACGGCCTGTCTCAGCATGTAAGGAAGGTCAAGATCGCCTCCTATAGATTTCAACAGGGAGGTAACAAAACGCGCTTGGTCGTTGCCTGACTCTACCCATATCTGCCGTAATCGCTGACACCCAAACTCAAAATGTCGGCGAAATTCCTGACGGTAGCCCCCTTCATCGAGAGTTTGTCCGGCACGGTGATTCAAGGCTGTTCGCACCAAATCTCTCAACTCATCGCCGACAACCTGCTCGTCATTCAACGTCACCCCTTTGGCGTCTTTGGGTTTAAATTCGGCGGGTATACCTTCACCCAACGCCAAGAAAAGTGCCGCACGTCCTAGAATTGCCTGATTCCTTGCGCCTACACGCGCAAAGACATTTTCGATGAATTCGTGCGCTTCGCTGCTTGTATCAAATTTCAAGCTGGTTTCTCCAACTCAAACAACATGTCCAAAGTAGTCATTTGTGACGCGAACCTCATAATTATGACCATCGGTTCGTCCATGCGGATGCAGCGTATATACACGCGCGAGTCGATTACGAATTTTATCAAACAAAGGGCCATCTGGATCAATTTCAGCATTGGTGCTAAGGATAATGGATTGGTGGCCGCTAAGGTATAGTTGGTCAAGCACGTTGGCACGCACTTCTTTATCGAGCCGCGCTAAAGGCGTATCCACAACCAATGGCGGAACGAGCTTGGCGAGACGCCGAAGGGCTTCATAAAAAGCCAACATTCGCACCTGCCGCTGCCCGGCAGACGTATTGGTTTCTTCCCATGTCACCTTTTTGCCGCCACGCCGTACAAGCCAGCATTGCCAATTACTATCAAATTCCATACCCTCGAACTCGCGTTCCCGTTCTGCGATTTCCACCCATAACTTGCCAACTTCTTCTGAAATCTGCCGGCGCATTTGAATAGCAGCACGACTACGAATCTCGCCAGCGGCTTCGCGATAGCGTGTTGATAAAGCAGCCAGGCTTTCACCACGTTCAGCACGTTCGGCAATTTCCCTTTGCGTGGTTTCCTGACGTTTAAGATCAACTAATTCAACCCCCATCCGAGTGATTTCAGCATCAATGTCCTTTAGCCGGTTGCTAATTTGATCGCGGCAAGTATTGAGACCGCCCCGTTTTTCATGGAGTTCTACGCCACGCTTATATGCTGCTGTATTTTGTTGCATCTGTTTCAGCTTTTGATCAATCTGCCGCAACTCCACGGTCATTTTTTCGATGTTGACGCACATTTCAGCTAAATCACGAAGATCACTTTGGTTTGTGGCCAGCCGTGCGCGCACTTGAGCACTCGTGTCGTTACGATCCGCTAGATAAATCCGATCCGGGATACCTTGGGGAGGCGGATGAAACAGCCGATGGAGCGCGTCCTCAAGCCGCTTCATGTAAAAAGACTCAATATCTGGCTGAATCGCAAATTCCTTTGGCACATTGCCGAACACATCCTGTTTTACCTGCGGAATTTTCGGCTCGACGCTGGATTTAGCGCTTTCCCATTCACGACGGCGCTCTTCTGCAAGCAGAGTATCGTGCAATTCTTTCCGATAAATTCCCAGCAAAGAAACCGGCAAGGTCAATTCCCAAGCTTCTGTGAGTTTATCTTCAAGTTTTGTCTTGGCTTCTGTGAGTTCTGTCCGACGTTCTTGAGCTTTTTGTAACTCGTCAGGATCAACTGCACCGAGGGTCTTCAAATCGTCTTCGACTTCCAATAATTCCGCCTCGATTTCATGCAAATCGCGCTTAAGCGCATCAAGCTCTTTTCGTCTTGCCTTCAGGACACCTTCGACGGTTATGACTTTGCCATTCAATTCGGCCAGTAACGTTTCGGGGTCTGTGCCGCCAGAAGCATTGTAAACACGAGGAATTTTTGAACTGATCAATTGGCGGAGATCACTTTCCAACTCGGAGTATGTCCAAAGACCGAGAATTCGACTCACGCCTTCAACAATGTCTTGTTGTCCCAGATTGATGCTCTGACTGCGTTCAGCATCAAAGAAAAAGAAACGGGCGAGATGCCGTGGCAGAAAAGCGTCACGTAGTTTATGAATTACCTGTTCATCTTCGATTCGACCTGCTGTGTCGGAACGTGTGGCATAATGTTCCCAGATAGGTGATGAGTTAAGACGAAACCGAACTTCACGAAGCAGATCAATTTTTCGACTACCAATTTTATCATCACGAAGATGAACAACGGCTTTCAAACGCATCGTGTCCTGACCCTCAGCCAAAGCGCGTCGATTCAAAGATTTTTCAAAAGCAAATCGGGTTGCATCGGAGCCAGTCTCCACTTTTTTCAAATCTCCAACCCCGCTTTCACCAACGACCGCCAGATACAAAGCGCGAAGCAAGTGCGTCTTTCCGGCACCATTCTTTCCTCCTATAAGAATGCCACATTTGCCTTCTAAACTGCGGAAGTCAATTTTGTGCTCGCCATAGAATGGCCCAAAGTTCTCCAGCGTTAATGAGTCAATATAGACTTCGGACATAATCAACCCTTTTTCTCTGCTGATTGCTCTGCCAAGTCATCTTTCAAAATATTGAGCAAATCGTCCGGCAAGCCGTATGCACGATGGCTTTCACTGTATTCCTCTACTTTGGCAAGCATACGACGGAGAATATCGGGGTTGATTTTCTTTTCACTGGCAACTTGTTCCTCCAGTTGGCGTAGACGGTTCAGTTCTCGCAAATCGGTATTCATGATGACACCTCGTTGTTTGTTGATGATTCGGGCAACACCCCGACCATCGTCGGGGTCACGTGCTGCTTTCCACATTTGCTGAATCAAAAGTAGCTCTTCTGGCGTGATGAGCGGCAACCCAGTTTCTTCCTGTAGCTGGAGAAGGCGCTTCAAGAGTTCGCGGCGACCTTCAATTCGTAATGGTCCAGGTCCATCATTGCCGTTCATGCGGCGGCTGTCACGCCAACCATTTGCAGGATCACGGAATTGTATAAGTGTTTCACGGAAGGCTATCAGATGTTCCATTCGTTCATCACCAGCGGCAAGCAATCCTTCGCTTGCCTTGTCACGATCTACAACGGTGCATGTCCAACATCCAAAACGCGAATTGCCGCAAGAGGGAGTGCTGGTATCAATCTGGATAGGGCACTCGCCGTTGGAAGCATTGGCGTATAGTCTATACAAGGAGCGATTATCACTACCCCAAGGATTGTTTTTTTGAAGCAGATATGCCCAGACTTCCTCAGTAGAGAGGAATTCGATTGGATTGTTAACCCACACGAGCGGCAAGTCAGGATGACGACGCAAGCCATTACGAGTTATCTGGCCAGCCATTGTCTGTGCCCGTGTGGCGCTTTCAGCACGTCTTGCACCCAAATGTAAAATGGCTTCGCCCCAGTGACCAATACGCTGGTTTACGAATGTCGTGACTGGATCAATTTTCATACGCTGAGTACACCAGCGGAATGTACGATTTGGTGGTGGATAGCCGCGACCAATAATATTGACCCAAAAGGATTGTTCCGGAGGCGGCTTTAGCAACTGAGTTTCAATGTTAAGATTATTTTGCCGAGAGCAGCGCCGCATTCGCTCAAGATTCCCTTCAATCCCCTCTGAAACTGCCGGTATCTCGACACGAGTATCAGTGCAAAGGATCGCAATGGGCTTTTTCCGCTGGTCAACCGGTAGGGACAGGACAGTGTCAAAAACGAGTGACGCGACCATCGTGCTGTCTTTACCCCCGCTGAATCCAACAAGCCAAGGACGTTCATCTTCGACGTAGAGTCGCAGCATTGCATCTCGTATATCCTGGAACGCCGTGCTCATAATTCCTGTTCTTTCTTTACAAAGTGTTGAAATGCGACCGCGAAGCCTAGACCCTGCGGAAGCTACGAAAACGGTACTTCACAAATAGGACTATAAGGATAACTTATGGTCCGTTTACTGGCCAATAGGCTCCTAAAAGCAAAAATGTCCTCTTCGATTCTGGGCTTAAACAGGGTGAAATTCTTATTTGATGGTTATTTGATGAAAAGGCCGTGAATAGACAGACAATCAGTCGATTGAGCCCAAAAACCTTGATTTTCAATGGATATTGCAGAAGGGAGAAATGGGTTTTATTTGATTGTCATGTCATATTTTCAATGATTGTCTGGAGCAGGATCATCCGGAAGCGTTTTTCTATCATGAGTATGGCCAGTGGGGATGTGAAAAATCGTGAGATTTTGATACTAAATCACATAATCCCTTGCAGGTACCTGGCTTAAGATACACAAACCAGTCTCAATCCCCGTGAGACACGTTGCACCAGACGAGTCGGGACGACATTCACTCTGAATAGGTTGATCCGGACGATGTAATAGTTCCAGGCAGGGTTTGAAGTCAATGTTGAGGGCGGAATTAAGCCAGGCCGTTGTCATGCCTGTCAGTCAAGTTTTAATTTCAGCCGGGCAAATTAAAGGATTACGCCTTTTCCTTTAATTGTGAAGCCTTTAATTAAAGTTCCCTTCATTGAGAAAATTGGGTCAGCTTTATCAACAGAATCGGCGGCTGGCGTGGTGCTAATAAGAGGAAATGAATTAATTGTGAGGCTTGAAAGTGTATATAAAACGCTTGTTTTCCCGTCTAAAACCGCTCGTTTTACTTCTCACGATAGAATTTATTTACTATTTTAGACCCATAATATCGCTATTATTATTAAAATATATCATATTTTGTTCATAATAACGATGTTTTGATCGTAATAAGTTCTAAAAACACAAAATTTCATCGCATCTAACCTGCGTGGTTTCCCTATTCATAGATAAAGCACGCCGTGGCAACGCAAGTGCGTTGTGCAGTGCCAATTGGTAACAGGAGTTTTTTATGTTACGTCAGGATCGAAACGAAACGCTTCTAACCAAAGTTGAAGTCTGTCAGCGGCTTAAATTTTCCTCGCGCAAGCTAAATCGGCTTGTTGCAGCCCGTCAGATTCCAGCCCTACGGGCCGGGCGGCATCTTCGGTTCCGCGCAAGCGACATTGATCGCTACATCGACACCCTTCCGGCGGCGTGACATACGAGCTAGTTGAAAATGGTTAAGACAGACGCGAGTAGAAAGAAGTATTTACGTGAATAATCATACACAAACTAATCCGGTATTGCAGGCGGCGCTCGATTATTCGCGCCTGGGATTACCGGTGTTTCCATGCCGCCCAGACAAGACACCATATACGCCGAACGGCTTTAAGAACGCGACGACCGACGAGAAAACGATTCGGGGTTGGTGGAATCTTTACCCCGATCTTCTGATTGGTATGCCAACAGGTAAGTCATCTGGTGTGAGCGTGCTGGACATTGACGGCGCCGAAGGTGAAGCAGGCTTAGCAACTTTATTGGCAAACAATAATATGCCGGACGCCCCATGTGTTCGCACTGGACGAGGCGGAAGGCACTATTGGTTTTCTCACCGGGATGGAATCAAAAACTCGCAATCGACAATCGCTCCGGGCATCGATGTTCGCGGTGAGGGTGGCTATGTGATCCTTCCGCCGAGTTCAAGCAAGCATGGCGCGTACTCGTGGATTAGGAAGTTTTCCGACAAGCTTGCCGAACTTCCAAACTTCCCCGATTGGCTCAAACCTGCGCCCAGTCAGCCAGCTTTGCCGGTGGGGCATAACGCGACGATTATTTCGCCTGATGACCAGATAAAACGATGCCGTGCCTACCTGGGCAAGATGTCGGGCGCTATTAGCGGGCAGCGTGGACATGATCGCACGCTTGAGGCAGCGGCAACGTGTTTCCGGTTCGGGCTTTCAAAAGATCAGGCTTGGCCACTGATTCTAGAATTTAACTCGCGATGTTCGCCGCCTTGGACTGAGAAAGAACTCGGGCACAAGCTCGAAGACGCCGAGCGGAAGGTTCGCGAGTCCGGGGAATTCGGAAAGTTTCTCAATGAGCCGACCTGGCAGCCTTCGCCGTCCGCGTTAGCAGAAAAAACAACCGGGGTTTTGCCGGAATTGTGCGAGGCCGCTGACATTGCTGACGATGAAAATTCTGAGCTTGGACCACCGGTCATCGACGGCTATCTAAGGCAGTCCGAGACCATGAATCTCATTGCCGCGCCAAAACTCGGCAAAAGTTTTTTGAGTTACGGTCTTGCCCTATCGGTAGCTCTGGGGCAGCCATGGCTCGGTCAGTTTCCCTGCCCCCCTCGCAAAGTTTTAATATTGGACAACGAATTGCACAAGCGCACGTTGCGTCACAGGATTAAGCAGGTATGCCGGGCGATGAACATTGATCCTGAAGCACTTCGCGGAAGATTATTCTTCGATATATTTCGTGGGCGACTGGTGCGATTCAATGAACTAACACCATACTTTACCAGCCTGGCTGACCACGGGTTCAGCCTGATTATTTGTGACGCATATTATCGGTTTTTTGCGGGCGACGAAAATTCCAATTCCGAAACCGCCACTGCATATAACCTGCTCGATCAGTTCGCCGCATTGACCGGCGCGGCAATCGTCCTCATACACCACCAATCGAAGGGGGATCAGTCCGGTAAGTCCGTCACCGACGTGGGCGCTGGCGCTGGTTCGCAGAGTCGGGCAGCGGATACCCATGCTGTTATGCGGGAACACGAAGAGCCGGGCAAGGTCGTCCTGGAGGCTAAATGCCGGACTTGGAGAACGCCTCTGGCGATTACGCTCGAATACGACTATCCGTTGTGGAAGGCTCGCCCAGACATTGTGCCTGTTCTCAAAACCCTAAGAAAAAGAAGGGTGCGCGATGAAACCGAAAAACCCAGTTACGAGACGGCTGCCGAACTCGCCCTTGATGAACCCAAGCCGCTGGTTTATTTCACGGCAAAAATGCGTCTTGGGGCAACCAAAACAAGGCAACTCTTAGCGGAAGCCGTGGAGTGTGGTTTGATCCATGCATGGCCGCCGGCAACAAAAAATGAACCCGCTCGGTGGGCAAATAAATCACCCCCGTTAACGCAAGAGGGGTGCTCGCACGCACCCTATATACACCCCAAGTGTGCGGGAACGCACCTTGGGGCTGAGGTGCTCGCAGGTGCGAGCACTCGCAAAAAAACGGAAAACGAAAAGGAGAAACCATGACAATGAAACCTGAAAATCTGCCGCCTTGTCCGGCTGAGCTTCCGATGCCCCAAGGTGGCTGCCTGCTTTGCGGTCAACCGGAGACATCCGCATCTGTTTGGATGAGGCTTGCTCACCACGGTAAACAGAGAGCGATCAAATATCGCCTTTGCCATGAACATGCCATACATGCGGAGGACTTTGTTGATGCCATCAAAGACGCCATTAGGCGAAAAGTAGTAGCTGAGCGTGCAACTAAGAATAACTTTGATACGGAGAATTTATGAAAATCGACAATAAAATTCGGCGTGAAGTATTGATACGGTTTGGCGAGGAAAGACGGGAGACCATCGAGGCAGATTGGCGTCCAGAGTTGGTTGACGACGTGGCCTGCCTCTTTGTCGCCCAAAGGATGGACCTTCCGCTTAGTTTGGTGCGTGAAATATGTCTGACTGATGCCCCGGAGACTTAACAACGCAAGCGCGAGGGTATCGGGCAGGGACTGAAAACGAGATAAATACGGGTTTTTTGTCCGTTGAATAGGTTTGATTGGAGATTTTTTATGGCGCGGCCTCTATTGAACATCGACCCCATTATTGTGGGCAAGCTCGCGGCTATGGGGTGCTCAAATTGCGAGATAGCAGACCTACTCGGTTGCAGTGAGGGCACCATACGGTCAAAGCGTTTTTACGAGATTTTGGCCAAAAATAGAGCCGAGATTCGTAAGAACTTACGTAAAGCCCAGATTGACGCGGCACTTGCGGGAAATACAGCCATGATGATCTGGCTTGGCAAACAAATGCTCGGCCAAACGGATAAATCGGAAACCGAAATCAGGGACCAAAGGGGTGAGCCTCAACAGTTGATTGTTGTGCTTGAAGCAAGAAAAGATGGGTCGTTAAGAGAAGTTCAGGATGCGAGCGAGGAACCGGCCCAGTTAAACGCCGGTAGCAGCATTGGCGGCGTTATTGACGTGCAGGCTGAAGTGAAATAGGTCTTGACATTAGGCAAGAGGCTTGATAATATATGCATCGTGAACATCGGCGAACAATTAAAATTCTACATTCGCAAGAGCAGGATCACGCAGGCCGAGCTTGCCCGGCAGACCGGGATTCAAGAATCAGCAATAAGCCGTTTTCTGACTGGTGAGCGGGGATTAGACCTGGTGAGCATCGAAAAACTGGCGAAGTATTTCCGCCTGGAACTTAGGAAAAAGGTAAGGTGAAAAACATGGCATCAGTTTTCAAACGTGGAAAGAATTGGATTGCATCATTTAAGGATAAGGACGAGCGTTGGCATCAGAAAGCTTGCGGTAGGGATAAAAGCGTAGCCCAGAAGATCGCTAATAAGCTGGAAACCGAAGGGATGCTTCGCATAAACGGCTTGGTAGACCCGAACGTGGATCGCATCGCTGCCGCTGAGAAGAAATCTCTGGCTGTACACTTGGCCGAGTTTCGTGCCGACATTGCAAGCCGAAACGGCAATAACGCTTATGCCATGCAAGTCCATCAGCGGGCCGAGCGCATCATCAGTTTTGGCGGTATTGAACAATTGTCGCAATTGAAGGCCGCCGCAGTGAACACCGCTATTGCCAGACTACGCGAGGCCAAATATGCCAAAGCTAAAGATAGCAAGGATAAAGAGGGCAAAGCCAAATATGGCAAAACCAGTGTGTCTCATCATCTGCGGGCCATCAAAATGTTTTCGCGCTGGTTGTATTGCAATGGACACACCGCTGGCGATACGCTGCTGACCATCAAAGTTCCGACCGTAGCCGCATCGGATAAGAAAATGCATCGTCGGGCGTTAAGCCTGGCTGAATTTTACGCGCTGGTAACGTTTACTGTCGGGTCTGGAAGCGCCTATGGGATGACCGGCGAAGATCGGGCAATGCTCTACACCATGGCTGGATCGACCGGTTTTCGGCAGGGTGAACTACGCGCCCTGACTCCGGAAAGCTTTACTCTTGATGCTGACGCTCCGGCAATCACCGTAAAGGCTGCATACTCCAAACGCCGCCGGGATGATCGGCAACCCGTCCCGCCTGCCTTGGCCGACACGATAAAGCCATGGCTGGACCGCAAGGTTGCCGGAAAACCCGTATTCGCCATGCCATCGCGTTACGAGGTGGCTGATATGCTCAGGAGTGATCTTGATGCCGCCCGGAACCAATGGCTTAAAGAAGCGGAAAAGAATCAGGAGGAATTAAAGCATCGGCAAGAGGATAGTTTTCTCTCTTCCGATGAGGTTGATTTCCACGCCCTGCGCGTGAGCTATATCTCGTGGCTGGTTCAAAGCGGTGTGAACGTTAAAACGTGCCAGGAGCTTGCCCGGCATTCAACACCCGTCCTGACCATCGGAACATACGCTCGGATGAGCCTAAATGACCAAGATAACGCTTTGGCGGCTTTGCCTGTACCCGGAGCCCATCCATACACCCAGCAGCAAATTATTCTGGAGACCGGAACCGGCAACATATCGAGCAACGTCCATGCACAAAATATGCACAAAGCCGGCGTCCAAATACCGCAAATTGAGGCTCATAGAGGCAAGCGTAAATCTACCATCCAGGCGAGTGCAGGATATCAGGAAACCACTGTAAATACAGGGGAAAGCCCTGTATTATCCGAGACATTATTGACCTCTCGCCCGGGTGGCGGAATGGCAGACGCTCAGGACTTAAAATCCTGTGTTGCGCAAGCGACGTGCGGGTTCGAGTCCCGCTCCGGGCAATCGATTGAGAGAGACGCTTGATTCCACCGTGCATGACGATGCGCTCTGATTGCTGATGCACTTGCAGGGCATAATCCTTAACTTGCGTTTTGCGTTAGCGCATGCTATAGACTTCACGAAATATGAGTTCAGATGTCCTCCTTGCCATTTTCACACTCGGTCTGATGTTGTCCACAATTTGGCTGGCGGTTGCCACGCATTTTCTTGTCGTAGGAGCTGAAAAAAACGCCCGAAGACAGTTGCGGGCTTATATTGGAGTAAGCGAACAGACGGCGGACATCGAAGGCGATCACGTCAAGCCGTTGCGTTTCAAGATTACATTACACAATTATGGAAGCACCCCGGCGTATGATGTGGTTGTAAAAATCGATGTTTCTTCCATTTGCACGTTTGATACAAAAATAGCGTTTGACCATCTGGTTAGTCTTAAAAAGGGAACGCCGAAGTCTATTATGTTTCCCGGCAAGGACGTTCCTTATTGGCATTACATGATGAGTACGTCCATTTATCAGGCCATGGCCGAAGTGGGACAGAATGCCAGGGTTATATTTGTATTTGGTTATATTACGTACAAGGATATTTTTGGTGAAGAACATGACACCAAATTCAGGTCCATGTTCAGCAGGGAATCAGTTCACGGCGGCGGTGGGCTGCTTGTTTGTGAAGAAGGCAACGAAGCAACGTGATCGTCGCCGTCATTGCCGGTGATTGCATCATATCTGCGGTGAGAAATTATTTTACCGCCGGCGCCTGATACCAATTTCTTTCTATAATCTCCCTGAGTAGTTCCAGCGGCGTGGGCACATCGTAAGCTAAACGCACGCCAACGTCGGAAAATCCGCGCGGTCTGTTGAGGCTGTTATTATCTGACTCGAGTGGAACTTGTGGGGAATTTTGCCAATCAATAGTAATTGATTTACCCGGTGAACGATCGCCAAGAGGCGAAAGCGCGGATCCACCGATAACGTAGGTTTCCTCAATAGCCGTGGGTGTCATCAATGAAGTAATCGCGTCGCTGGTCAGGGAGTTGGGATTCTTGAACCAATTGTTTAAAGCCGTGCGATAATCATTCTCATCGTCGAAAACATAGTCGGCAACGTTGCCCCCAAGGTTGATTGACGTGGTTTGCCCGTTTCCCGCATCGACCGGCTCGAAGAAAAGCACGGGATTGGGGTCCGTGCCATAGTCATCCAGTGAATTCGCCAGGCCGGGTGCGGAATAAACGAAGAGATCCCAGGCATTTGGCCTGGGCAGACGGGCGTCATTCGTTGAATTTACGTCTGTTAAATAGGCGATGTAAGCGGAGAGGGTTTTACCCGGCAGATGAAGCTGGGCTTGCGCGCGGTTCTCGAACTGCCATGCATAATCCCATTCAGCCGTTGTTGGCAACCGACATCCCAACAGGGCCGCGAGGTAAATTGCGGCTCCAGGCGGCACATACTGAACAGGATCATCAAGACTTGGTGCTCCACCGGTTGCTTTATTTAATTGATCAGGATTCTTGGCGTCCGCCATGTTGGTTGGATAGCGCGGAGCGTTGTAAACCGTGTTGGAATCGGTAAACCATTTCGGCGCCAAACTGACCTGACCATTATCCGTGTCATACCACCATGTATGAGGACCGAGATAATTATTTATGTCATATTCCGGCTCTGGGTCGTTTGGCGATCTTACAATGAAATCGTAAAAACCATTTGCCGGATTATGCAACAAATTGTCATTGTTGGTTACCACGTCCAGAAATACCCCTACGCTCAAATCGGTTGTGCAAAAATAATACGGGCCCAGTCCGCTGGACACAGGCGGCTTGAGCAACACAAAATTTAACGTATAGCCGGACGGACTGGTAAAGGTGCGGCCGCCATTAGCGGTTTTTGTTTCCTTCCAGCCGGCCAGGGCGGGTCCTGATTGTTGTGACAAGTCAGGATTGGTGCGAATGACATTGTTGAGCGCCGGCACAAGCAGCGTGGTATATGTTGCCCATTCAGGACTGTTCGCCAAAACGTCATGCATCTGCTGGGCAATTTGTTGCGCTGTTCGCTGCTGGGTTATGGAAGCGCCTCCTGCGGCGGGGATATTTTTGACGGCTTTGATGAACTGATAAACAAAAAGATCGAAATTTGCCCTTTGATTCAGTTGAGGAATATCCGGTTTTTGCGGAAATGAAGGGATTTCGACGCCATAATCAGCCGCGACGGCGCTTACTCCTTCCGTCTGAGGCGCCGTAACGGCCCAGTTCATGCGCTCCAGCCAGCGTTGGTTATATTGCTCAGACAATCTTTGCAGAAGTGTTTGTTTTCGCCCCAGGGCCAGGTTCTCATCGGTTTTAAGGATATCATCAAGACGTGTGGGAACCCGGCTTTCGGTATCGATTAAGTCAACAGCGGCGGTATGGGTCATGGAGCCAAGCCTTTGCCAGACGGCAAGCATTAATATGCTGCGATTGACGCTTGCCAGATTATTTTTAATTACGTCAAGCGCGGCGGAATTGATTTGCTGCATTTGGCCAACAACAGCGATATCGTCGGAATATATCTTTTGGATGTCAGGATTCGACCACCATTGATTGGCTTGCGCCGCCGCATACAGATCGGCTATAGTGCTTCCATCAGAAAGTTGTTCGTCCAGAAGTCGGCAATCTGCGATCGCACTTTGCATTTTGTTCAAGTCGACCCGTATGGATTCAAATGCGGTATAGCTTTGCTTCCACGCTGAGGATGATTCCGGATCAATACTCGGAACCAGACCATTCAGGCCGCCCCAATGTAAACTCGAAATGGCGGAAGTAATGGCCTGGGTCCAGGCTTGTTTGACGCTGTCCGGGAAATCATCCCTTTTAGGGAAATCATTTGCGATCAAAGCCAGGAGCGAGTCCCGCACCTGTATCATCTCGCGAACTTTGTTGGGCATCTTCCCAATTTGCGGCTTCAGGAGTTTGGCCAAATCGTCAGCATTCATCTGGTCAAAGGCGATTGTTCGTCCCAGAAGCACCTGTCCGATTTCGTCAAGACAAGCCTGGTGAACTGCTGGAATAGCGACAATGTCGCCGTGCAAAGCCGGGGTTATTTTCCCGGATGATGAAGGAATCTGGACGGTTTGCTGCGACTGGGGATCAAGGAACTCAGGGACCCATTTCTTGAGGTTAAAATGCGCATCCACGAAATTGGTGACGATCGGAAGCAGGGCATTGATGTCGTTCATGGCATACGCGACTTGCCGTTTAATCTGGGGAAGGTTTTTCTGGATGGGAATAATATTTTTGGCGCCATCCAATTCAGCCTTACAAGAATCCAGTTTACCGGTGAAATTTTGTGTATTGGGAAATTGGTTCGCATCTGAAATAAGATCAGCGGCCTGATCTGTCAGACTCGTAAACGTTTTGGTGCTAAGAAGAACCGGATTGGCACTATCGGGAATTGGGAGATAGTCCCGAAGATCGGGAAAATATTCGGAGAGGGAAACGTTCATGTTTGGTTGCGGTAGAGAATCTACCACATCCCAGCGAACCTGATCGCCATATTGTTTTAATACAGCCAATTCCTTCTGTGCGGCCGTCAGCAACTCCTTTTGTCGGTTTAGCAGAGTCTCCGGATCGGCGGCGGAAGCGAGATAGTTTTGTGCATATGCAGGAAAATGATTAATTAACGCATGCTGGCTGTTTTTAAAATTTTTCTCCAGGAAGGCCGAGAGTTGCTGGTCCGTTTGCGCGACCTGCTGCACCTTATTAATTTCATTGAGCCATAGTGAAAGCGATGGACCGCCCGGTCCAGGTGCGAATTGCCAGAGAGAACAGAGTTTCCCGGTTCCCGCTGGATTGTAATCTTTCAAAAATGGCAGCAAGGATGCGGCTTGATGCGGATTATCAGATTTCATGGGATCGAGCAGCATTTGTTTAAAGCTGCTTTCAGCCAGCCAGTGATTGGCGAGCCACTGTCGGTCTTGTTCCTTTAGATGCTCTGCCAGCAGGCTCATGTTGTATTCCGTATCCATTAACAGCTTCACGGCTTGCCAGAAATTGAGCGCTTCGGACCGATGCGACGTAATCCACTGCTGGACATTTTGAGTTGTCATATTCTCGGTATATACATTGAGAATGTTGTCTGGAGCCAGTTCCTGAGGGTCCAGTGGAGCCTCTTGCTTTGAGAGGTTTGCGAATTCGGGTATTTTGCTTAAAGCTTTACTTTGCGCCGCAAAATCCTTGAACCAGTTCACGTAAGCAGTGTTATATGGAACATAGGTTAGTGGAGTATCCGTGGGAGGCCCGGGGCGCCAGAAATACCAGATCGTCAAGGCAATGACTAATGCAGCCCCGGCGGCTGTTCCAATTAACGGAGCACGGCTTTTCCTTGGTTTTAATTTCGCCAGCATGGCCGCGGCTGTCGTCAGGTTTCGCTCATTGGCGGGTAATGTGGTATCAAGCAAAAAACGGCAGAACTTGATCCAGTCTTTGCGTTGAAATCCCAGAGCGCGGAATTCCGCCATGGACGGATCGAGTTCCGTGGATGGTGTCCAGCGGCGGGATGCCATAAGTTCGCAGATCAGACGGCCGAGTTGCTCCAGATCGCTGGAAACCGCTTCGACCGGGTTGAAAATGGAAGCCTTTGGTGCAGTTAGCACGATGCCGGCCGTTGCCAGTGTGCCATGAGAGGCAAGAACATTTTCCGCTTTTAAATCGCCGTGCGTGCGCTCGGTCAATCGTTGAGAGTCTTGCAGAGCCGAAAGCACATCTTTAACCAGCTTGTATAAATCGGCTGGCGTTGGCTTGATTTGCAGTTGAATGAACCGACTCGCTGACCAGTCGAATCGCTCTAAAACACAGAAAGCGCCGTTCTCTCCAATCGTCTGAACGTCATATACTTGCGCCCAGGAAGATGACTGTTTTCCGAGCAGGCGCTGAAGATCATAACTTGCTATAAAAGCCGATTGCGCGTTGCGTAAGCGATAGGGCTTCCAAAAATCAATGTTTGGTTCAAGGACGTGAAGTATTCTTGGTTGTCCTGCGTCCTCATTGAGTACGTAGAAAGCGCCCAGGACCTCTCGGCCTGTCATCTGGCTGATTTGATATGAACCGAAGTTCGGCACGGTTTGTTCCAGACCTTGCCCTGGACGATACGACGTCGCTTCTACAAACTTTCTCTATGAATTAGGCGGAGTTTCACACACCACACCACTGTTCTTGATCTGAATGATGATGGGGTTCGTTGAATCCGACCAGCTGGATTTTGGCAATGGGAGTATGAGACGTCGCGGGTCTTGGGCGCCCGGCAAATCCTGATGGATGCCCGGAAGTTGCACCATCACAAACAAATATTTATCTCCCTCAGATTGCCACTGTTGCCAGACTGGATCATCCTTGGCAAAAACGATTGTCGCCGAAGAGCCGGGTATAAAGTCTTCGGTTTTCTTGGTTGCATCGCTGCGTAATGGATCACCTGCTGAAAAATATTGCGTCATCGAATAGTTATACCAGCGTTGATAGTCCGATTCGTTGACGCCTACCAGGTCGACCGCGACAGTCCCTACGGATTGATCATCCGCCTGCAGGGTCGGCCCCAGGTTAATCTGGATGTCCCGATCGACAAGGCCGCTTCCACACCCCGCCAGTCCGGCAAACAGCACCGCCGTAAAAACTGCGTAAACAGCACGATGAATTTTAGAATGTTTCATGGTGCATTCCCTGCTTCTAAATAATCAAGTAACTTGTGAAACCGGAAGCGGCTGCCAACCTGCCTGGAACCGGCGTATCACAGAGCGTATCTTACAATTGAACTGCCGATCCATTACAACCAGGCTCCGTGTTTGAATCAATGAGCCGCGGAAGTTTGACCGTCCCTGATTGGAACGTCCTCGCTGGCGGCCGCATTATACCTTAATGCAAGATGCCGGCACTCGGGTTTCACTTATCATCAATTTTGACTGTCAGATCCCTCGACAAGGTTGACAAACTCCTGTGGCTGCATCTGATCGGGACATAAATCAGCGAGGATTGTGTTGCGAGAAAGGTTATATTCTGCTTCGCCCAGGCCAAGGTTTTGCGCTTCAATCAGGAGATGACGGAGGTCCAGAACCGTCAACCAGACCCCTGGTTCACGGTTAATTAGAAAAGCGCGGAATCCCGCGACGGTCGGTTCGTTGTTATTGGTTGTGCCTTTAAGTGAAACCAGGTAGTCGGCATAAGCTGCCGTAAACATCGCTCCAAGGTCGCTTCTGATAGATTTGTATACATGTCCTCCCTTCTTATTTACCTCCTGTTTTCCTGTGGTTTTATCGATTACGGGAACAAAAAAGATTTTTAGGTAGTCTGCAATGAAAGCCTCGGTCTGCGAATACGGCAAACGATCGACCGTCACAAAGTAGTCCTTCAGAGTCGGGTTGAAAATGATAAAGCCGTACTTTTCGGGAATGTCATTGAAAACCGCTCCATGGCTGCTCATGCCGAGCGAGTCTGCGATGTCCGGGTTGCGGGCGTTGATTCCAGCCTCCAGCAGGGTGGCGACCTGTGCCGCCGATAAAATAACGATAGGGCTGATCTGAGGCGGTGGTGGAATAACGATGTGTACTGTGACGACTTCGTCATTAGCAATGGGAATACCAAATGGAATATTGAAGCTCAAGAAGTCTGCTACAAGTATAAAACCGGTGCCGTTTTCAAGGAACGAAGGATCGCCCAATGCATTTAGTATTGTTCCCGTCATTGTGAGGCTTTTGTCAAGTATGATCGTACCGTAGTAGGTTTGAGGGCCGGTCGTGGTGACGTTGCCATTAAGTGTTGTGGTCGTTGCTATATTGGGGTCGCCCACGGTCAGCGAAGCCAGAGGAGTAATGCCGCCGACAGTCCCATTGAACATAACGTTTGCCGGGTTATCCCCCGCGATGGCTGTCAGCGAATACGCGCCATTTACTGTTGTTTTGAAGCTTATCCCTTTGGCGCCCGAATCTGTCAACGTTACATCCTGGTTCAATGTGACGCTGTTGGCATAAGTCTCACCATTGTTGGTAAATACGTTGATTGCATTAGGCCCGCCAAAAATGGTATTGCCGGTTATGTATAGAGCCCCTAGTGGTGTTGCTTCGGAACCGAGCGAGCTGTCAAAAGTCACATCGTCTATGATCGTAGACGGTGTACCTATAGTTAGGCTGTCGCCCGGGGTACCTGCGATTACATTTCCTTGAAGTATGAAATTAGCGCCAGATCCTGTGGAAGTAAGGCTGTTGTTTGCATCTCCTAATGTTATAGCCTGTTGAAAAGTGGTTGTATCGTTGGCGCCGATCAGCGTGCCATCCAGCGCGTAGGGTTCTGAGAATATCAGATTGGCAACATCAGAGAAATTGGTTGGATTGATGGTAGTGAAGTCCAACTCAAGCGTCTGGCCCGGCCCTATAAATGTTGGGCTGCCGGTGGCACTTAGAGTAGCCCCTGTCATTGTGATGTTGTTGTTAAGTGTTACTGAACCCACGTACGTCTGATTGCCGGTGGAAGTAACATTGCCGCCCAGCAAAGTCGTGCCGGTTACATCCAATGTTCCCAGTTGTCCGTTGGCGTCGGTGCCCACGGGACCGTCGAAGACGGCGTCGCCGGTGACGGTCAGGTTGTATGCATTGCCTGGATCGCTCTCCACGCTGTCCGCGGCATCTTCAAAACTAATCGTGGTTCCGGTGAGATTCACCGATGAAGTCAGAGTGACCGTGTCAGTGTAGCTTTGAGTTCCGTTGGTGGTGACATTGCCGCCGAGAGAGGTTGTGCCGTAAACGGTCAGCGCCGCCAGAGACACATTCGAACCAACATTGGCGCCAAATGAAGCGTCAGTAGCCTGGCTGTTGGAACCAATGGTCAGGGTGTCATCGTCAGCGGTGGCGCCGTTAACCGTGCCGCCAAATGTCACCAGATTAGCGCCGGCCAGGAGGGTGAAGACCTTGGCTGATCCGGTGTCCAACAGAGTCAGATTGCCGTCATATGTCTGATTGCCAGTAGAAGTCACGTTGCCGGCTAAGGAGGTTGTACCGGTGACATCCAGCGTGCCTAGTTGTCCATTGACCGCTGAGCCCACCGGACCATCGAAGACGGCGTCGCCGGTGACGGTCAGGTTGTAGTCCTTGGTGGCCTGGCTATCCACACTGTCGGCGGCATCTTCAAAACTAATCGTGGTTC